>Ga0256829_1003011_pt1 | contig 12043 bp, 10 predicted proteins | sample 131447metaG_FD_185979 | JGI IMG/M metagenome (GOLD analysis project Ga0256829, IMG submission 185979) | Hydrothermal vent microbial communities from Lau Basin, Pacific Ocean - 131-447 | ecosystem: Environmental > Aquatic > Marine > Hydrothermal vents | place: Pacific Ocean: Lau Basin | collected... | reverse complement strand
GGAAAGGAATGAGAACTTATCCTCCAGCCAGTTCATCGCTGTTGACAGCTGCTCACTGACCTGAGAAAGGGCAACCTGGAACATCAGTGCCGGCGCGTTCTGGACGATAGCCTGAAACTTCGCGACCAGGGCATCCGGGTCTGCAAAACTGAACCCGCCCAGCGTGGCATCAATCCCACCGCATCCAAGATGGAGTTTCGGGCGTTGAAATGACAGTATCGGAGTATAAGGTTGACCGCGGTTCCAGCGCTTGCTGTAGGTCCCGATGGAGGCAAACCCCCTCCCCTGGTCACGTGCATACGTCCCTGTTTCGCCAATAGACTGAGATACCCAGTCGTTGACCCAGCCAGCCTGTGCTGTACTCGACACCAGTACTGCGGCCAGGACGGCCGCACAAACGCTTGATCTTTGACTCCTCCCCCTCCCTGAAGGAAGGGGATTCGATTTACGTTCCGAAGTCATAACTGCTGCCTCCTTGTTCACATCAGTGGAAAACGTTTGGCCGATGCACGACGTATATCCAAATCCTCGGTATCGACATGCTCCGTTGGGTCCGCGGCGGGATCCAGCAGGCCACCACGATCGAATTCATACATAAAGAATTGTGAAGGGGTGATATCACCCCTCAACATACGCATCGCACGGAATATATTCTCTTCAAGTGTCATCGATGCAGTGGGTCCGACTGCTACCGGCATGTAATCATCCGATCCTCGATAGATCAGGAAGATCGTCGGTGTTACCCTGACCTGCAACTTGTGTACAATTTCAGGGTTCTCTGCGATATCCAGTGTCTTGACTTGCCAGCCAGTTCGTACCCTGAAATATTTCAGCACGGTATCTTGCTCGCGACAGTACACGCACGTTTTCGAGCGGAAATAAATCAGTGCAAAGCGATCCTTCTCGGCCCGTAGCGAAGATTGAACCTCGCCTGACATCTCTCTTACCTGAGTGTCCCTCGCAAAGTCCGAGACAGGGCGCAACGCGTTGATATTGAGTTCTGGCACCTTCAATAACATATAGCTATGGACCTGGGTGAATGCCAACGCCTTGCGTCTCGCAATGTCTTTAACGATCATATAGGCATACATATTCTGCGGCGTCGGCCGCCACACAGCTTCCTTAATGCGCCTTTCATACACCTTCTTCAGGTCGTCCGGATGCATGTCCATGAGTTTCCTGTAGGGCGGTAGAGGGCCTAATGGCTTACGCTCCGGCGTCTGTTTTACTTTTTTCCTGTCCTGCTCATGCGCTTCAATCGGCTTTTCATAAAACCAGACGCCCCGTTCTGCACGTAACGCGTTTTTGTCACCAGACGCGTTAGTTGCGCCATGCGCAAACAATGGCATGACTAAGATGAATATCCAAAATAGATGACGCATATGCCCTCCTACCATGTCGGGATATAAAGTGGCTGCAGACGCTGAACAGTTGATGTGTCTACAAATCCGTAATAACGTGAGTCGAAACTGTAGATATGGTCATTCATTACGAACAGGCGACCTGTCGGAACCGAGGCATCCCACCTGAAGTCCGGGAGTTTCCGCCCGTCCATCGCACGCTCCCGCTTGTTACCCAGAAATTTGCCATTACACCACGCGCCCGAGCGGGTGACTTTAAGATGATCCCCCGGTGTACATACCACGCCCTTCACGACCAGCGTCGGTTTACCAATGAAGGGTTCATCCATATTGAACAAAACATAATCACCTTTCTCTGGCAGTCCAGACAGACGCCAATACAAGGAATAGGGTGCTGACACGCCTCTTGCATCAACCAGATGACCAATCACATAGAATCCAATGGAAAGCGCCAAAACGGACAGAATAGCTACCCGTCGCCATACCCAGTCGGCCGGCTTGGTAGCGTTCTTACCCATAATTAAGCGACGTAAACGACTCGGCCGCATCAAACAGACTGTGTTCATTCTGATAATACCCCTCGTTTAACGATTCTCTTCCCACTCAAGGCGTTTACCACCCGACACCACATCATCCAGCGCAAATACGACGCGATTTTTCGGTTGAGTTTTCAGCCAGCTTGCATATCGCGCGACATGCGCCTTCATCTCGCTTTTCGTAATTTTCTTCTCGACATACGCTTTACTAACATCCTTCATGAAGCCATGGATATCGACGTAATACACCTTTTGCGCATACAGATTGTCATAGAGATATAGCCCACCCCCTGTGATTGTGAGGGCCACCAGGGCAGACACAAGAATGTTCTTTAGCACATCGCTTCTCCTGTTTTATCCTACCGGTTCCTGCATTAGCGCACGGTACCTGACAGCAGCCTGATTACCATCCGAGGCCAGTATTCCGAGTAGACCATCTATCCCTGCATCACCGTATATCACGCTGGATGCAGCCACTTTGACGACATCCGGATTTCCCTCTGAACATGTACCAGGCGTTTCAACCCCCTCAGCGGCAACAAGTGCCGGGACGCGTTCTATGCCGTAACGGCGAAAGAGCACCGGGTCGACAACCACTGCAGTGTTTCTGAGTGCGCACGAATCGCCTTTGCAATCCTCATTGGCCAACCGTATCCTCCGCACAAACTGCATCGTGGGTTTCAGGCGGTCTGCCCCTCGAACAAAACCGCGCATAACCATAACGGCGCCAGGTATGTCTTCTAGTGCCCGCGCATAGTTTCTTAATGTCATCATTGGCACTGAGGCCGATATAAAGAGGTACAGACGGTCACCCATATCCTCGTGGGCAAGACGAGCCGCTTCCTGTTCCGGGAAGACGCGCTCTACCATCTTCATACCCTCAATGAAGCCTTTATTACGGCTCTTCTCCACAAGTTTTGCGGCCTGCTGTTTGACCTCCAGCGGGACGCTAAACGCCCGACCGACGTGTTCGGCGACCTGACCCATGGCACTTTTCTGTACACGCTCTTTCAGCATGCGCTGCGCCGCATGGACCTTTTGTAACGTCTCTTTTTTAAGCTTTACCTGTGGCGTAACACGTGTTTGTATCTGATGATTCAATTCAGCCGCACACGCCGCCTGCGAGAAAAGCGAAGCGCCCGTTATCGCCACATAGATCATTAATAGCCAATGCAACATCGCATCTTCCTGAAAAGTATGTATGAGAAGTTGTCACCATTAATTGGCGGATTCTTGGCCGTTTCCCATAACAAGGACGGCGTCCCGAAATAATTACATGACGCACTCCGCACAGGCTGTGCAAAATGCCAGCGATAGTTCTCTTTTCGCCAAATCCAGGTTCTGACAGATCCACACGCATTAATCCCGTGATCCATGACGACGCCCTTTCTGGCGAGCATATACAGCGCCCGACCAGCAGATGTTGTACTCGCCAACAATGTCTTGTTCGTCTGCACATGTCCGGTGACCGGGTAGGTGCCCGGCCAACCGCCCATACACCAGAAGAGTGCATTCAGCGGCCTCCCTCGCGTGGCAACAGCCGCCGAATCCGCCATGCAGCTCGCCACTGACGCTGGATTAGCGAATAGAATAGTCTCTGGATTGATCAAGAATCCCATCAGGTCGTTGTTCCATGTTGGGAGCACCTCGGTAATCATGGCCAAATCGAAGTCTTTCCCCTTTCCATCGATCTTGTTGCCCGTGAGGCAGGGAACGTCCTTAAACATCTTTAGCATCGCCCATAGCGGGAAGATGTAATAATGGGCTTGCGCGAAAGAACCGTATTTCTTTGTATTAGCGCCAGACTGGGACCCTGGCACGGGACTGCCCAACGAGGCCCCGATTGACGGAAAGCAATAGGGATCTTTCACCGTCTCAATGATTCGTGAAGGCTCCCAGAACCCAACATTCAATCCGACAATCGTACTACCGCCCTGATTCAGACAGCTGCATATTGGTGAACCGACATTTATGTCAGAGGCGCCTCGGTCTGATTTACCGCCTAGAGACATCACGCCACCGAGGTTCATCGGAAACATGCAGTTCCAATTCACCGAGGTCACAGGATTTATGAAATTACCCTGACACACGGCATACGCAGACGGTGTGGCCACCAGGAGCAATAATAATGTGATCTGTCGTAATGCTCTCACGGTGTGGCCCTACCTTGAACGTTGACCGGTGTCTCCTTGACGAACATCCTTTGTCCCTTTTGCGCGACCATGGCGGGCACAGCTCTGACTTGCAGTCGTTTCGCGACATCGTCCGTATAGAGATACACTGGAACACCCAGTTTCTTGGATAATTCATAAGGGTCGCCCCCCGCTGTCAACCACATTACATTGTCATCCCCATGTGCACGCGCCCAGGCAATATCGGCGTCTGACCCGTCGATGACTGCAATTCGGTACGGTAAGGTCATATAGGCGAGCGGGTTGAAACGATAGCCTTTGGGGTAGATAACGCCGCCTTTACCATCAGGAATATCCATCTGCAGCGTATAGCTCATGTCGATTTCATAGGATCGGTCCTTTTTTGCCGATGGCAGTGAAACACTGTGAAACGCCTGGCTCTTCCTCGGGTCCACTGAATGTTCGATCGTTTCCCAGTCGAGTTGCTTTGAACGGTCTTCAATCTCGGATATCGCATCCTTTTCCACAATCGGGTATGTCTCCCCTAGTATCGGGACACTGGCCTCCACTGACACCGCCATAAACAGGCTAGCGAATATTGTTGTAAAAGTTCTGGACTTCATTAGACATTGTCCCGGCTGGCGTTCCTGAGCCAATAACCTGGTTTGCATTATGTTCGACGTACTGGAAATACTCCGACAAATCCATGGTCCCGAAGTCGAGACTCTGGAACTCCTCGGGTGTAAAGCCCCTGCAATCTGGCGCCTTAACCGTTCCCCACCCATTAAAGGTCGGCAGTTGTGGTCGCCCTTGTTCCTGGACGATGCGACCCAGGACTGAGTTGAAACAACAATAGCTTTCTCGTCGTTGCACGCATCCAACACCACTCCATTTCTTGGCACAATAATCGCCGATGTAATGGCACATATTCGAGGCTTTGAGTGCTGATGTTTCGAAGTCCTGCTGATCACACTTTGGCGTCATCAGGTAATTCACCACGAAGACGGCCGCTGTGATATAGATTGTTGCAGGGTTTAATTGAAGAAATGCCGAATTGTTCAACGCATAGCTCGCCGCACCCGACGCCGCTTGACTGGCTGTATAGCCTCCTGCCAGGTTATACGCAAAATTCGCCGCCGCCAGTGAGGCAAACTCCGCTGTCGCCTGGAGACCAGTACGCAGTAGTGATGCCTGAACGGCATCGCCCATGCTGTCTGCATAAAAGTCGCCATTACCCTGATTACAGCAGTCCGTAAATCCTGTATCGACACCAGATTTACCGCACCGCATAGAACGGCCGGCAAAAAAGCTGACATTGCCATTACACGTACCATCCGCTCCACGTGGTCCACTATTGTCTGGAAGTGGTCCTGTCGTATCCTGTGTCACAAGGGGAGGATTACTCGTAAGATCTACGCATGAGTTGGGTGAGCAACGATAATTGCCTGGTGTCGCTTCCATGCAAGCAAGATTTGGGTCGAGTGGACACGTATTGCTTGTCGTGCATGAGGCTGTTTCATTGCATGCAGCCTGACACGACGCCGCATCTGCATAGGGTGTCCCTGTGATTGAACAAACATATTCACCGGTGAATTGCATGGAAAACGCCAGCGTACATGTCGACGGTACGGCAAGGTCACACGTAGATGGAATATAACCATAGAGGCTGTCTCCGTTGGCAGATAACTTATAAAAGGCATAGTCCACCGAACCCGTGACCTTGACCGATAGACCCGAGAGTGAAATTGTGCCGACCAGATTCCCACCAGACACAACATCAAGACCGTTGACACCGCCTCGGAATGAAATCGGTAGCCCGGTAGCCGTCCATGTCACAGTGCCACCGAACGTCCCAACACTCGACGTCAGCGTATAAAAAGACAGGTTTTTTGTCACCGGATCTTCATATGTGAATGTAAGTGTATTTCCAGAACCGGATATCAGTTTGAGATATCCGCTCGGAGTTCCGCCCGTCGCCCCTGTCACGGTAGCCGGGGTTCCCGCACACGAGGCAGGACGCTGGCAGCTCCCTGCGGTACAAGCATAGTTACCCAAAGGACATGTGGAACGACTCGTGCATGCGGCGGACCCGACACTACAATAATCACCCTGTGGCGTGGTCGTACAAGTTGCCGTCTCATTGGTTGCGTCAACAAATCCATCGCCATTAAGATCTTGACCGCAAACGGATGAAAGAACCGTCGTAGGTATGGCGGCTAACAGTCCAATGAAGATGGCGAATATTACGGGCTGCATATCAGATCCTGGCCCGCTTGTCGCATCAACTGCATGATCGTCGCGGCTTCACCAAACTCATTCAGACACTGACATGGCTTTAGGATTTCCTCACCGGGGTTCTGAGGACATACGTTATTGGCATCACAGACGGCATAACGATACTCATACCGCGACGACTGATTACGATTTGGTGAGACAACGCCAGTTAGTGCGACACGGTCATCCGCCACAGGAAGCCGTAATTTGCAAGCCTGCTCACAATCCCCGAACGCCGGAAGCTCCGAAGGTTCCCCCAGCCCCAGATCCTGAGAGGTCCACGTGCCATCGGCCGCTCTATGGACTTCCGTGAAATTCCCGCCACTCGTTGCCGTTTGTTGTGCCACCGAAGTACGATGTAGTGCATCCGTGAAGTCATACTGAGACGATGCCTTGCATCGGTATTTACGTGATATTTTCCACCATGGCCGTGTGACATCCGCCACACAGGCATTACTTGTGATAGTGCGCGTCACTGGTGATGTAATATTGCCGGTCGGCGTGTAGTCCAGATAAGTCAGCACCCCATCGACGTCCTCCTCCATTAATTTGCAGTCCGGATCTTGCGCAATTGACTGGCAACCATCGTTAATGGGTTCATTCGGGCTAATCTTGCACTGATTATCAAATCTCAGGCGTATCGTCGCGTTCCCCGCGCCCGATCCGCCATACAACAAGGCTTGCCGAAAACGGATTTCACTGGTCGGATTCGCAGTTATATACGGCATGAGGTCTGTACCCGGGTAGAAATTCCAGTACCTGGCTCCGTCACACGCTCCGTGACCACCGCCTGAATTGACATTTAATCCGTTATATATCTCCGTCTCTCCACCGGACCCGTCCGAGAGAAACACCTGAGCGAAGTCATCGAATCCCACGAAGTCCAGGGTCGCACTCACCAGGAGATCCGGTCTGAAGAGTGTTGCCGAAGCGCTATCGCTTGCCCAGGTACAATTCCCACCCCTTCGATAGGCCACTGTGGTTTTAAGATCTACGCAATCCGTACCACATATGCTGTAGCCACCTATGCCAGGTATAATGATCTGATCCAGCGGTACATCCTGCAGCGTTACAGAACGATTGATCGAACAGGTTTGCACTGTTGTCTGCGAATCTGCATTCACAGCAGCTCCAAACACGAGGTTATACAATGAATCCGGCGAACTGCTCTGCGTCGTGACTTCATTGGAAACGGCAGTGGGTAATTGATCGGGCGCCCCAAAGAATGTCTGAAGATTCGGGCCTGCAGGCCTACAGCCATTTGGATCCTGACCATAGAAGCGCACAGTCGAGGCGGAAACCTCCCGACGCGTCATCACAAATGAGGCATTCACCTGCTGAACGGCTGAAAGTACGCCGGCGCCGATTTGCGAAAGCACCTCACTGGGTCTATCCTGCGTTGCCGTTGAGGCGCAACTGTCATTGATACAATAGCAGCCGACCAGCTCCGCCAGGGACACATTCTGTGTTGAAATTGACGTCGATGTGGCGGTCCACATGTTATATGTACAGTTATTCCAGGTACCTGGATCGCACGCGACATAACCGTTCGCACATACACCTGAGACCGGTGTTGATAGCGATACGCTTGCATCGACCGTATTATCCAGATTCATGTCCGCATCAACCTTCAAACCGATAATATCGCCAGTGGGTAAGCCGACACCGGTTACACTTAGCATTGGTATAGCCGGACTCGTTCCTGCACAGATTGCTGCGCCACTAAATGGCTGCCCGCTCTGCGACGTCATCATCTCCGTACCCTGCACAGGCTTTACAGCATTTGTTGCAATGCCTTTCCCGGTATCGAACCGTCCTTTGAGAAAGTCTTGTCCCGCAGACATACCATCCTGCACCGGTGTCGCTGCACAGGGCACAGTAACAAGGAGCAGTGCGCCCAGTAGTAGCCAGGGTCGTTGATCAGGCCGGGTCGGAGGCCAGCTCACTGATAGCCTGCTCATAGGTGCGCCCTTGCTTAACCAATTGCTCGATCTTCGCGTTATCCGTCGAATCCGAGGTAAACATCCAGTAGCTAAACGGGTCGAGCGTCAAACGCGCAAGCCCCTTCCCATGGGGACTGTCCATGAATACTTCCGAGTATCGTGGCTTGACCAGACGTACGGATTCCAGGAGTTTCTGCGTGAAGGGGTCATAGTCGACGATGCCGTCCATAGCTGCACGACCATAATCTGAACTGGCGAGCAAATAACGGAAGGCCGAGTTGTTCCAGATCACATCACCTGTCGCACCGAACCGTTTAATGTCGAGTAACGACTGCGTAACGATGGTGAAAGAACCACCATATTTGCGTGCGCGCCGATAACCCTCTTCGATGACATTCTTGATCGAGTTTTCCGTGTCACTGCCGGACTTGTTAAGAAACTTCCAGGCCTCATCGAACAAAATAAACGTCGGTACCCGGTCGCCGGCTTCAGCCTGGTATAGTTCAGAAGTTACATTGTGGACAACCATCAACACAATGACAGGAAACAACGCGTCCTCCGCAATCAAACGCTCCAGTTCCAGTACTGTCCAGTCATTCTTGCCGATATCGACCGTAGATCGCCCATGGAAGTAACGTGCGTAACGACCCTCACCAACGAATTCCCGCATTGTGTAGGCGAGCGTATGCGCCGTTCTTATCACTTCCTGCATATGATCTGTAATGGTTTCCTGTGAATGTGTCGGGTACTCCCGTAGGAATTTGCCAACCAGGCTTACCCCGTCTTCCGGCTTTTCCTGTTCGACGGCCCAGCTCACGGCCTCTCCGATTAACGCCATTACCACTTCGGTGGGACTCTCCATACGATTTGAATAACACATCTGCGCAATAATATGCGTCGTCACGACAATATCTCGGCTGCTGTGTATGTGGTCGAATGGATTGAGTACAACCCCCTCACCGATATCGATATATTGCCCCCCAACCAATGAGGTCAACTTTCGATAGCTATATCCGATATCAATGACACGAATCCGGCAACCCGCACGAAAATGCGACATCAACATCATCTGTGTTGTCACCGATTTACCCGCACCTGAGTTAGCCGCCACCAGAATATTGTGATTTGGGACACTGGGATCGAAAATATTGGTGCCAATTAACTGCCCTTTTCGACCGATCCAGGCTTGTATGGGCTGGCCGCCCCCCGAAAAGTCTGCCTGTATCGGCATCAGGCGCGCGGCAACATCCATGGGCACCACAAAATGTCGATCAAGTAACTCGACCGTACGCCCTGTGTTATATAAACCGCCCGGAAGGGTCACAATCGACATGATTCGCTGGATCCGTTTTTCTTCCTGAACGATTGCGCCACGACCTTCCCACATGCGTTTCACGCGTGCCGCTGAATTTCGTACCTGGTCCAACGTTGGCGCCAGGAGCAACATGCTCGGGATCACGCGCATGAATGTGGTTTTATCAAGTTGCTGAAGCGCCCACTGATATTCATCAAGCCGTTTTCTCAGCTGCCCGACAAAACTACCCGCCGTTTTCTGCATCCCCATGACTTCGGCTTTTGCCGTGATATTTCCACCGACACTTTCCGGCAGAATATTCAGACTGAACAGGAATGGCACATCGATCTGCTCCGTATCATTCTGGAGTCCCATGATGCCGCCGAAGAACTGGTTAATCTTTAAGGCATCAATCTCTGGTGGCAATACTTTAGGCGTCAGACACTTGGCATATTGCTTGCCGATAACCATATGGTCTGCTTTGAATGCAATATCGTCATCGGCGCCGAGAACCTGCCGGCGAATCGGAATTGTCGGATCGTAAACGCCGCTTGGTCTGCCGCGGAAAATACTTCGCATAACAGAGAGCAATTCATCAGGCGTGACAGCGCGCGGATAAAGCTTTGCACCCTTCAAGAATTCCTCTATGCCGTTGACCGTATCTTCGCTCAATGGCTGTCCTTTCTCTCCGGACTTTGCCATAACGAAGAGCCGGAAATTGCGGACCGGGATACCCGACATCGAAGAAAGCCCACATGTTCCGGATTCGAGAAACTTGATATAACGCTCTGACCATGTCTGGCAGATCGGGATATTACGCTGATTATTCTCCAGGAAAGCTCGCTTGAACCTGGCAATATTCGAATCGGCATACAACATAACCTGAAACACTGCGCGGCTCGGATAAGCTAGGCGCAGACACCCGCTCAGGGCGTCGAACATATGCTCATCCGCAAACGGTACCGGCGTACATTCCCACAAATGCCCAAGTGCGCCTTCCTGTGTCAGGTATCGACCTGCTTTACTGTCATAGGCAATCCAGGGAAGATAATCAGAGAAATGCTCACGCCCCATATCCTTGACTAGCTGCCTTCGAGTTAACCCGCCTCCCACACTCATAAAGAAACCTCCAGAACGTTACTTAGCCGTACCATCGAACAGTTCCATCGCTTTCTTGTTCTGAGCCTGAGAAAGCGGGTCAGTCAGAATCCAGCTCGGTTTGTCGATCATCACATAGATAAATCTCGGCATATACAGGGCGCCGTCCTGGTACGGCATGATCAAGACCCGACGCACCGTGGGCGGTTTAACCAGGGGGGTTTTAGGAGCACGCAATAAGTCAGTCATCTCCTTATACAGCGCCGACCGGTACGCTAATTCGTTTGGATCGGCATGTTTCGCTGTGGGCGTATTGGTCTGTGCTTGCGTTCCAGTTGCTACGACTTCCTTGCCTGATTTATCTGCTTTACCCTTGCCCTCGTCTGTACTTTCATAGGCTTCCATCATCGAAACGCATTTACCAAAGTTATCCCTGGTCGGGCACATGGATTTGGATTCGTACGGATTCAGTATTGAACAGCCAGAGAGCGCGATGACGAACAGGCCTGTGGCCAGGCTCTCAACGAATTGCATAGATATCTTCATTCTTGCCACACTCCTCGCAATAGTTGCTGACTTTCAAATACACACCTTCCGTAATGACGACAGTCACCTTCTTTTTTGCCCCGATTTCAATGAAGGGCATTGTCTGCTTTACCAGCTCTTTATACATGTCCGCGATACTCTGAAATCCTGATGCCCCTGCACCCCCAATGGCGCCGCGCGTTATCTTGTCCTGGTCAAGTACCTGGGTTGCGCCCAGTGCACTGGTGTTGGTTACTGTGGCCGTAGCCGTCAACGCGCGTGCCGCGCCTTCTGCCGCACCCGCAACCAGCTGACGTGCTACGAGTCCACCACCTTTAAAAACAGCGCGCCCTTTCACGCCAAACTTGGAATCGGAGTCGGCTATATAGCCCTGGATTTTTTCGTCGATAACGCCCTGCCCGTCCTTGCCTACACATGCCAGCCGTGACAACAGGAAATTAATCCGTTGCTCGGCGAGGCTGCCATAACCACTCGCCACGACAAAACAGTCTTTCAGGTTCGCTCTGACACGGTTCGGTAGTACTGCCGGTGCAGCAATGCGCAGCATGGCTGGCTTAGGGTTCTCCATCCCCTTTCCTCCGATGTGCGCGTCCATCCCGGATAACAGTGTTGCCTCCATAAAAGAAGGGGGCAAATAGAACTTTTTTTCCTTGGTTTCCTCCTTTACCGGCTCGACTTTCGGCGCCGCTTCGACATGCAGGATGCCGCCAACGACCTGTTCTACCGGCTGTTGTCCCTTTCTGTCGCTGCCTTGATCAGAAGCGAACACGGTTGGCGTACCGGCGACACTGGCATTAAATCTCGACGGCAGTCCTTTACCTGGTAGAGCCGGAGGTGGGGGGATATTGATCAAGCCTGC
>Ga0256829_1003010_pt1 | contig 12043 bp, 16 predicted proteins | sample 131447metaG_FD_185979 | JGI IMG/M metagenome (GOLD analysis project Ga0256829, IMG submission 185979) | Hydrothermal vent microbial communities from Lau Basin, Pacific Ocean - 131-447 | ecosystem: Environmental > Aquatic > Marine > Hydrothermal vents | place: Pacific Ocean: Lau Basin | collected... | reverse complement strand
TTTGTTTGTTCTTGTAGTGTTGTTTTTTTTTGGTAGATAATTATAACATTTATGAGGGTTTAAGGGCTTTTTTGAAATTCAATTTAGCTTAAATTGTGGGTTGTCTTTGGGAATCTGCAAGTGGCTCGTTAAAATAATATTTTTTCTTCGTCAATTTTTTCGATAACTTGTCTATCATTTGATAAATTATTTTGTAAAGACTCTTTGAGTTTATCAACATCAAAACCTTCAATCACAGTAATGCCATAAGACTCCAATAAAGTTCTTTCATACATTTCCCGTGCAGGTAAAGCCAGATAAACAACATTTGCCCCAGCCACTTTTGCATCAAAAGCTGTTTGTGCAGAGGCAGTCACTACCCTCGTTGTACTTTTTACAAGGTCTTCATATTCTTCTGGTTCATGTAAAGTGCTAAACAACTTTGCCAAGTCATCTTCATATTTTACAAAAAAGTAGTTTCCTAGTAAAAGTTCCATATCAAATGATTTAAAAAAGTCTGCATTACCTAATATCGTTTTGTCATAGTCCGCATCACCTAAAAAGAAGAGTATTCTCTCTTCTTTTTGCATGTCTGTATCAAAATACGTATCATCCACAAGTACCGTGTCAAGCCCTAATACTTTTTCACTATGTATCGCACTATCATTGCTATCATGCGCAAAACGCCATACCTGTTTAAAATCTTGACAATACTTCACCAATCTTCCATGGTCATCTTCAAGCGAATCCATAATGATACTATCCCCATTTTGAGCGATAGCATCAATATCTTGTATCCCCTCAATCGTTACATACTCAGTCACCCCTAACTCACGTGCGACTAAACCTGCACGAAAATCATTCACAAGTAATTGTGTTTCCACACCTTGTACATTCAGTTTATTGAGTAAGGCTGCGCCACGTCTAAGTCTTTCAAGTCCTATCTTATGACCTGTATTTGCATAATAATATAACATTATTGTTTTCCTTTTTGAGAGCTAGTGCTTTTGGAGATAGCTCTTTGTCTCATTTTGATATGCACATGGACTATTTCCAATGCTGCTGGGGTTACACCAGATATCTGTGAGGCTGAAAAAAGTGTAGGCGGTGTCGCCTTCTCAAGCTTCTCTTTTATCTCGTTACTCAGACCCGATATATTGTTATACACAAAATCTTCTGGTATTTTGATTTTAAGCATCTCATCCATATTCATAATCTGTGCTTGTTGTTTCTCTATGTAACGGCTGTATTTTGCCTCTACTAGTATCTGCTCCATTACTTCATCATCATACTTATCAAAATCAGGAAGTAAAGTAGTGAGTTTTTCACGGTTAAAATCTCCACGCCCTATCACATCCATCCAACGTGTTTTTTCATTTATTTTTACGGCACCTATTTCAGAGAGTTTTGCCAAAAAATCTTTGGTTGGTGTCACATAGTTTTCAGACAAAAAGAGTAATGCCTCGTCTAAAGCTGCTTTTTTAGCTTCAAACTTTGCCATATAGTCATCATCTAAAAGTCCTAGTTCTTTCCCATAGCGTGACAGTCTCATATCTGCATTGTCTTCACGCAGTAGCAGTCTATATTCAGCTCGACTTGTAAACATACGGTAAGGTTCTTTGGTTCCTTTTGTTACTAAGTCATCTATAAGTACACCGATATAGGCTTCATCACGTCTCAAAATAAACGGTTCTTTGCCTTGCACGGAAAGTGCCGCATTGATCCCCGCCATAAGCCCCTGTGCAGCTGCTTCTTCGTAGCCTGTGGTACCATTTATCTGCCCTGCAGTATAAAGCCCTTTTATTTTTTTCGTCTCAAGTGTATGTTTCAAATCTGTGGGCTGAATGTAGTCATACTCTATCGCATACCCATAACGTACTATCTTGGCATTTTCCATCCCCTCAACAGACTGTATCATCTCTAGTTGCACATCTATAGGTAGAGACGTACTCATTCCATTGATGTAATACTCTGTTTCATCCATGGTTTGAGGTTCTACAAATATTTGGTGACGTGGTCTATCTCTAAAACGGTTAATCTTGTCTTCTATACTTGGACAATAACGTGGTCCCACCCCTTCTATCTGTCCAGAGAACATCGGTGCTCTATAGAAGTTAGACTCAATGATTTTATGGGTCGTCTCGTTGGTATAGGTCACATAACATGGTAACTGTGTAGGGTTAAAGCTACTTTTGTCTGTACGAAATGAAAACGGTGGAGGTGGGGTATCACCAGGTTGTACCTCCATAATGTCAATATTGACAGATTTAGCATCTATTCTTGCACACGTACCTGTTTTTAAACGTCCTATGTTTAACCCAAGTGAACGTAAATATTCTGCTAACTCGACAGAAGCAAACTCACCTTGACGCCCTGCTACTTGTTTTTTATCACCAATATGAATGAGTCCATTGAGAAATGTTCCTGCGGTAATGATGACTTTAGCTGCTGCATATGTGTTACCAAGTTGTGTGGTCACAGCTGTCACCACACCCTCTTCTACCACAAGCCCATCGGCTATCTCTTGTTTGACCTCTAAATTTTTGGTATTTAAAACCACCTTACGCATATAGAGTCTATATTGATCCATATCTATCTGTGCTCTTGTCCCTCTTACCGCTGGACCTTTAGAAGCGTTAAGGGTTCTAAACTGTATCCCTGTTTTGTCGGTACACAGACCCATTTCACCACCAAGGGCATCAACTTCACGTACCAAGTGCCCTTTAGCAAGTCCACCTATGGCAGGGTTACAAGAGCTTGCACCTATCTGTTCTGCTAGTATAGTAATAAGCAGTGTTTTTGCACCCATACGAGCCGCGCTCAAAGACGCTTCTATTCCTGCATGACCACCACCGATAACGATTATATCATAATTCATTTCAAATCCTCAACCCTCGTTCCCACGGTCTCCGTGGGAATGCATCTATTACTTCTATTTCATAATCAACTTTTTTTAAGCCTATCAAATTTGAGTATGCATTCCCACGCACAGCATGGGAACGAGAAAATACATTTATTTTTGCTATAATTAGCGAATTATATCCAAAAAAATGGAGCATCATGTTTACAGGTCTTATTCGTGAAATTGCCACTGTCAAAAGCTACAAAAACAACATCCTAACTATCGCTTCAAAACACAAAGCAAAACTAGGCGATTCTATTGCCATCAATGGGGTATGTTTGACTGTCATTAAAGTACATTCAGATGGATTTGACTTAGAACTCGCAGATGAAACACGCAGTATCATCGATGAGAGTAAAATCACAGGACAAGTACACTTAGAACCTGCCATGCAGATGAATGATAGGTTTGAGGGGCACATAGTTCAAGGGCATGTAGATTGTGTAGGAACAGTCTCTCAAATACGCAAAAGAGAAAATGCTACAGATTTTATCATCACAGTTGATAAGAAGTATATTGCTCATATTATCCCAAAGGGTTCTATTACGATAGATGGTATATCCCTCACGGTAAATGATGTAGGAAATGATAATTTCAGACTCACCATCATCCCCCATACCCTTAAAAATACTTTGATGAAAAACTATAAAGTGGGAACCAAACTTAACATAGAAACAGACGTTTTTGCACGATATATAGACCATATACTAGTACATCGTCAAAATAGTAAAAAAAGCTTCTCATGGGATGATGTCGATAAGATACAAATGAGTTACTGATGAATCTTTACGAGTATCTTACACCTGAAAGTGGGGAAAACTTCACCGAACTACTCGAACATAAAAATATTAAAATAAATCGTATTGTCAGTTCTTCTAACATTGAACCGATAGAGTACATCCAAGAAGAAGATGAGTGGCTTGTATTGATAGAAGGTGAAGCTACTTTACTTGTAAATCATGAAGAGAAGAGCCTTCAAAAAGGGGATACACTTTTTATCCCTGCCAAGACACCTCATACAGTATTGAAAACAAAAGAGGGTACAGTGTGGTTAACTGTGCATATCTTTTAAATATGCAATATCATAAGCCTATTCTCTTCATGTAGGGTTAAAAAAGTGTTGCTAGTACAGTTTTCGTCTATTTTGGTTTGATTCATTTTTGTATTACATCTCCCATTCATTAGCAGAAAACATTCCTATAAGTTCTATACGATTTTTAACTTCATTTATGCGATAAGGAATCACATAACCCTTAAAAACCAAATCACGTATATGATTATCATTTGATTTGGTAGATGCTCTACATCTATAGGGTGCATCCACTAAAGATAAAACTGATAGAAATAAGGGGTCGGGTGACAATGACAACTCTATAATTTATACAATATTCACCAGCTCATCCTTAATCCCCAAACAACACATCAAAAACCTCACGAGCCTTAGCCAAACCCTCATCGGTCAAAGCAATTGACTTTGCTTTACCCTTAGGATTATAAATATACCCTTTTTCATACAAATTATCAAGCACTTCAAAAGAGTGACCTTTCCATGCTCTATTTTCCTCATGCAGGGTTAAAAGAAGCGTTGCGAGTACAGTTTCGTTTATTTTGGTTTGATTGTAGGTCATTTTTTATTTACTCCAAACTATCCGTATCTTCTATAAATTCATCGTGTATATTCTCATCCAACACAAACCTACTATACATCTTCCCAACTACTCCCAAAGATTTTGATTGAATATACCCAAAATAAATACAATGCCTTTTGTTTTATCAATATACAAAGGAATACTATAACCTTTATATATTAGCTCCCTTGTATCATCATCCATAGCATCTCTTTGACGATACATATAAGGATTATCTGGGATATTATGGAGTTTTTCCATAAGCTCATCATAAAATATTAAAGCTCTATTTACACTATCTAAAGCAATAAAGTCCAATACAACAACAAGTTCATTATCGAAACGAGGGGTAGTCTCAACGACTAGCATATCTCTCTCTAATAGAAGATAACGCAGAAAGAGAACGAGTCTCTACCCTACCATTTTTAATTTCGTTGATTCTTTTTTCAATCTCTTCATCCAAATTGCTCTTAACATATGTCAATTTTATAGCATTTTTGGGAATACTCTTAATGAACTGTTGAAACTTTTGAGCATACTGTTCATCTACTTCTACTACCGCTGTCATGAGAGTCCTTTCTATTTATCTATTCTACTGTTTATTAGTATACCACAAACATCACAAAAATATTTAATCATGAATTGAATATCTGGGTACTTCAAGTTTAAGGTTTAATCAATTTTATAGGAAGTGTAGAGTTCACTCTTACTCTCAAATTGAAGGTGGGAGTAAACTCTACACTTCCAAAGTAACACTTGGCTCTATGAATATTGACTTAAATTTGAATTACTGTGATTAAACGCTTTATCTCGCAGACTTCTAGCCTCTGTATTACGCACTTTTTTCAACTCCATATCTATATACTCCAAATCCTCTAACATCTTCAAAGAAGCCACTGTAGAATAGCGCATCATCTCTGCACGGTGCACAAAAATGTAAAACCCATTTTCATACAGTCCCAAACGGATAGCTGCTGCGGTTGAGTATGTGGTGAGTATAGCATCATCATTACAGATAGCTCGCACATCGGCAAACCATTCTTTAGTCCAAAGTAGAGGGTTGTGTGCAGGACTGAATGCATCTTGGTAGATGACATCTATTTTTTCTTTCATTTGAGGGATACTTTGTCTTGCATCACCAATGAGAATCTCTATTGTAAACTGTTCATCTTCATAATACAAATCAGTAGCCACAGCTTTGATAATATCTTTTAAGAGATCAAATTCTGGAGGGAAATCAAAGGTATCTAAAGAACACACAAGCCCTTCATCAAACTCTGGGGAGAGTATATGTACTTTGGTTTTTAGGTTGTTTTTTTTAACATAATAAAGCATAGCAAAAGTGTTGTAGCCTAGTCCAAAACAGATATCTAAAATAGTAAGTTTTTCTTTATCGGATTTGAGAGAGAAAGAAGGCTTTACATGTTTTTCTAAACTTTCATGTAAAGCACCATCTTTGGTAGAATGGTAAGGTTCATCAAACTCTTTTGAGTAAAGGGTATTTGTGCCATCTTCGCACAGCACTACCTCTTTTTGTGCTCTTAATGTTTCGTCATACATAAAGGGCTCCTCTAATAATAGGTAATGCTCACAATGGGCTTTGCACATGTGAGATTGTGCAAGAGATTTTTGAGTCCTAGCCATAGCTAAGACGATAAAATATCTTGTGCAAGATTGCGTTTGCAAAGTCCACCCTTCGGGCATCACTAGCTTTCGCCTATGCGTCGTTACTCTTTCTTGACTTAGCTAAGGCTAGGACTACGAAAGAGTGTCTAGCCTAAACAAAAGCTAAAGATGTTGTAAGTATCACCTATTATTAGAGGTGTCCTAAAGTTGTTAAAATGCCAACTCGTCTATCTCACGAAATCTAAATGCTGCTATGAGCTCATCTATCTGTTTTTCTTCACGTCTAACCAAACAAAACAACCCTTCGTTGATAAAATCAATCGCATCTTCATCATGGTTATCTAAAATAATATGCTCAATAAAGTCTGCACCTGTCTCTTGCCAATCATCATGGAAGGTAGGTGTTTCATCTCCAGAAGTCAAATCAACAAGCGCCCATTTTTTGGCCTCTGCCAATGGAACAACTGTTGATTGTAAACCCTTATCTTCAGCTACAGGAATGATGATGACCATTATTTATTTGCCTCTTTGAGTTGTTTTTTAGACATTTTGAGCTTTTTGTTACTCATTTTACCAATACCTTGTTGAATGACCGCATCGGCGATAAGTTGCGCTTCACCCAAAGAGTGCATTTTGTAAGTACCACACTGGAAAAGGTTTAACTCTGGAATGTCTTTTTCACTTTTTACATTGAGTACATCTTCCATAGATTTCTTCCATGCTTTAGCTACCTGTTTCTCTTTAGGAGAACCTAGCAGTGACATATAGAATCCTGTACGACATCCCATAGGAGAAAGATCGATGATTTCAACATCTTTATCATTCAAATGGTCTCTCATAAACCCTGCAAACAAATGCTCTAAAGTATGGATACCCTTTACAGATAACTTATCTTCATTAGGTACACAAAAACGTAGGTCAAAAACTGTAATGTCATCTCCACTTGGTGTACTCATCTTTTTTGCAACTCTCACTGCTGGTGCTATCATCTTTGTATGGTCTACTGTAAAACTATCTAATAATGGCATAGGTATTTCCTTTTAATTTTTCAAATTATAACGAAATAAGTGAATAGTGAATAGTGAATAGTGAATAATGTTGAAAAAAGGTAAAATTTTTAAGTTTTTTGCATATATACGCGTATAAAGATTTCGCGTTAATTTGCTGTAGATTTGTTTGAACGGCGTGAGTGTAGAGAGGGAGCATACTCATAGTATGTGACCGAACGGAACGAAGCCATTCGGACAAAGATGCAGTAAAGAAACGCGAAAGATTATACGCGGGCTTCTTCGCGGCGCTGTAGTCTCGCCCAATCTTCATCAATATCAGATTGAATTTTCTCAATAATATGTTTATACTCTGGTTTAAACAAGTGCTTATAACGTCCTTGTGCACCAAGATAATCTTCAACTTTCAAGATATTTTTTGGTCTGTAAAGGATGTTAAGCTCATGTCCATCAATGATTTCATACATTGGGAACATTAAAGAATCTACCGCTAAATCTGTGATAGCAATAGTATCTTTTGGTTCAAATTTCCACTCTGTACAACATGGAGAAACAGTGTTGATGAAACAAGGTCCTTCAGCTTCAAGTGCTTTTTGGAAACCTTTAGCCATCATTTTCCATTTGTTTGGAGAAAGTTGTGCAACATAAGGAGCACCATGCGCTGCCATAATAGAAACGATGTCTTTTTTCTTCTCTTTTTTACCATATGAGTGTGTACCTGCAACAGATGTTGAAGTAGTAGCCCCGATAGGTGTAGCAGATGATCTTTGTCCACCTGTGTTCGCATAGTTTTCATTGTCTAGACAGATGTATGTAAAGTCATGTTGTCTTTCAAATGCACCAGAAAGCCATTGGAAACCAATATCATATGTGGAACCATCTCCACCGAATGCTACAAATTTAACTGGAGCATCGTTGTCTTTAAGTGTACCTTTTTTCTTTCTTACTTTATGCATTACTTGTGCAGCAGAAACTGAAGTTGCAGCATTTTCAAATCCGATATGGATCCAAGACGTATCCCATGAAGTAAATGGATAAACTGCTGTTGATACCTCAAGACACCCTGTATTTGATGAAACAACCAAGTTGTCATCTGTACAGTTCATAAGCTCTCTAACAATCATAGAGTGCGCACAACCAGGACAGAGAGTGTGTGCACCCTCGAATCTATCGTTGTTTGTTGAAAATTCTTTTAAGTTCTTTATCGATGTAATAGCCATCTTTAGTTCCTTTCAGTCTTAAAGAAACCAAGTTTTGGTCCTCTAAGGTTTGTAAATTGTTGGATATCTGTTGTAATGTATCCTGCATCAGCATTTGCTTGTTGCTCTCTAAATATAGTCTTAATATTTTCAATAGAAAGATCTCTACCACCTAGACCATAAATGTAGTTCGTTACCAATGGTCTTGACTGAGAAGTCATCATTGCAGCGGCTACTTCATTATAGAAGGCACCCATCGCTCCACCTGGAGATGAACGGTCAGTAACTGCGATAGACTTACATCCTTTAAGTGCTTCTCTTACTTCTTCATAAGGGAAAGGTCTAAAGACTCTCATCGCAACAACACCAGCTTTAACGCCTTCTTTTCTCATCTCTTTTGCTGCAACTCTTGCAGATTCAACTGTTGAACCAAGACCGATAACGCAGACTTCTGCATCTTCCATGTCATAGGTTTCAACTCTATTATATTCTCTACCTGTTAGTTCTTTAAACTCAGCAAACACAGAGTCAATCACACTTGCAGAATCCATAATAGCCTTGTGTTGTTTTGCTTTGTGTTCAAAGTGCCAATCTTCTTCTGTCTGTGCACCATACGTTACAGGTCTAGAAAAGTCTAGCATATCATCCACAGGATTCATCACGCCAACAAATTTCTTTGCTGCCTCATTGGATAATGGATAAACATTTTGTGCTGTGTGAGAGGTGATAAATCCATCTTGGTGCACCATCATTGGTAATCTTACAGAGTGGTTTTCTGCTATTTTGAAGGCACAGAGTGCAAGGTCATACGCTTCTTGCGCATTAAATGCAGACATTTGTAACCAACCTGAATCACGTCCTAGGTACATATCTGCATGGTCACCACGTACGTTAAGTGGTGCTGCAAGTGCGCGATTCACCACATTCAGTACGATAGGAAGTCTCATACCAGATGCCTGGTAAAGTACCTCAACCATCAGTGCAAAACCTTGTGAAGATGTTGCTGTTGATACACGTCCACCAGCAGCTGAGGCACCGATACATCCTGACATTGCAGCATGTTCAGACTCAACCATGATAAACTCACCATCGATGTACCCATTACCTACGTATGCGCCATAGTTTTCAACAATAGGTGTTGATGGTGTAATAGGATATGCCACAACAACATCTACATCTGCCTGTCTTAGTGCTTGAGAGGCAGCGTAGTTACCATCCCAAACTTCTCTTTCGTTTACTTCAAATTCTACTGCCATTGTGTACCCTTATTTCTTTTCTTTTTTCTTTTTCTCAGGCCATGACGCTAGCGCATTCCCAAGATCTTCATATTCACTAAACATAAGAAGTGATTTTGGGTTTGTAGGACATACTTCCACACAAACCTCACACCCTTTACAGTGATCATAGTCAATGCCTAGCATCTGCTTGTCTCTTGACAAGATAGATGAATCTGGACACCATACCCAACAGTTTTGACAGTCAATACAAACGTCAATGTTAAAGACTGGCTTCATTACTCTCCAAGAAGCTACAGTCGCTGTATAAGAGTTAAAATCAGAATAATTTCTCTCTTCTGCTTTCTTATGTGAAACCCCTGTTGCATCTCCATCAAAAGAGGTTAACACGATACCCTGTGTTACTTCATCCCAACCAACCAAGTTATCTCCACCAAGTTGATGTGCGCCACGTTTCTCTGCTGCTTTTAATTTTAAATCTTGCATCTTATCCCTCTCTACTTAACTTCATTGTATGCTCTGGTAATTGCTTCCATATTCGCATCAATAATTTTTTGAGGGAATTTTGAAAGCACTCTTTTCATGTTTTCCAAGAAATAATCCAATTCAAACATACCAGAGATTTTACAGAACGCACCAAGCATTGGTGAATTTGGCATGGAACGTCTAATCGTATCCAATGAAATCTGTACACAATCTACTACATAAACCCTGTCTGTTTTATCTTGTAAAGCAGGGATTGATGCAATCACTTCATCCTTTGAAAGGTGTGAAGTGATAATATATTTTGTTGTCTCTTTATCATTCATAGTAATATCATCAGTCAGTGCCAATGCCGGGTCAATCACAAGTACATAATCAGGTCTCATAAATTTGGCATGATCAAAAATCTGCTCATCATCAATTCTATTATATGCTCTTAGAGCAGCCCCTCTTTTGGCAGAACCATACAATGCAAATGCCTGTACTTCTTTCCCTGTTGTTGCAACAACATCGCCTAGTCCTTTGGCACCAGATACGGCACCTTGACCAGCACGGCTGTGCCATCTAATCTCTGTCATAATATCTCCTATTAAATTATAAAACCCACTGAAAAAAAGAGACACAGATATGTCTATCCATTTCAGTGGGTTCTATAGTAATATTTTTCCTATTGTAATGCCCACACTCTTAAAAGGTGTTGAAATTATAATTTTTTTAATGCTATGCTATTTGTTTGCTATGAATTGCACCGCTTCGTAAGCGTTTTGATAGATATTATCAGTACATTTTGCCAAACTTTCAATACTCCCATAACCACATGTAACTCCCACAGATCCTACTTCTGCAGACTTTGCTGCCAACATATCCATACAAGTGTCACCAATCATCCAAATGTTATTTGTATCACTTGGTAACTTTGCAAGTGCTTTTTGTATGGGTTCAGGGTCTGGTTTAGGATTTTTGACATCTTCTCTTCCTATAAGGACAGTAAAATAGTCCATCAATCCCATATGTTCAAGTAGCTCTACTGAATATTTTGCCGTCTTTGTGGTGACAACGCCTAAAGTGGCGTATTTATGTGCCAATTCTACCGCTTTTTTTGCATCATTCAACAATACTGTTTTGGCACAAGATATCTGACGATAATGCATTTTATAGGCATCCACATATTCCCATACTTTTGTTTCATCTACCCCTAATGTTGTAAACATTGCATCTAAAGGATGTCCAATCTCTGCTTTAATCGCTTCATCATTGGGAGCTGCATCATTAAAATGTTTAAACGCTACGGCAAAGCTCTCTAAAATGGCTTCGGTAGAATCAATAAGTGTGCCGTCTAAATCAAATAGTATTATCATGGTATCTCTTTCATTAGTGTGTTCATTAATTTTGGTGCTGAGGCAAGCAATCTTTGGGTATAAGGATGTTTTGGATCTTGCATCACAGCCTCTACCAACCCCTGTTCGACTATCTTCCCCTCTTTCATTACTGCCACCTCATCTGCTATCATAGGGACGATAGATAGATCATGCGTAATAAACAGATACGAAACACCTGACTCAACCTGTAGTTTTTCAAGCAGTGCCAACACTTGTGTACGTACCGATACATCCAGTGCAGACGTAGGCTCATCACAAATAATAAGCTCCGGCTCAACTGCCAGTGCTCTGGCTATGCCTATACGCTGACGCTGTCCTCCTGAAAATTCATGCGGATATCGGTGCATATGACTTGCTTCCAAGTCCACTTTTAACAGCAACGACGCGATGTGCTTATCTTGTGCAACCTTTCCTTTGGGACCTACACCCAAACTTAGCATCCCTTCTCTAATGATATTGGCGATAGTCATGCGAGGGTTCAATGCAGAAAAAGGGTCTTGAAAAACCACTTGTATTTTACGTCTGTAGGGCATTAAAGCCTTTTTGTTTAAAATACCAAGATCTTGATCTTCAAAACGTACCATCCCTTCTGTTTCATCCAAGAG
>Ga0256829_1003009_pt1 | contig 12048 bp, 10 predicted proteins | sample 131447metaG_FD_185979 | JGI IMG/M metagenome (GOLD analysis project Ga0256829, IMG submission 185979) | Hydrothermal vent microbial communities from Lau Basin, Pacific Ocean - 131-447 | ecosystem: Environmental > Aquatic > Marine > Hydrothermal vents | place: Pacific Ocean: Lau Basin | collected... | reverse complement strand
AATAACCTCTTCTAGTCTGGCGGTTTCATATACTTGATCTATGGTAGTTTTTGATATCAAAAGATGTATGTTTTTTAATGCTTATTTAGACTGTAAAAGTAATAATATTTTACTTCTTCTTTTAATAACAAAATAATCTAAACAAAAAAGCCTCTTAAAATTTTAAGAGGCTTTAATACTAACTTATTAGACTTAATCCAAATCTACTCTAATACCTAATGAAATATTGTTTTGATCTACAGTTGCGTCTTTAAAAATTGTAGACAAGTCATATTTAGCATATAAACTTAAATCTCCGTAACCTATATAAGCCGATAAACCATAAACAAAAGTATTAGTATTGTAGCTTGTTTTTATTTTCTGTTTTACACGATCACCAAACTCATCTTCGTAAACTAGCTTTTGTTGTGTCCCTAAATTAACACCGCCATAACCACCTATACCTACTTTAAAATGATCATCTGTAAAATATCTAATACGGTCTTTATATTCTTTTTTAGTTGATGGTCCAAACTCAAAAAACACAGGTATTACAAGATTTGTAGTTCTAAACTTTACTTTTTTTAGGTCGTTAGGAAAAACCTGCAGAGTTGTTTCTTCTGTTCCTTTTTCAAAATACAAATTGTCTTTTATATCAAATTTATTCCACTGAAAAGACAACCCGTATTTAAATCTTAAAAAATTAGATTCTTTAAAAACTCGTGTATTCCATAACCAACCAAGTTCTACAAACCCAGATCCTCCTAATTTGTATGGAGAATCATCTAAAGAAACACCATCTATAATTGCGTTATTAAAACCCATTGCAAAAAGCAATTGATTACCAGTTCTTATATCATATTTTGGTGGAGTTTTTTTTGCTTTAACCTCTACTATTTCTTTTTGTCCATCTCCTATATTAATAGAAAACACTGTTGACTTTTTATCTGGATCTGGCAGATCATTATTACGCTCCATTAATTCGAACTTATTTTCTAAAATAATGTAACGGTTCTCTATGTTTTTAGCATGTTTTTCTGCAGCTTCTTTTTTAAGCTTTTCTGCTTCTTCAAAAGTAATATCTTCTCTATCTAAACGGTCATTAATATTATCTACTTCTTCTTTTAAAGTTTCGAGTTCGGCTTTTTTAATACGTTCTTTATAATCTTCGATCATTTTAGAAACGTCTTGTTTTGCAACTGTTAATGTGTCTTGTGCTTGCAGTTGACTAACTACAAATATTGAAATTAATAGCGTTAAGTGTTTAATAATGTTTTGCATAATTGTTCGTGTTAATTTTGTTAGATGAAATATTAATTATCGCTACTTACTACTGTGCTTTTAACAGTTTCATAGCCTGATTTTACGACATGAAACAGCCTGTGTTTTAATGACTTTTCTGAAGTCATCTCTACTTCTTCCAATAGATCGTTAGCGTTTATTTTTTCTGTTACGTTTTTATAATCATCTGCAGAAAATTGATTCATTGCATTTTCTAAAAGCTGGTTAGCTTCGTCTAAATTTGTTTGTTCTTCAGATACTTCTGCAACTGTATTTTCTGATATTTGACTACTTAATTGATTGTTATTTTCTTCTATATTTTTAGTACTAGCAACAGCTAAATATTGCTGTGTTTGTTTCTTTTTTTTGGTTACTAATGTTTTAGGTGTTTCTGTTTTTAATTTAGAGTTTTCGCTTTCTTCATTAACTTTTACTAATGGTTTATTTTCTAAATTTTCTTCTACTTTATCTTTAATTTTATTTTTTGTAATTGTAGGCTGTCCTTTGCTTTGTTGGTTTTTTTCTTGATTAACAATACTATTTTCTGGCAATACTTCATCTTTGTTAAACAAAGTAATGGCTAACATTACACCTACTAAAGTTGCAGCTACACCTAACCACCAAACAGACAATTTTCTTTTTTTATCAGACTGTTCCAGCTTATTATTTAACTGCGCCCAAGCGTCTTTACTTGGCGCTATGGTACGGCGTTCTAAAACGTCTTTAGCTTTCTTTTCAAATTTATTTGGAGCCATACTCTTTGGTGTTTTGGTTATTAATTTGGGTTTGCAATAATTGTCGTGCTTTAAACAATTGTGATTTTGATGTACCTTCTGTTATGTTTAATTCTTTTGCAATTTCTGAGTGTTTATAACCTTCTATCGCATACATAACAAAAACCATTTTATAGCCATCAGGTAAATTATCTATCATTTTTTGCAAATATGCCACATCATATTGTTGTGATGTACTATCTTCTATCTCGGTATAAGGATGCGTATCTTCTGTAAAAAATAGTTGCTTGTCTTGACGTAAGAAAGAGATACTTTCTCTTATCATAATGCGTCTTATCCATCCTTCAAAACTTCCTTCACTTTTAAATTGTTTAAGATTGGTAAACACCTTTAAAAAACCGTTTAGCATGACTTCTTCTGCTTTTTGAAGGTCTTTTATATAATAACGACAAACGCTTAACATTTTTGGCGCATGCATCTCGTATAGCGTATGCTGTGCTTTTCTGTTATGCTGAATTGCTTTTTTTATCAGCTTTACTTCGTTATTAAAAAGTGTTACTACTTTCACAAAAACGTGTTTAGTTGGACGTTGTATTTATAAAGACGCAAAAACTGTGAAAAAGGTTGCCTGAAGTTGAAAAAAAATTATTTTTTTCTTTCTATCACGTAATTTACCATCAGTTTTAATGATGCTTTATAGTCTGATTCTGGGAAAGTTTCAAGGATGTTTAGGGCTTCTTTTTGAAAAGATTTCATTTTGGAAACAGCATAATCTAGTCCGCCATTTTCTTTTACAAATTCTATAACCTGGTTAACTCTCTTTTTATCCTTGTTATGATTTTTTACTGAATTGATTAACCAGTTTTTATCTTTTTTAGAGCAAGTATTAAGCACATAAATAAGCGGTAAGGTCATTTTTTGCTCTTTGATATCAATACCTATAGGCTTACCAATACTTTTAGATCCGTAGTCAAACAAATCATCTTTTATTTGAAAAGCCATTCCTATTAACTCTCCAAATTTACGCATGGTTTCTACTTCAACAGAATTAGGTTTTACAGAAGCAGCGCCTAAACTACAACAAGCAGCGATTAAAGTTGCGGTTTTCTGTCGGATGATTTCGTAATAGACTTCTTCGGTAATATCTAATTTTCTGGCTTTTTCTATTTGAAGTAATTCGCCTTCGCTCATTTCTCTTACTGCAACCGAAATTATTTTAAGCAAATCAAAATCGTTATTATCTATTGAAAGTAATAACCCTTTTGATAACAAAAAGTCTCCTATTAAAACTGCTATTTTGTTTTTCCAAAGTGCATTGATCGAGAAAAAACCACGACGTTTGTTACTATCATCAACAACATCATCATGTACTAAAGTTGCTGTATGGATTAGTTCTATAACAGATGCTCCACGATAGGTACGTTCGCTAACCTCTCCGTTTGCTACCATTTTTGCAACTAAAAACACAAACATTGGTCGCATTTGTTTTCCTTTTCTATTTACAATGTAATAGGTAATACGGTTAAGTAATGCGACTTTAGAAGACATTGACAACCTAAATTTTTGTTCGAAAAGATCCATTTCAAACGCTATAGGTTGTTTTATTTGTTCGGTTATTTTCAAAAAACAGTGCTTATTTTATGAATTTCAAAAATACGAATAAAGTAAGACACAATATTATTAATATTTTTTAATTTTTTTTAGTCGAGGTCTTTAATAGATTTTTTTTGTTTAACTTTAGGATAATCAATTAATCAACAACTAATTAGCTTATGAGAAATTTTACTTTACTTTTATTATCCATTATTTTTTCAATTAGTGCATATAGCCAATGTACTACTGTTGGAGGTGGAAATTATGGAAACTTGGTTATGGTCAATGATGGTACAGCAGAACAAATTGCTGTAGATAATTGGCCAAACGCAGAATATTCTGCTATTGAAGGCTTAATTATAGGTAACACCTATACCGTTACAGGAACAAATACTACTAGCATATATATTACTGTTGCAGAAATCGACTGGCAAAATCCTGTTGTAGGAGGTACAGTATTAGCACATGGCGCTTCTTCTGTATCGTTTACCGCTACTACTACAGATGCCATAATTCATTGGCATTTAAATGCCGCTTGTCAAACTCAAGCTTCTGACGCAACTTTAACTACAATACAATGCACAAGTCCTTCTTGTACCTGTACTGCTACAATGATGCCTGATGCTGCAAATATTACTTATCCTGCTAATGGTGCTATCGATGTACCAATTGATATGACAGATCCAGCAAATCCAGTTATAAACGGTTTTGCATAGACAGATAATGGCGCTGCTACTACGTACGACTTAAATCTATTAACTGTGGGAACTGTTACTGGCGTTACAAGTCCTGTTAACATAACTTATGGTTCTTGGGCTTATGATACGACCTATACATGGAATATTACTTCTACTAATTGTTTAGGAACAGTAACTAGTGTTGATTACACTTTTACAACCGAAGCTGATCCAAACTTATCTACAGATGAATTTAACATTAAACCATTTAGTATTTATCCTAATCCGACATCAGACTTCATAAAAATTAAAACAGAAGTAACTATAAATTCTGTTGAAGTATTTAATCAATTAGGACAAAAAGTATTATCACTAAATAATGATCAAATAATAGACAACTCCATAAATGTAAAAGAGTTTAATAACGGTATTTATTTTATGACTATTACCGCTGAAGAAAGGAAAGAAACTTTTAAATTTATAAAAGAATAATTACACTTAATTATATTTAAAAAGCGATTTCAATTATTTTGAAATCGCTTTTTTTATTTACTCTTATTGGCTAATTGACCACAAGCAGCATCTATATCTTTACCTCTACTGCGCCTAACTGTTACCGTTATATTATTAGCTTCTAATACATTTTGATACATATCTATCGCTTCTGTGTTTGCTTGCTGAAACTCGCCATCATCAATTGGATTATATTCGATTAAGTTAACTTTACTTGGTGCAAATTTGCAAAACTTAACTAATGCATCTACATCTTTACGTTTATCGTTTATGCCTTTCCAGACGACATATTCATAAGTTATCCTATTTTTTGTTTTAGCATACCAATACTCTAAAGCCTCTCTTAAATCTGATAAAGGAAATGTTGCGTTAAATGGCATTATTGATGTTCTTACCTCATCTATTGCAGAGTGTAATGACACTGCTAATTTAAATTTAACCTCATCGTCTGCCATTTTTTTAATCATTTTTGGTACACCTGATGTAGAAACTACAATGCGCTTTGGAGACATATCTAAACCTTCTGGAGAGGTTATTTTATCTATTGCCTTTAATACGTTGTTATAGTTCATTAATGGCTCTCCCATTCCCATAAACACGATATTACTTAAAGGTCTATCATGGTATAATCTACTTTCTCTGTCTATAGCTACGACTTGGTCATAAATTTCGTCTGGATTAAGATTACGCATACGTTTTAAACGTGCTGTGGCGCAAAACTTACAATCCAAACTACAACCAACTTGACTAGAAACACATGCTGTTGTGCGTGTACTGGTTGGTATTAAAACCGACTCGACCACCAAACCATCATGTAGTTTTACAGCATTTTTTACTGTACCATCACTACTACGTTGTAAAGTATCTACTTGTATATGATTAATTACAAAGTTATCTTCTAGCATTTGACGTGTTTCTTTTGAGATATTGGTCATATCTTCAAAAGTATGAACGCTTTTACTCCATAACCATTCATATACTTGATTACCTCTAAAGGCTTTGTCACCTTGAGATACAAAAAAATCTCTTAATTGGTCTTTGGTTAATGCGCGTATGTCTTTTTTCTTTATTTCCATAGATTTTGCAAAGCTACAAATTATGATTTATCCTTTGTGTAAGTGATTGATTTATTTAATGTAATAGTCTTTGGCTGGCGCATTAGCGGTTAAGGCTTTGTTGAAGCTCTTTTTGTGTTGTTGCGTATATGCAACACAAAAAAGCGACTGCCGAAAACGCGACCCTTTTGGGTAATGCCATAAAAAAACCTCTTCTTATTGACATAAAAAGAGGTTAATTTATATTTATTTTTCTTTTACAAGATTAACATGGCGTCACCATAACTGTAAAACTTGTATTTTTCTTTAACAGCTTCTTCGTAAGCATGCTTAACAAAATCGTGTCCTGCAAATGCAGAAATCATCATTAATAATGTTGATTTTGGTGTATGGAAGTTTGTAATCATTGAATTAGCAATACTAAAATCGTATGGTGGGAAAATAAATTTATTTGTCCAACCTTCAATTTCATTTAATGTTCCGCTTGAAGACACCGAGCTTTCTATAGCACGCATTGCTGTTGTACCAACTGCGCATACACGACGTTTTTCTGCTTTTGCGTTATTGATTATTTTTACTGCTTCTGGTCCTATTTTTAGCTCTTCGCTATCCATTTTATGTTTAGAAAGATCTTCTACCTCTACTGGGTTAAATGTACCTAAACCAACGTGTAATGTTACTTCTGCAAAGTCTACACCTTTAATTTCTAAACGTTTTAATAAATGTTTTGAAAAGTGTAATCCTGCTGTTGGTGCTGCTACTGCGCCTTCTTCTTTTGCAAAAATGGTTTGGTAACGCTCTTCATCTTCTGGCTCTACTTCTCTTTTAATATATTTTGGTAATGGTGTTTCTCCTAACTCATTTAATTTTCTACGAAACTCTTGGTAAGATCCATCGTAAAGAAAACGTAGTGTACGACCACGAGATGTTGTGTTATCTATTACCTCTGCAACTAAAGACTCATCATCTCCAAAATACAGTTTATTACCAATACGAATCTTACGTGCTGGATCTACTAATACATCCCAAAGACGTTGTTCTTCATTTAATTCTCTTAATAAAAATACTTCTATACGTGCTCCTGTTTTTTCTTTGTTACCAAATAAACGTGCAGGAAATACTTTGGTATTATTAAGAATCATCACGTCTTTTTCATCAAAATAATCGATTAAGTCTTTAAACATTCTGTGTTCGATTTTTTGAGTATCTCTGTGCAATACCATTAAACGAGACTCGTCTCTATTTTCTGCTGGATATTCTGCTAAAAGTTCTTCTGGTAAGTCAAAGTTAAAATGTGATAATTTCATCTAGTTGCTTTATTTTATTTACAAGTTGCAAATATACAATCTGAAACTAGGCGTTGTCAAGTAAATGAGCAATTATTATTTACAACCTAGTAATAACAAGGGTTTACAGAGCTAAATTAAAACCTAAAGTTTTTAAATCTTCCCAAAATGTTGGATATGACTTAGAAACGACTTTGTAATCTTTAATTATAATATCTGTTTTTAACGCTAATGGTGCAAATGCCATAGCCATTCTGTGGTCATTATAGGTATCTATTTCGATACTTTTTAAAATTGAATTTGACGCTTCTAGAGTTAAGCTATCATTAGTTATAGACACATTACCTCCAAGTTTTTCTATTTCGGTTTTTAAAGCAACTAATCTATCTGTTTCCTTTATTTTTAAAGTGTGCAAACCTGTTAAATGACAAGACAAGCCTAAGCCAAATGCTGTTACTGCAATAGTTTGAGCTATATCTGGTGCTTCTTGCAAGTTTAACTCTTTAATTGATTTTGCTTCGGAAGTTTTAGAAATTGTTACGGAGTTATTATTAAACTCAGTCGAAACTCCAAATGTTTTATAAATCTGTGCTAAAACAGAATCGCCTTGCAAACTTTCCTTTTTATAAGATGAAATAGTAACATTAGCACCTATATCTGAAAGTGCTATAATACTATAAAAATAGGATGCAGAAGACCAATCGGACTCTACTACCAAATTTTTATTTTCTTTTATATTTAGTAATGGCTTTACTGTAATTACATTATCTTTAAAAGAAGATTCTACGCCTATTTGTGATAATAAATTAAGCGTCATTTTAATATATGGAATGGATGTTATTGTACCTTCTAAAGTTAATTCTAATCCATTTTCTAATTTAGGAGCAATTAACAATAATGCCGAAATATATTGACTACTAACATTGGCTTTTAAAGTAACTTCATGACCTGTTAGTTGTTTTCCTTTTATGATCAATGGTGGAAAACCTTCGTTTTCTTTATATGAAATATCTGCACCAATTTGTCTTAAAGCATCAACTAATATGGCTATTGGTCGCTCTTTCATACGTTTAGATCCAGTTAATTCTACTTCTCTATTTTTTTGAGTAGAATAGAATGCTGTTAAAAAACGCATTGCTGTACCAGCATGATGTATATCTATAATTCTATCTGATGATTTTAATGCCTTTTGCATTAATTGACTATCGTCTGAATTTGACAGGTTTGCAATATCAATACTTGGATATAACGCTTGTAAAAGCAACAGTCTGTTTGACTCACTTTTAGAGCCTGTTATAGCTATCTTTTTATTGCTTGTTATGGTAGATTTATGGAGTTGTAAATTCATCTATCTATGATTTACTTTAATTTTTGATTGTTATGGTGTCTGTCGTGATCGCGTTTTGTTTTTAAGTCTAACTTTTTATCAAAAGCATCTTGTAGGTCTACTCCTGTTTGGTTTGCTAAACATAAAACTACAAACATAACGTCTGCTAACTCTTCACCTAAATCTTTATTTTTATCGCTTTCTTTTTCGCTTTGCTCTCCATAACGTCTTGCAATAATACGTGCAACTTCACCTACTTCTTCTGTAAGTTGCGCCATATTAGTAAGCTCGTTAAAATATCTTACTCCATGGTTTTTAATCCAATTATCTACTTCTTGCTGTGCGTTTTTGATATTCATTACTAATTACCTTTGAAATGTTGATTAAACACTTCAAAGATAATTATTGTATTTTCAAAAGCTATAATACTTTTAAAATATGATTAGAATGTTTGAATAAATTTTTGTTTAAGCTTTTTTAAGAACAATTTTTTCTGACTCTTTGTCTTTTAAAAACTGATAGAATTTTTTAAAATCTAAATATTGATCTGGAGTAATTAAAGTTTGATTTATCTCTGTATCTACCATAATCTGAATTTTATTACCTACCTGTTTTGCTATGTAAGTAAAGCTTGCTGCATTAGCATTAAACTTAACTGATGCACTTTCTGGTAAAGCATCTACCACATAGCCTTCTGGTAGGTTAATATTTACGATATATTTACTTGATAACGGTGCTACAAAATCTATAGGATAATTTCTTTGTTCTTGTACAAATGGATTTTCTTCTGAGATTAAAAATGCTAAAGGAGACAAATAGATCATACCTGCAATTTCTTCTGCTGCGCCTTCATAAGTAAAATCATAATCATAGGTTATTGGCTTGTATGTATTATCTAAATCTTTATGATTAATCTCATTAATTATTAACCCTGAATTATCATTTTCTATGTCTTGAATTATAGATTCTTTTGCTTTACCTCTATTATCATCCCTATAATTAAAAGCATAATAATCGGTTAGTCTTTTTCTTAGTTTACCTGTTTCGGTTAAATCTTCATTTAGATCTAAGTTTAATGAAATTATTTCTTTAGATGTTTTTTTTGGAGACAATTGTACCCAATCTGAAGTATTGTCTTCTCTTACAATTCTACCTAACCAATTAATAGCTCTTGTAGGAAGAATATTTATGTTTGCGTTTTTTTGTGTAGCGTCTAAATAGATTAAACCATGTTCTTTTTCTACTGCACAGACTACATAGTTAAATCCACTTCTTGTTGGAAAAAGAGGCACACCATTATCTCTTGTACTTATTAATACAGGATTTGCTTTTATTCCTGCTTTTTTAAGCATTGATACTAAAATAAGGTTTATCTCTGCAACATTACCTACTCCTTCTTTGTAAGCTTTTTTTACACCGTCATTGGTTTTATATCCTATAAAGTCATTCCATTTTACCTTGGATTTTACTAAGTCGAATATTGCAACAATCTTTTCATCATCACTATTAGCTTCTTTAAGTACTTTTGCTAAATCTTCTTCGTAGTAACTTGATTTTTCTATTTGCTCTCCAAAGCTTTCGCTTTTATTTATATCTTTTGTGATTTTGTCCCAAGTGGTAGAATATGATGTAACTTTTCCGTTTGGAGCTCTATAAAAAGCATACTCTAATGCTAATTTACCTCTATAATTATCTAAATTATCAACATACGGTTCATCTTTTAACGAAGCTACATTATCCATATTGATATTGATGATGTTTTCATCAAACTCTAATCCTTGAGATTTTGCATCAAATTGCTCTCTTCTTACTTTTTTTGTTTCTGTTAGTTCTGGTTGAATTTTTGCTTTAAGATTTGGATATTTATTGTAGTTAAAATACTCTGGTATTGCTATTCTACTTTCTATTTTATTTATTGGAATATCATATTGCACAATAACATCATCTATACTCATAAATGGAGTTTTAAGAATATATTCAAACTCTATTACGCATCCTTCTTCTATACTTGGCATTGTAAAAGATTTGGTAGCCCAAAATTCATTGTTTTCGTTTTCAAAAATATTTTCTTTTCTAAGTTTTATTTTTTCTACTTTTCCATTTTTTAAAGCATAAGTATAGCCTTTAATTCCTATAACTCTCTCTCTTGTTGAGACATTTTCATTGTATAGTTTCAACTTTTTAGTTGCATAATCGTAACCTTCTTTATTGTATATTTTAATCCTTTCGTGTACTTTTCTTGTTTGCTCGAAGCCTTCTATTGTACTAAACTCAAAAGTAATCTCTTCACTTTTATATAGTACAGCTGCATTTGCTTCTGACTCTAAAGGATGTTGTTTTTCTTCAACTTCTTCTTTACTAACTTTTCCGAATTTAAAATTTTGTGCTTTTGTTGTTACTGTAGATATTAACAGTAAAATAATAATTATTCTTCCCATTGGTTATTGATTTATTTTTAAGACCATTTTTGATTTATCGTGTTTTGCTATATCAAGTCTAAACTGTCTATAATTTTTGTAATCCTCTTTATTATATGCGCCTTTATTGATAAGTAATTCTCTTGTGTATATTAAAGTTTTGTCATCTTTTAACTTGATAGAAGCTTTATATAACCCAAATTTATTTTTTATTTCTATTGGTTCAAATAGAGCTTCTACAACTACATTTTCTGGTAGTAATATTTCATACTCATCAACATCATAAAAACCTCTGTCTATTTCAAAAGGTAAACTTCTGGTCTTATATCTTGGTGGCACGTATGCCATTATATTAAAAATGTTAGGGCATAACAAAAATCTGTTTCCTGCTTTTGTTGTGTAGTTTTTTGCAGATAATTTTAAATTTTCTTCAAATACAATCTGATCTTTGTTATTGATTAGGTTGATATTTTCTATTTTAAGATTCTTTATATTATCAAAATAATTTTTATAGTAAAGTATATTTTCTTTTTCTGTTTGTATATCTAAGCGTTGATATTTTTTATATTGTGTTCCTTGAGATTTTATGCTAACATTAGCTTTAATACTTCCTGTTTGATCAATACTTACATTTGCTAAAGTTGTTTGTTTATTTTCTTTAGGAGCATAACTTTTTGTATGTATTATTTTACCGCCTTCTGGTGTTATTATCAACACATCCCTATCGTCTGTAAAGTTAGCTATATAACCAAATGGTGCTGTTTGACTTGTACATTCTAAAGTAATATAATCGTCATTATTAGGTATACTTAAAATAGCATGATTACCTTGTAATGAAGAAAAATCTGAATCGATATCTCGTATATCTGAGCCACCATAAACAACAGTATAATAAGAGGTTACACCTACGTAATCTAATAAGGCTTTTGTATAATTGGACAGTCCTTTACAGTCTCCATATCCAAGTCTATCTACATCTTCTGCTAACATTGGTTTCCAGCCACCAATACCAACTTGTATGCTTATATACCTTGTTTTATTTTGCATGTAGTTATAGACTATTTTGGCTTTTTCAATTGGTGAAGAAGCATCTTTGGTAAGCTCTGTAATTTCTGTTTTAACTTCTTCTGGTAGCTCTTGTGTGCCAGATAATAGTTTATCATCCATCCACTTCCCAAAGTCTTGC
>Ga0256829_1003008_pt1 | contig 12051 bp, 14 predicted proteins | sample 131447metaG_FD_185979 | JGI IMG/M metagenome (GOLD analysis project Ga0256829, IMG submission 185979) | Hydrothermal vent microbial communities from Lau Basin, Pacific Ocean - 131-447 | ecosystem: Environmental > Aquatic > Marine > Hydrothermal vents | place: Pacific Ocean: Lau Basin | collected... | reverse complement strand
CAAGAGACTCAGAAACAGACTAGAAGACGAGTTGCTAAAAATTCCTGGTACTTTTGTAGTTGGAGCTAAAGATCAAAGAACACCAAATACTATACTTATAAGCGTAAAGGGTATAGAGGGGGAAGCGATGCTTTGGGATTTAAACAAAGCAGGTATCGGAGCGAGTACAGGAAGTGCATGTGCTAGTGAAACACTAGAGTCAAACCCTGTTATGGAAGCTATCGGTGCTGAAGCAGACTTGGCACATACGGCTCTTAGGCTATCGCTTTCTAGATTTACAACTGATGAAGAGATTGATTTTACGATAGAGACTATAAAAAATGCTGTGCAAAGACTAAGAGCGATTTCCAGCACATATGCTTATGCCCCTGATTGGCATGAGAGCAAATTATAACGAGATAAAGGATAAATTATGGGAAAAAATACACTAATAGGTGGATCAATTTGGGAAGAGTACAGTCAAAAAGTACAAGATTTGATGAACCACCCACAAAATATGGGAGAGATAACAGAAGAAGAAGCGAAAGAGATGGGAGCAAAACTTATCGTTGCTGATTTTGGGGCCGAAAGCTGTGGCGATGCAGTAAGATTGTATTGGGCGGTTGATCCTGAAACTGACATCATAAAAAAGGCCAAATTTAAGAGTTTCGGATGTGGTACAGCGATAGCGAGCTCTGATACTATGGCAGAACTTTGTATTGGAAAAACTGTTGATGAGGCTGTAAAAATCACCAATATAGATGTAGAGCATGCCATGAGAGACAATCCCGATACCCCGGCAGTTCCACCACAAAAGATGCACTGTTCAGTCATGGCATATGATGTCATAAAAGAGGCAGCTGCTTCTTATAAAGGTGTCGACGCTTCTAGTTTTGAAGATCAAATTATAGTGTGCGAGTGCGCAAGAGTTAGCTTAGGAACTATCAAAGAAGTTATAAAACTAAATGATTTAAAAACAGTGGAAGAGATAACAAACTACACAAAAGCTGGTGCTTTTTGTAAATCTTGTATAAAACCAGGCGGTCATGAAGAGAGAGATTATTATCTAGTAGACATCTTAAAAGATACTAGAGCAGAGATGGATCATGATGCAGTTAAATCCTTGGCCGATGCGAAAACATCTGACTTAGGAGCCTTAGCATTTGCAGATTTGACAATGGTGCAAAAACTCAAAAAGGTAGAAGCCGTTATAGATGAAAATATCCGTGAAATGCTGATGATGGATGGCGGAAATCTAGAAATCATAGACATACGAGATACAGATGACGGTTTTACAGATATATACATCAGATATCTTGGTGCTTGCAGTGGATGTGCAAGTAGTAGCTCAGGCACACTTTATGCGATAGAAGCGGTACTAAGAGACAAACTAGGTGAGAAAATAAGAGTTCTTCCAATTTAAAATACGCCTATTTTAACCTGAACATTAAACTTAATAGTCCTGCATATTCGTGCAGGGCTATATAACTTCTGTTAAAAGCTCCAATATCTGGCAAATACCCAAAAATGCCTTTACTCTTGTAGTCTATCTTAAAATCAGTCGCAGTCGGTATAACTCTAAAACCAAAATACTCATATAGTTCTTTGGCTCTTCTCATGTGATATGCTGAAGTTACAAGGAAGATAGTAGGATTTTTTATACCTATATCGGCAAATTTATCTTTTGTAAATTTGGCATTTTGAAATGTATCTAGGCTTCTATCTTCTGTTAAAATAACAAATTTACCTCTTTGAATTTTTTGTGAAAATTTTAGGTTGATTGAGAGACCTTTTTGTAGTTCTTGCATGGTTTTTACAAATGAGTTAGCCTCGCTATATTTTCTTATTAAGCCGCCACCGCTAAACAGAAGAGGTAGATTTTGTGATTTTGCAAGCATGAGACCATATAGTGCTCTTTTATTTGCACCACTTGCTAAAGGCAGGTTTGCACTTGGTATGATATTCCCCCCTCCAAGCACTACCACTGCATCAGCTTTGGTATTTTTATCAAATACTTTATTGTATGGTTTTTCTAATGGCTCAAGAAGTAGGTTTGCAACAAAAGTATTACTAAGAAGATAAAAACACAAACCAAAAAAGAGAAATATCTTTTTAAATTTTTTTACATAAAATGCCATTAAGATAAAAAGCAGTATAAAGATACCTGGTGGCAACACAAAATATGTAAAGAGTTTTGATGCTATATACACTAGGCTCATATCTAAATCACCAAAGCCTCTTTTTTGCCCTCTTTTAACTCTCCCATGACATATCCGTCGCTATTTTCCAAAACAAAATCCACATTTTCTTCGCTTACTACTAAAATCATACCAACTCCCATATTGAAAGTTCTAAACATTTCAACCTCTTCTATGTGTGAGCTCATAAGCTTATATATATCTAGTATTTTGATTTTATCTTTTTGTACTACTGCTTGAAGATTTTCAGGCAAGACTCTTGGAAGATTTTCAATGATACCTCCACCAGTTATGTGAGCTAACGCATTTATCTTGTGTTTTAGTTTTTTGAAAGTTTTTACATATATGCGAGTTGGCTCTAAAAGTATATCTATTAAGGGTTTTCCGTCTATCAAATCATCAAATTTATAGTTTAGTTTTTCAAAAAACAGTTTTCTAACAAGTGAGTAACCATTTGAGTGTATGCCAGAGCTTGGAAGTGCTATTAGCATATCGCCAGCTTTTACATGTTCTAGTCTGTTCATTTCGTCTTTTTCAGCAATTCCTACAGCAAATCCAGCCAAATCAAAATCTTTTGGGGCATACATGCCAGGCATCTCAGCAGTCTCTCCACCAATCAAAGAGCACTCAGAGTAAAGACATCCTTGAGCTATGCCTTTAACAACTGCAGTTGACTCTGCGATATCAAGTTTGCTTGTCGCATAATAGTCCAAAAAGAATAGAGGAGTTCCGAAGTTGCATATAAGATCATTTACACACATAGCCACCAAATCGATACCAACCGTATCAAATTTCCCACTGTCGATTGCTAGTTTTAGTTTTGTTCCCACTCCATCAGTTGCACCTAATATCACAGGCTTTTTATATCCACCAGGCAGTTCATAAGCTCCAGCAAATGAGCCGATTCCACCAAGTACATTTGAATCAAATGTTGACTTAACCAATGGTTTTATATTTTCTACAAATTGTGCACCCGCATCGATATCAACTCCAGCATCTTTATAGCTTACATTAGCCATCTTCGTCCTTTTTGTCTAAATTTAAAGGGATTTTAGCAAAATATATGTTAAAATCTTCTATAAGGAATGGAAGATGGTTGTAATAACTGGCTCTATCGCAACAGGAAAAAGCTCTGTATGTATGCTTCTTCAAGATTGTGGATATGTGATAGTAGATGCAGATAAAATCGCAAAAGAGCTCATAGATGCCAACACAATAAAAAGACTTTTTGGCGCATCTTTTGTAAAAAATGGTAAAATAGATAGAAAATCTCTTGGCAATTTGGTTTTTAATAACCCTAAAGAGAGAGCAAAACTAAACAGCTATATTCACCCATTGATAAAAGAAAAAATAGACCAAGAAGTGCAAGTTTTAGAGGCAAAATACACAAGATATATAGTGGATATTCCATTATATTTTGAGAGTGGAAAATATGATGCTAAGTTTGTGGCAGTTGTCTATTGTTCTAGAGATGAGCAGATAAAAAGACTTATGAACAGAGAAAATTTAAGCTACAAAGAGGCTTTGATGAGGGTTAAGTCTCAGATGGATATAGAAGAAAAAAAAATAGAAGCCGATTATGTTATAGATAATTCAAAAAATAGAAGCCATCTTTTGGAGCAAAGTAAAAAATTTATGGAGTATTTAAGTGCAAATTTCAAAATATAATGCAAGTGGAAATGATTTTGTGATATTTCACACCTTTAAAGAGATGGATAGAAGTGCCCTTGCTATCAAGTTGTGTCATCGACAAAATGGAGTAGGGGCAGATGGGCTTATCGTGCTTTTGCCACACAACAAAGAGGATTTTAAGTGGCAGTTTTATAATAGTGATGGCTCACTTGCTAACATGTGCGGAAATGGCACAAGAGCCTGCGCTCACTATGCCTTTGCGAATGGGTTAGCTAACAATGAGATGAACTTTGTAACTGGTGCTGGTATTATCACTTCAAAAGTTGCAGGAGATATAGTAGAGACCCAATTAGGTGATCCGCAAAAACTAAGTGAACCGTTTGAAGAGGATGGGTTTGTTTGGCATTTTTATGATACAGGAGTTCCTCATTTGGTAACTTTTGTTGATGATGTAGATAGGTTTGATCTGAAATTGGCATCAAAGATGAGATATGCTTATAATGCAAATGTAAATTTTGCTTCCATCCTGGATGGTAAATTGTTTGTTAGAACTTACGAAAGAGGTGTTGAGGCTGAAACTTTAGCTTGCGGAACTGGCATGGCAGCTTGTTTCTACAGTGCAAATCAGATTGGAAAAATTGGCGATTTTACTAAAGTTTATCCTAGTAGCAAAGAGGAGTTGGAGCTTAAAATAGTGGATAAAAAGCTCTATTTTAAGGGCAAAGTATCTAAGGTTTTTGATACGGTGATAGATGTTTTTTAGGTTTATATTTTTATCTCTTTTGGCTATAAATGCTTTTAGTGCGGGTTTTCCTAGTTACTATTATGATATAGAGAGCCCAAAAAAACAGAAAAAAGAGTTTGTAAAGATTTTGTTGCCTCTTATCGAAAAAAGCAATCAACAGGTAAAAAAAGAGAGGGTTTTTATAAAAATTTTTCTCTCAAATGCCTGGACAAATGGCTTTAGAAACCTAGATGGTGTATCTCTTCAAAATCTACTTATGCTTTTTAGAAAATATAAAATAAAAGGGCTTTTTAACCAAGAAGAGTATCTCGCAAAAATTGATGTAGTTCCAGTTTCACTTGCTTTAGCACAAGGAGCCATAGAGAGTGGTTGGGGTAAAAGTAGATTTGTGATTGAAGCAAACAATATCTTTGGACATTGGACATATACAGGAAATGGCTTGATTCCTGAAGATAGAGACGAAGGCAAAACACATACTATTAGAATTTTTAACTCTCTTCAAAGCTCAGTAAACGCATATGTTTTAAATCTAAATAGAAATATAGCCTATATAAAATTTAGAGTCGAAAGAAAAAAAGCAAGAGATAAAGGCATAGTTTATAATGGTCTTATAGCATCAAAAACTATGATTAACTACTCTGCACTTAAAGAGCAGTATATAAAGATACTCAATATTGTCATCAAGAAAAATAATCTGTTATACTACGACAGGCTCTAAAGCCCAGCATCTTTGATAGCTTCTGCTTGGTAGTGTGTTATTAAGAGATCGATAATCTCATCATATAGACCACCCTCCATGATAGCATCAAGTCTATATAGTGTTAGTCCTATTCTATGGTCTGTTATGCGATTTTGTGGGTAGTTATAAGTTCTAATTCTCGCGCTTCTGTCACCTGAACCAACTTGGAGCTTTCTTTTTTCGCTCTCTGCACTATTTTGTTCTTGCATTTGCAAATCATATAGTCTAGCTTTTAGGATTTTCATGGCACTTGCTTTGTTTTTGTGTTGAGATTTTCCATCTTGATTTGTAACAACCAAACCACTTGGAATGTGAGTGATTCTGACAGCACTATCTGTTGTATTTACTGATTGACCGCCATTTCCACTTGAACGCATCACATCAATTTTTAAATCGTTTGGATTTATCTCTATCTCTACATCATCAACTTCAGGCATGACTGCCACCGTCACAGCTGAGGTATGGACTCGTCCTTGTGATTCAGTTTTTGGAACTCTTTGGACTCTGTGAACTCCACCCTCAAATTTCAATTTTGAGTAGACACCCTCACCTTTGATGAGAGCAACAACCTCTTTGTACCCATCTAGTACACCCTCACTTAGACTTACAACTTCGACTTTCCAACCTTTGGTTTCAGCATATCTGAGGTAAGATTTGAAAAGGTCGGAAACAAAAAGTGCAGCTTCATCGCCACCAGTTCCCGCTCGTATCTCTAAAAATATATTTTTATTATCATTTGGGTCAGTTGGTAGGAGTATGATTTTTATATCTTCTTCAAGCTTCTCTTTTAAAGGCTCTAACTCTTTGATTTCCTCTTTTGCGAGTTCTCCCAAGTCATGGTCTTCAAGTAGAGCTCTGTTCTCCTCTATGGACTCTAGCGTAGAGATGTACTCATCCGCTTTCTCTTTTATAGCTTGTAGATGGGATTGCTCTTTGGAAAGCTCTGTCATCTTTTTGATATCACTTGCGATATCAGGCTCACTTAAGAGCCTGCTTATTTCATCGTATCTATCTAAAAATGGTTGAAGTTTATTTTTGAGCAATTTATCTACTTTTAGTGTCGGCGATGCTTACGCAACACCATTTAGTCTATTTACAAGTTTTGCAAGTCTGCTTACGCGTCTAGCCGCTGTATTTGATTTTAAAATACCTTTATTTACATAAGCATGAAAATTCTTATTTACATCTTTTAGTGCCTTTACTGCTGCTTCTTTGTCGCCTGCATCAACTGATTCTCTAAGAGCTCTTGTAAGGTTTTTGATTCTAGTTTTATAAAATCTATTTCTCTCAGTTCTCTTCTTTGTCTGTCTGATTCTCTTCTCTGCTGATTTGTGATCTGCCATTTCTTAGCCTTTTGATTTTAATTTTTAGGAGTGGATTATACACAAAGAAAGATTAAACCAAACTTATTTTAAGAATTTCTTTAGTTTTAAAATATATATCTTATTTGATTCTACAGATAATTGTTACATTCCGCCCTGTTTTTTCATTCTATTTTCTACTCTTCTGCCGACTATTGAAAGCACAAATGTGATAGCAAAATAGATTGCAGCAATTACCAACCAAGTTTCAAATGGGGAAAAAGTATTTGCAACAATTTCACGACCAACTTTTGTCAAATCTGTGATAGATATAACTGAAACCAAAGAGGAGTCCTTTACCAAAGCTATCATCTCTCCTATTAGAGTAGGTAGAGCTCTTTTGAAAGCTTGAGGCATTATGATATTGCCCATTGTTTGGATATAATTCATCCCAAGCGACTTTGCAGCTTCTGTTTGACCTCTGTCTATAGACTGGATAGCTCCTCTTAGAACTTCTGCTATATATGCTCCATAGAAAAGCCCCAAAGAAATGGCTCCAGCATAAAATCTCTCTATACTAAAAATCGTAGCAATGATAAAATAGAAGATAAATATCTGAACAAGCAGAGGTGTGCCTCTGATAACAGCTATATAAAAGGTAGCTATATCTTTTAAAAAATAGTAGTTTGAAATCCGCATAAATGCCAAAATCGAAGCTAAAACAAAAGCTATAAGCAGTGCAAGACCCGAAACCTTTAGGGTAACAAAAAGACCATTTAGTATAGGTCCTTGTTTCCATACTGTAGAGGTAGCCAAGTCATCATCTTGATATACATCATCATTGTTATCTACCAACACTTTATAGCCACTAGAGACCTTGAACTCTTTTACGCCATCAGATCCTTTGACTTTGATAGTGCTGCCATCAATTGTGACTTTTCCATCAAAAGGTGCTTGAATACTGACATCTTTTTGGTATGCAAAATACTTTGGAACGCTATTCCACTTCCATATATAGTTCATATTTGATGAAGCTATAAAAAGAGCATATCCTAGTAGTATAAAAAAACCAACGGCCACTATGTGACCGAAGGTTTTGTTTTCTAAAATAGGTTTTGTTTTTTTCGACAAGCTACATTACCTTTTTTTGCCATTTGATGCTTTTGAACCATCTATTATAGATTTTTTCATAAACACCATCATGCTTTGCTTGATTTAAAAAGTTATTTAACCAGTTAAGAAAGTCTGGATCACCTTTTCTAACAGCCCATCCTAGTGGTTCATATGTCAAATCCTTATCTAAAAATGCTAACTTTCCTTTGCCTTTTGCAGCATAAAAAATCGCATTGTATGGTTTGTCATATACAAAAGCGTCAGCTTTTCCGTTCATCACCTCTTGAACAGCATCAGCTTCAGTATCAAATGTTCTGATTTTTGCATGTTTAAACATTTTTCTAGTTGCAATCTCACCAGTAACTCCTAGTTTTGTAACTACTGTGTTTCCAGCTTTATCGATATCTCTCCAAGTTTTACCAGCAAATTTTTTCTTTGCTAAGATAGTTTGACCGATACTGATATATGGGTTTGCAAAGTTGATTTTTAGGTTTCTCTCTTGAGTAACTGTCATACCAGATGCGATGATATCGTATTTTCCAGTAAGAAGCCCAGCGATGATACCATCCCAAGCTGTTGGAACAAGCTTGAGCTTAACACCCATAGCTTTTGCCATAGCTTTCATCATATCAACATCAAAACCGATGATATTTCCTTTTTTGCTCTTCATCTCAAAAGGCATATATCCAGCCTCTAGCCCAACTCTAAGTTCACCTCTTTGTAAAATCGTGTTTAGAGTCGATTTTTGCCATAAACTGATATCATCAGCAGCCAAATTAAGTCCTAGCATTATAAGTAATGCAGCTATAATTTTCTTCATATTTTCTCCTTTGAATTTTTTAACCTTTTTAAAAACTATTTCGTGAGGCTCAGACCAACGGGAGGATTTGTCCTCTAAGAAATAGTTTTTAAAAAGGTTAAATATTGTTAATGTGTCAATATCTCTTGTAAAAATTTCTTTGCACGGTCAGTTTTTGGGTGTGAGAAAAACTCTTCAGGAGTCCCCTCTTCAAGTATCTCGCCCTCGTCCATAAAAACCACTCTATCGCAAACCTCTTTTGCAAATCCCATCTCATGAGTTACACAAACTATCGTATAGTTCTCTTTTGCCAGACTTCTCATGACATCTAGCACACCACCAATCATCTCTGGGTCTAGCGCACTTGTCGGCTCATCGAAAAGGAGGATTTTTGGCTGCATCGCAAGTGTCCTTGCTATCGCAACTCTCTGTTTTTGTCCACCACTTAGTTCGTTTGGATAGCCTTCTGCTTTTTGTACAAGCCCCACTTTTTCCAAAAGTTTAAGACCATACTCTTTTGCATCGTGTGTTGAGGTTTTTTTTACTTTTGTCTGTGCTATTGTTATGTTTTCTAAGATTGTCAAGTGCGGGAAGAGGTTAAAGTGTTGAAAAACCATACCAGTTTCGGCTCTTAGCTCATTTAACTTAGTGCCTTTTGCATATGCATCTATGTCATCAACGATAAGTTCACCACTATCTATATCTTCCAGTCTGTTTATGCATCTGATAAGAGTTGATTTTCCGCTTCCACTAGGACCGCAAATAACTACAATTTCACCTTTTTCTACTCTAAAATTTATATTTTTAAGTGCATGAAAATCTCCAAAATATTTATCAATATTTTTCATGCTAATGATAGTATCCATCCAAGCCTTTCAGTTTTGCGTGATTTGTAATTCTAGCAATTATAACTAAAATTAAAGTAAAGATTTTGTTCAAATTGCATATTTGTTGCATATTCTGAAAAAAACTATAGATTTTGGGTAATTTTAGATAGAATTACACTTTAACTGAATATTATCTGAAGGTTTATATTGATTAGAAGCAAGATAAGAGAGTATGGTACTGATTTTTCACTTTTTCTAGTAGCCCTTGCTTGGGGCGGAACTTTTTTTATAGTTCAAGATGCTGTGAGCGATACCCCAGTATATATTTTTTTGTTTTGGAGATTTTTCCTCTCTTCGTTGCTTATGGGCTTGATATCTTACAAAAAGATTTTTCAAATTGATAAAAAAACTCTCAAGGCAGGAGTGCTTTTAGGTCTTTTTATGTTTATTGGTTTTGCTTTTCAGACTTTTGGCTTAACTCTGACACTATCTTCAACAGTAGCATTTTTAACTGGGTTAAATGTTATAATAGTTCCATTTTTACTGTATATAATTTTTAAAAAGAGTGCCTCAGTTTTTTCCATATTTGGAGCGGTCATCGCCTCTTTTGGACTCTACTTTTTAACAAGCGGAGGAAGTTTTGGCTTTGGAGCGGGTGAATTTTACGCTCTCATATGTGCCTTTGCATTTGCTTTTCATATAGTATTTACCGATAGATTTTCTAAAAAGTATGATGTTGCCCTTTTAGTCACTATTCAGCTTTTTGTGGTTGCCGTTTTATCTCTTTTTGCCTCTTTGATATTTAATGGAAGTATAGTACCTGTAAATATAGATAGGGTTTTTATAGAAGCTATGGTGGCTACTGTTTTATTTGCAACCGTCTTTGCATTTGGTGTACAAACTGCTATGCAAAGATATACAACTCCAGCAAAAACTGCCATAATTTTTACATTAGAGCCTGTGAGTGCAGGACTGTGTGGATACTTTTTTGCGGGAGAACTTTTAGGCTTCGTCCAACTTGTCGGTGCTTTTTTGATACTCTTTGGAATGCTCAGTGCAGAGCTTGGAACCTATTTTAGAAACAGAAGACGGGCTGAGTGCAAATGTTAAAGCAAGTGATGATAATCGTAACAATTCTATTTTTTGTTGTAGGATGTTCGCAAAAAAGAGATATAAATTTTTCACAACCATATAAAATAGTTCTTAAAACTAAAGATTTAGCCATAGCGGACGGTGGATTTTTAACAAAAGCAGATAACTATAAGAGTATAGAAGTTTTTTCAGCTGGTAAGATATTGCTTCACATAGAGCTAGATTCAAGTGCTTGCATAAATGGCAGTTGCACAAATAGATTAGATTTTAATAGCAGAGTGTTTGGGTATAGCTACTATAAAAGTTTTTTAGATGATTTGTTGGATAAAAAAGCGATTTATAACGGGGTTAATAAGATGAAGATAAATGGTGGATTTGAGCAAAAGATAAAAACAAAAGGTTATGATATACTCTATAGAGTAACAGATAAAACCACCTACTTTAAAGATAGGCAAAACCATATCTTGATAAAATTAAAAAAACTAAAATAAGGACAATAATATGAAATACATCGGTGCGCATGTGAGTGCGAGTGGGGGAGTTTTTAATGCTCCTTTAAACGCCAAAGAGATTGGTGCAAAAGCTTTTGCACTTTTCACTAAAAATCAGAGGCAATGGGTAGCAAAATCGCTTGATGATGAGACTATAGCAAAGTTTAAGGAAAATCTTGAGATTTCTGGCATATTGCCAAAGTATGTACTTCCTCATGACAGCTATCTTATAAATCTTGGACACCCTGAACTTGAAAAAAGAGAAAAATCACTAGAGGCTTTTATAGATGAAGTGAAGCGATGCGACCAACTAGGACTCGATAAGTTGAATTTTCATCCTGGTAGCCATTTAAAGCAGATAAGTGAAGAAGAGTGTCTCGAAAATATAGCAGAATCCATCAATAAAACTATCGAACAGACAAAAAATGTCAAACTTGTCATAGAAAATACAGCTGGGCAAGGAAGTAACTTAGGTTACAAATTGGAACATTTGGGATATTTGGTAAAAAACTGTGTGGATAGCAACAGGATAGGAGTTTGCTTGGATACTTGCCACTTTTTTACTTCTGGTTATGACATAAGGGATGAAAAAACTTATGATGAATCTATGAAAAAATTTGATACAATTGTAGGATTTGAGTTTTTAGCTGGTATGCATTTGAATGACTCTAAGCCGGATCTTGGTAGTCGCGTTGATAGGCATGACTCCATAGGAGAGGGCAAAATTGGTTTAGAAGCTTTTAAATTAATCATGAATGACGAAAGAATTGATGAGATACCGATGATACTAGAGACACCAAATAGTGATATATGGTCTCAAGAGATTGAGCTACTGTATTCACTGATAAAAAACTAGGCAAGGGCAGATATGAAACAGCATGTGAAAACAGTAGGGCTGCTAGGATTCAGTATAGCTTCATCTAAATATAAGTTCTAATATGCTTAAGTACAAGTATCAAAATTTTTATGAGATTATCCAAAGCAATGCTAAGGATAATCCTAAAAAGATTGCCTTATTTATGGATGATCGTAAGATATCCAATCTTAAGCTCAAACAGGATATTGATACTTTTGCTAGGTTTTTAGAGTTTAGTGGAATAAAAAAAGGAGATAGAGTTGCTATGATCGTTGGCAA
>Ga0256829_1003007_pt1 | contig 12051 bp, 12 predicted proteins | sample 131447metaG_FD_185979 | JGI IMG/M metagenome (GOLD analysis project Ga0256829, IMG submission 185979) | Hydrothermal vent microbial communities from Lau Basin, Pacific Ocean - 131-447 | ecosystem: Environmental > Aquatic > Marine > Hydrothermal vents | place: Pacific Ocean: Lau Basin | collected... | reverse complement strand
AAGGAACTTAAAAATATGTAAAATATAACTTTATAGCCAAACTTGGTGCTTCTGGATTCAAAAAAAGATGAGTTTTTTCTGACTGGTGGTGTGTGAGGTGTGTTATGGAATTATTTGGGTACTAAAATATAATTATGATTATTTAAAACTTTGTGGTATAATTTACTATTAAATTAAACCAAGGAGATTTTATGAATAGAATTATTGTTTTATCTGTAGCAACAGTTGCTATTTTAACATTCAGTGGATGTGAAAAGGGCGATAAAACTACAGAAGCTACTCAACAGACTACAACAAAAGTTGCGACTGCAACACAAGAGGTAGCTAGTAAAACTGCTAATGTTGCTAACAATGTTGCACAAAAGGCTAAAGAGAGTGCAAGCAAAGCAACTGAAGCGGTAAAAGAGACTGCTCAAAAAGCTGTAGAAGCTACTAAGGAAGCTGCAAATAATGTTGCAAAAAAAGCAGAAGAAACTGCAAGTAAAGCAACTGAAACGGTAAAAGAGACTGCTAATAAAGCAAAAGCTGTTGTTGCAGGTGCCAACGATAAAGGTGCTCAACTATTTAACAAATGTAAAAGTTGTCACGGTGCTGATGGTAAAACACATGCTCTTGGTAAATCAGAAATTATTGCTGGACAAAATGCTGATGATTTAGTTAAAAAACTTACTGCATATAAAGCAGGAACAAGAAATGTAGCTGGTATGGGTACATTAATGAAAGGTCAAGTTGGCTCTATGAGCGATGACGATATTAAAGCTTTAGCTAATTATATTTCTAACTTAAAATAATTAAAATTTTATTTTAGTAGAGGTTCTCCTCTGCTAAATACCACATAAAGACAAGGCAACCCCTTCTCGAAGTCCATCATCTATTACTATAGATTTATCCATATTAAGTACTAAATAGATCTGTTTAAATATAAGTATACCAGCTACTATTAAATCATCTCGACCTACTCCAACACTTTTTTCTCTATCTTCTTTGCTCATAGAGAGCAGTTTTTTCAGATAAAAATCTAACTCATCAATAGATAACTCTACACCATTAATAGCTTTTGAATTGTATGTCTCATAAGTAAAACCCAATTTCATAGAGGCTATTGTTGTAGGTGTACCAGCAGTTGCAACAAAGGTTAAATTATCTTTTAAATACTTTTGTACATAATTTTTAATTTTTACTATCTTTATATCTAAGATTCTATCTATATCTTCTAAAGAGTTAGCCATGTTTGCAACTGTTACAATTCCTAAACTAAAACTTTTGGTATAAACTTTTCCATCTATGTAAAATGTAAGTTCAGTAGAGCCTCCACCAATATCTACCAATACAAAATTTTTAATATCTTTTTTTAGTATATTTAATCTATTTTGAACTGCTTTTAAAGTATAGAGTGCCTCTTCTTGTGGAGTTATAATTTCAAACTCTACTCCTGTTTTATCCTTTATCTTAGTTAAAATTTCTGAAGAGTTTTTTGCGACTCGCATAGCTTCAGTTGTTACTGCTTTAAGGGTGCAATTACTAAATTTAATCGTCTCTTTTGCCTCTTGTAATCCAGAGATGATTCTATCTTGTGTAGCTTTATCTATTAAACCATCTTTTGTAATAGAGTCTGCTGTTCTTACAATTTTTTCATACTCTGCAACTATATCTTTACTTTCGCAATCATATTTAACAACTCTAAGAGTATTAGAGCCTAAATCTATAGCTACTACTTGCATTAATGAAGCTCGCTAAATTTATATCCATTACTATTTAGTATATCTCTTATCTCTTCTTGATGTTCTACACCTTTTGTCTCTAAAGATACACTTACATGAGCATCGCCAAACTCTAAATCTGTAGATGTTCTATCGTATCCAATTTGAACAATATTTGCTTGTGCTTCACGCATAAGATGAGAAAAATTCTCTAATGCTCCAGGTTTATCGATTAGTGTTACTATAAGCTTCATCTTTCTGCTAGATTTTACTAAACCTTTCTCTATAATTAAAGAGAGCATTGTTACATCGATATTACCACCACTTAACACTACACAAACTTTACTATTTGGCTCTAAATCTACTTTTTTATGCATTAGTGCTGCAACACCTGTAGCACCTGCACCCTCTACCAAAAGCTTTTGACGCTCTAGCAAAAACAAAATTGCACTAGCAATTTCATCATCACACACAAGTTGCATTTGATCAACATAATTAACTATATAATCTAGTGTAAAATCAGATGTATTTTTTACTGCAATTCCATCTGCAATAGTTTTAACCTCTTCTGTATTTATTACAGATTTACACTCGTAAGACTTAGCCATAGCGGGTGCACCCTCTGCTGCAACACCGATTATTTTAATATTAGGATTTAACTCTTTAGCCAATTTTGCAACACCGCTAATTAATCCACCACCACCAACTGGCACAATAATTGCATCAAAATCGTCTATCTCTTTAAATATCTCTAATGCTATAGTACCCTGCCCAGCTATTACATCTTCATCAGCAAATGGGTGAACAAACGATAGTGAGTTTTGATTTGCATAATCAATAGCATAAGAGTATGCTTCGTCATAATTTTTACCCTTAAGCACTACTTTAGCACCATAAGATTTAACACCTTGTACCTTATTTAAAGGTGTCGATTCTGGCATAAAAATAGTAGCTTCTACATTAAAATGTTTAGCACTAAGTGCCACACCTTGAGCATGATTTCCTGCACTTGCAGCTACTACACCTTTTAACTCTCCTTTTTCAGCTAAAGTTGCAATTTTATTAAATGCACCTCTTAGTTTAAAAGAGCCCGTTACTTGCAAGTTCTCTTTTTTTAAATAAACTCTATAATTTATAGCCTCACTTAAAGCAGGAGCAAAAGCCAATGGGGTATGATGAGCTACTTTTTTTAACCTTTTAGCAGCATTTTCGAAATTTTCTATGGATAACATTATATTCCTTATCTCTTTATGTTAAAATTGAATACTATTATACCAACAAAAAGGAAAAATTATGCAATGTGAATTACCATCTGTAAACTCAAATCCAGAAGAGATTAAAAAATATTTGGAAACTTATAAAAATATAGCTATTGTAGGGGCGTCACCAAACCCAATTAAAGATAGTAATAAAGTTACAAAATATATGATAGAAGCTGGTTATAATGTATTTCCAATATATCCTAAAGAGGATGAAATTTTAGGTCAAAAAGTTTACCGTTCACTATTAGATATAGAAGATAAAGTTGATATTGTTGTTGTTTTTAGAAAACCAGAAGCTGTAATGCCAGTCGCAGAAGCATGTATTAAAAGAGGCGATGTAGATGTGCTATGGACTCAACTGCAAATTGTAAATAACGAAGCAGCAAAAAAAGCAAAGGAGAATGGCATTAAAGTAGTTCAAAATTTATGTATTAAAGTAGAGCACCATAATCTATTAGGTTAAAAGCCTAATAGATTACCAATAAAGTACAATTCTTTTACGCCCCCATTGCAAGGCTCTTCTTTTGTTTACACCCATGTATATATCTATATGGTTTCTAAGTCTTGCATTCATTTTATCACGAACTACATAGTAACCTTTAAGTCCTAAAATTTTTACTTTTACACCATTGGTTAAACCATATTTTTTAATTAAATCTGGTGAAACAGCAATAATCTTCATACCTGGTTTAAGATGATTGTTCCAAGCTGCTAAAAATGGAGTTTTATCAGTTTGGTTTCTATGCGAAGTATAAGCAGTCGCAACAACTCTAATCTTTCTTTTATACTTTAAAGATAAAGACTTTCTAAACTTAGTATTCTTGACAATATCATACTTAGCCAATTTCTTTTTTATAGTATTAGAACTATTTAATAAAAGTTTTTGACCTATTTTTATATTCCCACTTCTACTAAGTTTGTTAATCTCTCTTAGTGTAATTAAAGATATATTTTTTTTCTTAGCTATGGATAGAAGAGTATCACCTCTCTTTACAATATATATTTTTTTATTAGATTGTTTTATACTTTTTTTAATTTTTCTTTTTGCAATTAAAGCTTTTACTATTTTTGGTAAAAGTAATTTTTGTCCAATTTTTATTGTTGCATTTTTATCTAACTTATTAAGTGCAACAATTCTTTTTTTACTTAATGAAAATTTATTGGCAATTTTTATTAAGTTATCACCCGCTTTAACAGTATAATAACTATTCTTAATAGATTTAATACTCTTTTTAACTACTTTAACTTTAATTTTTTTAGTAGTATTAACAACTTTCTTATTACTGATATTTTTGTTAATAGTAGTAGCTTTATGTTTTTTCTCTGCTAACTTAGGAGTTTTCTTATTATTTGTAGGAATTTCTTTAATTTTATTTTGAACTATTTTAGGTTCTTCTTTTTTATTTGATTTAGTATTATCAATATTATCAATCTTTTTAAGGCTAAGGTATTTACTTCTATCAATAAGAGCTTGAAGTCCCATTCTTCCATTAAATTGACTACTGTATTTTCTGCGAAGTGTATCAAGATATGATAAATTAGATTGCCTAGAAGTGCTAGATTTACTTAATAAAACTTTATCTTCTGATTTGACATTTGGTATTATTGGTGGTTCTACCCGCCTCGTAACTCTATTTTTATCATTATTCACTTTAGCTTGAATTAAATTAATATTATAGTATGGGTCACACCTATTATCATAATTATACCCATTTTGGCATGGTGTAGAACCATAACCAAAATCTAATAGTAAACAACTCAATGTAAAAGATATAGAAATCTTTTTTAAGTGCCTAGCCATTGGTCTCCTTTAAGAGTCTAAAAATTTAAGCATCTCTCGCATAATATCTGTTTTTTCAACAATTTTCAAGTGTACTATCTCTTTTTTGAATAAATTGCTAATCATATCAGGTATTTTAGCATTAAATTGTAAAGATATCTCATTTAATGCATCTTTGTCATTTTTCGCATCTAAGCCCATAGCTTTGGCTATTGTAGGGCTAAATTTAGTCCACTCAGCAGTTGAATATGCTACTGTTGGTAACACTTTTTCATTTTTTTCTCTATATGCCTTAATACAAGTTGCTGTATGTGGATCCATTAGGTATCCATCTGTTAAAAACTCGGCAATTATAGCTTCAGATTCGTCATCATCCATAAATACTGCCGAAAAATCGGACTGAATTTCTTTTAACTCATCTTTTGTTAATTCATAATAATTTTCGTTATTTAAAGAATCCATCAACTCTTTAGTTCTATTCGCTCCAAACTTATCGAAAAGTACTCTCTCGATATTTGAACTTTTTAAAATATCCATAGCTGGTGAGTTTGTTTGAATCAACTCTTTATCTCTTAAATCGTATCTACCCTCTTCTATTAACTCTGTTAATATATTATTACTATTTGAAGATATAAGTATCTTCTCTATTGGAACTCCAGCCTTTTTAACATAGTATGCACCCAAAGCATTACCAAAGTTTCCACTTGGTACTACTAAGTATATTTTATCGCCAACTTTTATACTACCATCTCTTACTAACTCTAAGTAACTGTGTATATGATAAATTGTCTGGAAAATAATTCTTCCAAAGTTTACGGAATTTGCAGCTGATAGTTTAATATTTTTAGCATCTAGTGCATCTTTAAACTCTTTTGATGCTAATAGTGATTTTAGAGCCTCTTGTGTATCGTCAAAATTTCCTTTAACACCAATAACTTTTAAGTTTTTAGCATCTTCTGTAACCATTTGCAAGCGTTGAACATCGCTAGTTCCGCCATCTGGGTATAGACAACAGACTTTAATATTGTCTTTATTTTTAAATGTCTCTAGTGTTGCTGGACCTGTATCGCCACTTGTTGCAGCCATGATTAAGTAGTTTTCATCTCTCTTTTTAGCCAAGCTAGAGAGTATTACGCCAAAAGGTTGAAGAGCCATATCTTTAAATGCTCTTGTTGGTCCATGGTAAAGCTCGCTTATATAAAGATCATCTTTTACCTTAACTACTGGTACAGGGTTATTGGCATCATCAAACTCATCGTATCTACTTAATGCTTCATCTATCAAAGCATCATCTATATCTATTTCAAATGCTTTTAGTACATCTTTTGCCAACTCTTTGTATGTTGAGTTAATATGACTGTTTATAAACTCTTCGCCTAAATTGGGCAAATATTCAGGTACATATAAACCACCAAAACTAGCTAATGGGCTAAGAATTGCTTCTGAAAACTCTACTTTTTCAGGCTTAATGCCATCATTACCGCGTGTCTCTATAAATTTCATTTTCTATCCTGCTAAAAATTTGCTTGGAATTATATCCAAATTTGAAAAACTTAGAGCTTATAGCTCTATACAAGTACCAATACCACTACTTGTTAATATCTCTAAAAGCAAAGAGTGCTCTAATCTGCCATCTATAATATGAGCTTTTTTAACTCCACCACGCAAAGACTCTATACAAGCATCTACTTTTGGGACCATTCCACCAACTATTGTACCATCTGCTTTTAACTCTTCTGTTTTTACAATAGTTAAAGTTTTTATTAACTCTTTGTTTTTATCTAAAACACCTGGAGTGTCTGTTAAAAATAGAACTTTTCTAGCATTTAGTGCCACAGCTATACGGCTAGCTGCTAAGTCTGCATTGATATTAAAGCCGGGGTGACCTAAGCTTACGCCACTTGCTATTGGTGCAATTACTGGTATAAAGCCATCATCTATAATATTATGTACTACCTCAGCATTAACCTCTTCTATCACACCTGTGTAGCCAAATTTTTCTACATCTTTTGGAACTGCTTTAATAAAGTCGGCATCTTTACCAGATATTCCAATAGCCTTTGCACCTTGAGAATTTAGAAGAGATACAATATCTTTATTAACCTCTCCGCTTAAAACCATCTCTGCAATTTTCATAACCTCTTTAGTAGTAACTCTTTGACCATCTATAAATTTAGTATCTATATTTAAGTTATTTAGCATATTTGTAATGCTTTTACCACCACCATGTACAACTACTGGCTTCATTCCTACCGTATGAAGCAGTGCAATATCTTCTGCAAATTTTGCCTTAAGCTCTTCGCTAGTTTGTGCAGAGCCTCCATATTTAATTACTATAATATCATCTCTAAACTTCTTAATGTAAGGTAGTGCATCAAGTAGTGTTGTTACAATTTCTATCTTATCTTTCAACCTATTTCCTTTTTAACTGTTAACGCAAGTTAGCTTTGGCTAGCTTTTATTAAAAACTATTCACATTAAGCACCCTCTTGTGCTATCAAATAATGTATATAGTGCGTAACATCAATTTTTAATATATTTTTCTATCTCTTTTAGAACTTTTGAATTTATACCTAATTTTAACTTTATTATCGAAGTTGGCAACTTAAATTGCTCTAATTTTACAAAATCTTTTTGTGTTACTAAGATTGTTTGGGCATTATGCCTTTTAATTTCTTCTAAAATTTTATCTTTTTCAAAGTAGGCGTGGTCTTTTAAGTAAACTTTTCCAACAACTCCAATAGGCAAAAATCTATCTAACCTTTTTGGGTTTGCAATAGAGGTTACCAAAAGCATTGAGCTACTTAAATTTTCATAACTTACCTCTCGAGTAAAATCTCTCCCCTCTTTTAATACCATATCTGCCCTACTCTTAGCAAAAGCAAACTCTCTAAAAGGTCCTGCTGGCAAGAGAAATTTATTTGCTAAACTCTTTGGCTCTAAAAGTATATCGAACTTTTTAATATCAACTTTACTAAAAGCATCATCAAGAATAATCAAGCTTGCTCCCTTATTTTTAGCCAACTCTATCGCCTCTATTCTATCTTCGCTAACTATTACACTGCAACTGCTACACTCTTTGGCAACAAGCATAGCTTCATCGCCACTAGCTTCTACTCTACATACTATTTTGCCATCTAATTTAACTTTTACCAAACCGCTACTTTTTCTACCAAAACCACGAGATATATAATATATATTTTTATATCCCCTACTCTCTAAATAGCCAATTAGAGCAATAGCAAATGGCGTTTTACCACTGCCACCAACTGTTAAGTTCCCTATGCTTATAATCTTTACTCCATAATTTTTAGGAGTTTTAAAAAGCTTTAAAAGCCAAGACACTACACCATATAGCAAAGATATAGGCAAAAGTATAACAATAACAATATAGTCAAACCCCTTAGGGGCAAAAAATAGTCTCTCGAAGTAGCTTATCATATATGTTTACTTGCTACCTTTTTTACAGCTTCTACTACTAAAAGAGCATCTTTTTTACTCATCTTCCCATTACAAGGCAGAGACATCACTTTTTGGTAAGCACTTAAAGCATTTGGAAAACTAAAAATTTTTAAACCATACTTTTGCTTATAGTATTTCGTAAAGTTTAAAGGAATATAGTGCAAGCCAACCTCTATACCCAACGCTTTTAACTCTCTTGCAAAAGCATCTCTATTTTTATCTACCTCTATTACAAAGTAACTGTATGGATGCTCATCACTCTTTATAGGTAATTTAATATGTTTAACACCATCCAACTCTTTAAAGTAAATATTTGCAACCTCTCTCTTTTTAGCTATTAATTCATCTCTTATATCCACAAGCCCATTTAGCAAAAATGCATTTAGTGAATCTAAGCGATAATCACAACCAATATCTTCTATATCATATAGATAACTTACATCACTATTAGTTTTCTTTAAGCCATGCTCTCTTAAAAGCGATGCTCTGTCGTAAAATTTATCACTCTTAAATGTTAAAACAGCACCTTTTATAGTATTATCCAACTTATAATTTAGTGAAAACACTCCAATATCTCCACTAACATCTATTTTAACATCTATATTAGGTCTGTCTGTAAAATCCTCTATAACTAGTAGATTATTCGATTTAGCAATATCCATAATTTCACTCATATCCTGCTTTAAACCTGCAAAGTGTGTAACTACGATAGCTCTTAATTTTTTACTCTTGTTTTTAGCTACAACATCTTTTAAAGAGTCTATACTCATATGGTAAGTCTCTGGCTCTATATCTGTAAATAGTGGCTCACTATCAAAGTGTCTTATCGCTTCTGGAATATCTACATATGAATTTACGGCACATATAACTTTATCGCCTCTTTTTAAGTCTATAGCACACATACTAAGATAAATAGCCGAAGATGTATTACTAACTGCCAAAGTATGATTGCATTTATCACTGCTACAATTTGTCAATTCTAAAAATCTACTCTCTAAATTTTTAACAGAACTCTCTATACTAATAAAAAAATTATCTCTATTTATTTCACTTAAATTAGATAAATAAGTTGGTTTATAAAATGGAACTACATAATTCATAAAATTTTCCTAATATTATTCTAAAGGGTACCTCTAATAATAAGTTCCCTAAATCTTACTATACTATAAATATTATAATAAAACATTAATACCCAAAAATAATCTACAGTAACCTTAAGCAGACAAATATTTTACTCTTTATCTTTTTTTATAGTAAAGATATCTTTAAATAAATAAACTCCAAGCTAATAAATGTTGCCAATCACTTGCACTCTTTAGCACCAAGAGCTATTAATTCAGAGCAACTAAAACCTGCTTTTTTTCTACCCTCTATATCAAAACTATTTGCATCTCTATGTAGTTTATACTTATTTATTATCTCTAAATATCTCTCTTGATAATCACTATTTTCTATATCACAAAGATATTTAAACCAGAAATCACCCTTACTTACATGCTCTATCTCTTCTTCGTATATAATATCTAATGCTTCTAAAAGCTCCGCAACTATTGGATTATTTTTAAAATTTTGCAACTTTGCTGTTATTTTTGGATTAACATCTAAGCCACTTGCTTCAAAATATCTAGGAATAACTGCCATTCTCTCTATTATGCTATGATTAGTTTTATACGATACTTCGAATAACCCCTTATGCACAGGTAAATCTCCATACTCTGCACCCAATTTATTTAAAATTTCTAGTAACATTCTAAAGTGTCTTATCTCATCTTGTGCTACAATTAGCCAATCTAGTTTATAATCAGTTGGCATATTTGGAAACCTATAAACAGCATCTATTGCTAAATCTATAGCACTAAATTCAATATGAGTTATTGAGTGTACAAGTGCAATAAGCCCATCTTTAGAGTTAAAATCTTTTCGTTTAGGTAAATCTTTGGGTTTTACAATTTTGCAAATTTCTGAGTAAGAGGGGTTCTCTTGAACTTTTGGCTCAAAATTACATTCTTGCTCTTGTGCTCTTAAACAATCTGTAATTGCCCTATTTACTATAAGCTCTTTTGTGTTAATATCTGCACTAAATAGTGCTATTTCTAATTCGCTATAAAAGTCCATAAGGAGTATTATATCTTATGCAAATAAAAGTTAAGCCAATGGGACAGTACCAAACAAACTGTTATATATTAAGTGTAGATAATAAAGATTATATTATAGACCCAGGAGTAGATGCAACTGCTTGGGTTATGAAAAATTGCAAAAACCCTGTAGCAATACTAAACACACACGGACACTTCGACCATGTCTGGAGCAACAAAGAGTTAAGCGAAAAGTTAAATATACCAATCTACTGCCCAATAGATGATGCCTTTATGCTAGAGAAAGACCCATTTAATTATGGTACACCAAAATCTAAAGCCACAACTTTAGTTAAGCATAATCAAAAAATTAAAATAGATGGTGTAGAGTTTACATTTTGGCACTTCCCTGGGCACACACCAGGATGTAGTACAATAGAGTACAAAGATGTATGGTTTAGTGGCGACTTTCTATTCGATGGCTCTATTGGTAGATGGGATTTTCCATACTCTAGTGCAAAAGATATGATAAAAAGCCTACAAAATGTTAAAAAGTTTAAACAAAATAAGCAAATACTACCAGGACACGGAGGAGCTACAACTTTAAAAAAAGAGTTAAGACATATAGATTATTGGATAAATGTGGTAGCAAACTCATAAAATACTCTATTTTACTAAAAAATATTAACTTTTTATATATTTTTTAGTATCAAATTAAAGAAATTATGTTATACTTGGGTTAAAATCCATAAAAAGGGTTCATCATGAAACTCAAAAACATAATCCTATCAATGGCTACAATTACAACTTTGGCTACTGCAGCAGACCATAATTTGTATCCTAACTCATATTATCTATTTATAAATTACGATAATAATTCAAATGAATCAGCCTTAGGAAACACATCATCTTTTGATATACGATATAATCAAAACGATATTCAATTTTCTAACTTCTCAATAGACACACTACAATATGCAATGGAGTATACACCATCTGCAAAATATGTAGATTCAGGCAAAACTACTACCATTTTCAAAGGTGGTATGAATGTTTTATGGTATCTCGATAATCCAAGTCCATTTAGTTTATATCTATTAGGTGGTGCAGGGTTAAAATATGTTAATTACCAAGAAGACCCTCAAACCATCATAGATATCTATACAAATGTGGCAGCAGGTCTTGAATATAATATAAGAAACGATATAGCTATAGTGGCAGAAAAAAAGTTTACATATGAAGGTGCAGAAAAAAAGACATACACTACAAGTTTAGGTTTTAGATATAGCTTTTAGCATACAATAGGAGTATCAAACACTTGTACTCCTATCAATCACAACAACTAAATCCTATATCCTAATTTACTCCATCTCTTTTTCTCTATTTTGAAGATACCTTACCACTCCTTCAACAATCCCTTTTGCCTGTAAATCTTGGTATTTTGGATTAAAAAGTCGTGCTCTCTCTTTTGGATTAGATAGATAACCTGTTTCAATAAGAATTGCAGGCATCTCTGCACCTACAAGTACATAAAATGGTGCTCCTCTTACTCCACCATCTTTGACACCTTTAAAATGTGCTCTTAAGTTAGCTAACATATGCTCTTGTACGTCTATAGCTAATCTATTTGATAGTGCTATTTTTGGTCCTGTAAATACTGCATTCAAGAGTACTTTTTTAGTTGCACTATCTTTACCTTTTAAAATCTCTCTATTCTCTTTTGCCGCAATTCTTTTTGCTCTAGCATTTCTTGTAGTTTGCAAAAAATAAGT
>Ga0256829_1003006_pt1 | contig 12059 bp, 12 predicted proteins | sample 131447metaG_FD_185979 | JGI IMG/M metagenome (GOLD analysis project Ga0256829, IMG submission 185979) | Hydrothermal vent microbial communities from Lau Basin, Pacific Ocean - 131-447 | ecosystem: Environmental > Aquatic > Marine > Hydrothermal vents | place: Pacific Ocean: Lau Basin | collected... | reverse complement strand
TTCTGCGTTTTAAAAAACAAAATTACATTTTTCCCGGCAGATTGTCACATCACCCACCGGAAAAATGCAATTTGCCAATACAACACCGGTTCCGGATACCGGTAAAACCGTTTAAAAAAGGCTTGTCCCGATAAAAATATTTGCCTTTTTGGGAGAAACAATCTGGCCATACAGAATGATGGGGCCGCTACCAGCTGGTTGAAGATATAATTGCGCTGTTCCATCGTCAGAAACATTCAGGGTTATATCAGGTGGCAACCCGGGGCCCGCCGGTATCATTTGCGCAGTAACGTTGATGTTATTTTTCTTTTTCCCCACAAGAACCTGATAACCTTGCAAGGTTCCGTTGACAGTTATTCCGCCCAGGCCGTTCCAGCCAATAGCCCCTTCAAACCCAAACTGAAGGACAGCCCGGTTTCCATCCACCGACATAAAATTAATATCGGGTGTCAGGATAAACGATGCTCCCCCGGGACCGGTCAGGTAATCGGCCTCAAAAACAAAGTATTTGTGCTCCAACAGTTGCAGGTAATACTTGCGTGAAGCCTGCCGTTGCATGGTCCGTTCTTTTTTCTTGCGCAACTGTTCCAGATGACGTTTTTCTTTTTTCGTTAACGTTGTTGTTTGCGCATAAGCAGTCTGGCCCATCATAAAGCCGGCCAGAAGAAAAATTCCGATATAATACATTAACTTTTTCATAATATTCAGTTTTTCAGTTATCAAAGTAATTACAAATGACATACCAGCCTTGTGTTTTTTAACGCATATTTTGTTAAAAATTTAAAAAGCACTTTTTTAACATCTGCGATTGGTTATCATTAATCTTTACATTAAAGGTAACAAAGGCAATTTTATGTTTATTTTTGCCTGCCGGCTTCGGAAAAAACAACTTTTTCTCTACTTGCACTGAATATTAAAAAGTCCGGAGCCGGTTTTTCAGGAATGAGTACATGTTTAAACAAAAAATATATCCTTACCTGCCGGCAATCCTTCAACCGGGCAGTCTGGCATTTCCGGGACTGAGTGCACCGCTCATTTCCAAAAGCTGAAGTGGCATTTTGCTGAAAATGAAATACGAAGAAAAAGAACTTGTCAGCCGGTTTGGAGAAGAATATCTGCAATACATGCAAAATACCAAGAAAATACTTCCTTTTATTTACTGACGTCCGGAAGTGAAAAATTGTCATAACTGAAAAATAGTCATACCGGCAGAAAAAAGAAAAGAAATGGCATATTAATTGATACAACAAGTTGTCAAAAAAAGAGGAATATGGATATGGCTTTAAAAGAGATCGGTTCGCACGACGAAATGTTGCGAATCCTTGACGAAAAGAAAAAGAATTACATTTTACTTTACAAAAAAGGTTCGGAAACAAGTGATTGCAGCTACAAAAACATTGAGAGTGCATTAAAAAAGGCAAAAGATGTTCATGTGGCTGCTGCCGATGTAACCACGGTACGCGATATTCATCCAAAATATTCCGTCACATCGGCACCCACCCTGTTGGTTTTTGAGGGCAGAAACTTTGTAAAAACGGTGAAAGGGTGCAACGACGAGAATTATTACCAATCACTCTTTGAAAGCTCGTTTTACACATCAAGCGGTACAGATGGCGAAGAGCAACCCCAGAAACGGGTAACCGTCTATTCAACCCCGACCTGCAGCTGGTGCAATGCCCTGAAAACCCACCTGCGGAAAAACGGTATCCGCTTTCGCGATGTCGATGTTTCCAAAGACCAGAAAGCTGCCGAAGCCATGGTGGCACGCAGTGGCCAGCAGGGAGTTCCGCAAACCGATATTAACGGTGAAATTATTGTGGGATTCGACAAAAAACGTATCAACACCTTATTAGGAATTCAATAGGAAAAAACAAATATTAATCATAAAAACAGAAAAAAATGAAAGAATTACAGCCATTAAATGAAAACGTTTTGTTGGACGTTACCGAAGGAAAAGAGGAACAAAAAACGGCTGCGGGCATTATTATTCCCGACACGGCCAAGGAAAAACCTCAGTATGCCAAAGTAGTAGCCATTGGAAATATTGAGAATCCGGGCATTGCCGTTGGTGACACCGTTTTTTATAAAAAATTCTCAGGCACCGAATTTGAGTTCGAAGAAAAGAAATATTTAATGGTCCCTTATGCCGATTTACTGGCCAAAATTGTGGAAACAGAAGAGATTTAAATTGAAACCTTCGTAAAACTACTATTTTTGTCATTCTGGACATTGTGAAGAATCTGTAAACAGCAAATATTCAGTATATTGAGGTTCTTCGCGTTGTCCGGAACGACATTTTTTTGATTATTTTCAGTATCCCAAAACTTTAGCGGGCAGGCAATCAATATAATTTCCGGAAAGCCTTTCCAATATTTTTCACAATATCCCCGGCTATCAAGGCCTCCACCCCCAGTTTGCGGGCAGCCAAATCTCCTGCCAGGCCGTGCAAATAAACACCCAGAATAGCCGCTTCCACTGAGGAATAACCCTGAGCCAGAAGGGATGTTAATATTCCCGTCAGCACATCACCGCTGCCGGCAGTAGCCATACCCGGGTTACCGGTAGAATTAAAATAACAATCGCCCCGCGGGGTACAAATGCTGGTATGTGCTCCTTTCAAAACAACTACCACCTGGTTTTTCATGGCAAATTCCCGTTGCTTTTGCAGTCTCTCAAAATCATCTTTCCATTTTCCTGCCAACCTTTCAAATTCTTTGGGATGTGGTGTCAATATGGAATAATGTGGCAAAAAGGCAAGCCAGGTTTTGTTTTCCGCCAAAATATTCAAGGCATCGGCATCAAAAACCATGGGCAATTTAAACTGCTGTATTAACAGTTTTAATGCCATTTGAGACTGGTGCATAGTCCCCAGTCCGGGACCAATACCAACAGCATTGAACATGGCCAGTTCAGGAATATCGGAGAAATAATTTTCATACCGGTCGATGCTCAGCATGGCTTCAGGCAATGCTGTTTGCATAATATTATAACCAATCTGTGGAATATGCACATGCAAGAGCCCCACTCCCGAACGCAGGGCAGCATGGGCTGCGAGAACGGCAGCACCTATTTTCCCATAACTTCCGGCTATAAGCAAGGCATGGCCGTAATTTCCTTTATGGGAGAATTTCTTTCGCGGCTTCAGTATTAAGGTCACATCCCGCTTGAGAACATAAAAATTATCCACTTTTACTTCTCTGATAAATTGCTCATGCAACCCGATATTCAGAACATGCCAACTCCCGGCATACGCATCATTCTCAGGCAGCAAATATGCCAGTTTGGGAAACTGAAACGTCAGGGTATAATCTGCCCTGATAATTTCCCCGCCTGCATTTTTCGAAGAAGTATCCACAAAAAGCCCGGAAGGTACATCAATCGCAATCTTAATGGCCGGTGTTGCATTGATCTTTCGGATGATCTCGCCGGGGAATCCTTTCACCGAACGCGTTAACCCGGAACCGAACAGGGCATCTACCACCACGGCATCCGCATCAATTTCCGGAAAAACATCCGCCTCTTTTATATCGTGCAGATTATTGAAACCCAAGTCTTTAAAACGTTTGTAATTGATACCGAAACTCTCTGAATTTTTATCGGAATAGCGTACCACAAACACCTCCACCTCATAGCCTGCTTCGATCAGCTTTCGCGAAAGTGCCAGGCCGTCACCGCCGTTGTTGCCCAATCCGGCAAAAACATAAAAACGATGCGTTGTATCCACGTGTTTGGTTATCCAATGGAAAAGCTGTCCGGCAGCACGTTCCATGAGATCAATATCCGCAATGGGCTCATGGGCAATTGTGTAAGCATCAGCCTCACGTATTTTTTCAACAGGTAATATTTTCATGACAAGACTTTTTTCGTATGGTTCTTTTTCAGACAAATTTAACCAATAATTGTCGTTTTTTTCATTCTGTATTATTTTTTCTGCAGGTCTTGCCGAAAAAAGTAACTTTGCAACAAATAATTCCGATTTGTTTTATGAACCTTCTTTCCGTTGACAGCCTCACAAAAACTTACGGTGACAAAACCCTTTTCGAAGCCATCAGTTTCGGCCTGCACAAAGGCGATAAAACAGCACTGATCGCCCGCAACGGTACCGGCAAATCCACCCTTTTCAACATCCTCGCCGGGAAAGACTTTGCCGACAGCGGCAGCTTTGCTTTCCGCGAAGGGCTACGCACAGGTTACCTGCCACAACAACCTGAATTTACACCGGGCATTACCCTTGAAGAACTGGTGAAAACCCACGAATCGGACGTACGGAAAATTATCCGGAACTATGAAACGGCACTGGCCCGCCAGGCCGAAAATGACACACCCCAAAACCGTCAACTGCTGGCAGAAGCTACCAACCTGATGGACAAAGCGGAAGCCTGGGACTACGACCGGCGGTTGACGGAGATGCTGACCCGATTCGGCATTTTCAACCTGCAACAAAAAACGGAAACCCTTTCGGGAGGCCAGAAAAAAAGGCTGGCCCTTGCCCTCACCCTGCTGGACCAACCCGAACTGTTGCTGTTGGATGAACCCACCAACCACCTCGACATCGACATGATCGAATGGCTGGAGAAATACCTCTCCACCTCCGACATTACCCTGTTCATGGTTACCCACGACCGCTATTTTCTGGACCGTGTGTGCAACCGGATTTTGGAACTTTCGCAAGGCAACCTGTACCTTTACAAAGGAAACTACGCTTACTTTCTGGAAAAAAGAGCTGCCCGTATCGAAGCCAGGCAAATGGAAATCGACAAAGCGGGCAGGCTCATGAAAAAAGAGCTTGAATGGCTGCGCCGTATGCCCAAAGCACGCACCCATAAATCCAAAGCACGGATTGATGCTTTTTACGAAACCAAAGCCAGGGCGGAAAAACGCATTACTGAAGAAGGAATCAGGCTGGAAACCCAAAGCCGGCGGCTGGGCGGTAAAATCCTGGAGTTGAAAAATGTGGAAAAACATTTCGGGCCGGTGAAAATTGTGGAAAACTTCAACTACCTTTTCAAAAAAGGCGAGCGCATCGGGCTGCTGGGGAAAAACGGCGTGGGAAAATCAACTTTTCTGAACCTCCTTACGGGAAGGCTGAAACCGGACAGCGGCGAAATTGTCCGCGGCGAAACGCTCGTAATAGGTTATTACACACAGGAGGGCCTGCAGGCCGCGCCGGATAAAACGGTGCTGGAAGTGGTAAAAGACATTGCGGAAGTTATTCAGACCGGAAAAAACAAAAGCATGACCTCTTCCCAGTTTCTGAACTATTTCCTTTTTCCGCCCAAAATGCAGCAAACACTTGTTTCTAAACTCAGCGGCGGCGAATTAAGAAGACTTTACCTGCTTACCGTGCTCATCACCAACCCCAATTTCCTCATCCTCGATGAACCCACCAACGACCTGGACATCATCACCCTGAACAAGCTGGAGGAATTTCTTTCGGACTTTAAAGGCTGCCTTATCCTGGTGTCGCACGACCGGTATTTCCTAGACCGCCTGACCGACCACCTGTTCGTTTTTGAAGGCAACGGCCAAATCAAAGATTTCTACGGCAACTACACCACTTACAAAATTCAGTCGGAGAAAAAAGAAAAAAAGGCCAGAACCAACGAAAACAAACCAGCGGTAAAAAGGGAAAAGCCCCGGCGTAAAAAACTCACATTCAACGAACAACGTGAGTACGAACAGCTTGAAGCGGAAATCGAAAAACTGGAACAGGGGAAAACCGCGCTGGAAAAAACGCTGAATGCCGGAACGGCCGGTTATCAGGAACTGGAAAAAATATCTGCTGAAATCGGCCGGCTGATGAAAGAAATTGATGAGAAAACTCTGCGTTGGATGGAGCTGGAAGAGAAAAAGGGGGATTTTTGATGGTGTGTTCAAAATGCAGATGAGGGGGATTGATTAAAACAAGATACAATGCATGCTGCAAATACTCTACCGAATAAATTTTGCCTCTCTAATATTTGTCGAACCCTTCGAAAACTAATGAAGATCAAGGCCGTTGATCATGTACAGCGAATGCTCCACCGTAGGCAGTATTTCATGGAGATACTCTTTTACCGCTTTGGTACTGCCGGGCAGGGTATATACCAGGGTTTCGTTTATCACGCCGGCCACACCACGGCTGATCAGGGCATTGGGTTTTTTCATACCGTATTTTACCCGGATTAATTCCATGATTCCCGTGATCTCTTTCTCCAGCATGGACCGGACGACATCGGGGGTAATGTCCCGTTTGCCGATACCGGTACCTCCGGTGGTGATGATCATGTCGTACCCGTCCGAAACGTAACGTTGTATCAAAGCCTCCAGCTCCGGGGCGCTGTCGGGGATAACTTTGGTTTCAAAAGAAAAATGGCGGTGACGCGATTTCAGGTATTCGGTGGTCATTTGCCGTACAAAAGGCCCGCTTTTGTCTTCGTAAACCCCTTTGCTGGCTCGGTCACTTAAAGTAACCACAAGGATTTTCAGCACCCTGGGATGATATTCAAAACTTACGCCGGGCTGCAATGTTCCCCCTTTCAATACTTTTACAAAGATACCTTCTTTGGGCATAACGCAGTTTCCCACCTCCCTGAAAATGGCACAATTGTCTCCGTGGCATTTTTTTCCGATTTGCGTAACCATCAGTTCCAGATCGCCTGCTGTAAACCGGTCGAGTGGCGCTGTTTTGTATAATTCCATCCCGCGGGTGGTAATGTTTTCGGCAAACTCGCCGGGCGTAATCCGCCGGTTGGCTTGTTTCGAGAATTTGCGAATACTCTCTTCGGCCAGCATGCTCACCTGCCGGTGCCATTCGCCCGAATGGGCATCGTTGGGAATGCCGATGTCGGTTAACAACACCTCTTTTACCGGTTTTTTTATGGTTCCTTTACGTTCCGAAACATTGACGGAGGTTACTTCAAAACTTGTCATTACATTTTAGTTTAGGTCTGTTTTTGTTTTACTGACGAGAAAAACCTTCTCTATCACCATGCTTTTGTCCACGGCCTTGCACATATCATAAACGTTGAGCAATGCCATCTGGACAGCAGTCAGGGCTTCCATTTCCACACCCGTTTTACCGATGCTTTTTACGTAAGAGTTAACTTTTACCCCGTTTGGGGCAAGTTCCGACCGGACATCAATTTTTACGATCCGGATGGGATGGCACAGCGGAATGAGATCGCTGGTACGCTTGGCGGCCTGAATCCCGGCTATTTCCGACACCGTGAGTACATCACCTTTTTTCACAGCATTATCGGCAATGAGTTTGACGGTTTCGCTGCCAAGACGGATAAACCCTTCGGCTTTGGCTTCCCTCACCTGGTCGGGTTTAAGGCCCACATCCACCATGTTGGCTTTCCCCTGTTTGTCTGTATGCGTTAAGTGTGTCATAATCTTATTGTTTTTTTGGATTCGTATTTTTATCCCCCAATGCCGTAAAATCTCCCGGAAAGGCTCCGGGTGCCTGCTTTGGGTTTGCTTTCAAGTGCCAGTTGAAAAGCTTTGCCGATACCGGTTTTGGTTTGAAATGCCAGGTCGTTGAACAGGCAGGGTCGTAAACTTCCATCGGCCGTAAGCCGCAGCCGGTTGCAGTTTTTACAGTCGCCGCCTTCACCACCTTCCACCACGGAAAACTCTCCTGTTTCCAGGTTCATTTGGTGAATAAACCGTATCTGCAGACCGTTTTCACGACAAAAGCGGGCCACCTCCTGCGCATCTTTTTCCTCTTTGTTTTTGAAAACCACACAGTTGATCTTAATGGGGAAAAGTCCTGCATCCCGGGCTGCATCAATGCCGCGAAACACTTTGTGAATATCGCCACCGCGAGTAATTTCTGCATAGTGCTTTTCCGACAGGGTATCGAGGCTTATGTTCACCCGGTTCAGGCCGGCCTCTGCCAGCGGGAGGGCATATTTTTCAAGCAATATTCCGTTGGTGGTCATCGACAGGTCTTTCACTCCGGGGATAGCGGCTATCATCCGGACCAGGTCTACAATCCCTTCTCTCACCAAAGGCTCGCCTCCGGTAAGCCTGACCTTCCGAATGCCGCCCTTAACCCCTTCTTTTACGATTTCCCCGATCTTTTCGTAAGAGAGGATATCTTCACGGGGCATAAGCTGAATGCCCGAAGCAGGCATACAATAGGTGCAACGCAGGTTACAACGGTCGGTAACCGAAATGCGCAGATAATCAATCTCTCTGTTATATCGGTCTAACATCTACAAGGTCTCCTTTATTTAAAACATTTACCCCTTTTTCAACAATCATAAGTCCGCGGGCACTGGACAAGGCATTGATATGTGCCGAACCGTGGTATTCTATTTGCTTTACGCGGCCTGACTTTGTAATGGTCACCGGCAGGAAAGCTTTCCGTTCCGCATTTTTCCGGCGATAGGCATCGTTCAGGGGCAGTTTAAGTGCCACGGGAGGGACTTCGGCCCCCATGATTTTAAATATCAAAGGTTTCACCAGCATCTCAAATTGCACGAACGAAGAAACCGGGTTTCCCGGCAGGCCGACAAACCATTGCTTTTCCCTCACGCCAAACAGGGTCCTTTTTCCCGGTTTGGCATGCACACCGTGAAACAACACTTTTACCCCCGTCTTTCTCAGGACATCGGGAACAAAATCAAAATCACCCATGGAAACCCCTCCCGTAAGGATAACGATATCAGCCGTTTGTCCGGCTTTTTTTATCAAAGCCTCAAGGTCCTCACGGGTATCTTTTGCCCATCCACTATATTTTACATGCAGGCCGAGTTGCTGCGACTGGGCTGCGAGTTGATAAGCGTTGCTGTTTCTGATCTGCGATCTGTCCGGTTTTTGCCAGGGTTCAACCAATTCGTTTCCGGTGGCAATGATGGCTATTTCCGGGCTTTTGTAAACCCGGACTTCCGTGGCCCCCACCGAGGCCAGTACCGGGATATGGCGGGGCCGGAGCAATGTCCCCCGTTTCAGCACGACTTCACCCTCCCGGACGTCTTCGGCCATTTTACAGATGTTCGGCTTTGACCTTTCCTTCAGGAAGACAATTTTATTTCCGGGCAACGAACGGGTATGTTCCACCATAATCACGGTGTCAGCCCCTTCGGGAACCGGGGCTCCCGTCATGATCTTGATACACGTGTCCTTTCCGACCTTTTTCAAGGGAAACGCCCCGGCCTGTACCGTTTCGATAACTGTCAGTTCATGCGCCAGGTCCTGCCGGCGGCAGGCATACCCGTCCATGGCTGATTTGTCGAAAGGGGGCATGTTCATATCGGAAACCACGTCGGCAGCCAGCACTTTGCCCACAGACTCCGTGAAAGGAACTGTCAGGGTTCCCAAAGTTTGTCCGCTCTGCTGCACTTTTTCCAATGCTTCTTCAAATAATATCATTTCTAAAAAATTAAAAGTTTAAAACCGGCTACAAGTAAAACCATGGCCAGCAGGTATTTTAAATTGATATGCGATAGTTTGTTGCTGCTCATGATACCTCCGAAGAGGCCGCCGGCCAGCCCTACGGCTGCCCATAACAAAATATGCGGATCGGGAGAAAAACGGCTGTTAAAATAAAGACCGAGGAGGCCGGCTGAGGAATTGAGAAAAATAAATAACGCCGATATCCCGGCCGTTTCTTTCACGTTGGCCCAGTGAAACAACAGTAGCAAAGGGCTCAGGATAATGCCTCCCCCAATGCCGATCATACCGGAAAAAAAGCCTATAACACCTCCGGTAAGGACCGCCAGCCAGATGACAGGCGATTTAGTTTGCCTGAAATCTTCTTTGGGACGGAAAAAGAACCGTACCACGGCAACAAAAAGAAAAATACCGAGAATGACCTTATAAATGCGGGCATCCACATTGACCCTTGCCCCTAGGAAAGCCATGGGTATGGAACCAAGAATAAAAGGCAACAGAATATTAAATTTGAAATAACCGTTTTTATAAAAAGTGTAAAAAGAGACGGCCGACACAAAAAGGTTAAGCGTAAGTGCCGTGGACTTCATGGTGTATTGCTCCATACCGAAAAGGGCCATCAAAGCCAGGTATCCGCTTGCCCCGCCATGTCCGACGGAAGCATAAAGCACAGCCACAACAAACAACAACACCAAAAACAAAATATCCATGACTTCTACTCCTTTCTCTTCTCGTTTAAACCGGGAAAGGAGCGCACAAAAAGCGATAAAGACCCGCAATATCTGCATGGATACAGTACCCCCATCGGGTATTTGCAAATTCACTGATAGGATTGCCGTTTCAAATATCAACAGCGAAGCAAACTCCACAAATACGGAAGAAAGCGCCGGCCACATATTCTCCTTTCCAATTCATCCCGGAAGTTTCCGGGAATCGGGAGGCCCAAACATTTCTGTTTAAACCCATTGTCTCCTTGACCATAGCGCAGGCACCTTAGGACAAAGAGATCGGATAATAAAAATTTACAAAGAACTTTTATCAACAATTACACTACAAAAGTAAAAAAATTCTCCCTTATCAACATTGCATCTTTATTTTTTCACAAGACATTTATTTTCAATTGTTTATTTTCCACTACCCAACTTGTATACAGATAAGAAAGAAAGGCGCAAAAAATATTATTCAAACGGCACCCCGAACATCCCGGACAGTTTTTTCAACCCCTCCAATGTTTTTAGCCCCAAACGGATCCCCTCTTTCCGGTGCAGGGCCTCCGCCTCCCGTTCCGGGTCGCCGGGAATAATGACCCGCTGTTGGCCGGCCACCGGCTCCGCCCGGCGAAACGTACGGATCCATTCATCCATCCCCGCTTTAAATTCATCGGCTGTTTGGAAAGCATCGATGCGCATGGCGCCGAAAAAGTGGCCGATGCCGCGGTCTTCGGCGCCGGCTTTGTCCTTCACATAGCCCAGCGTGGGCACCACGGTAGGGCCGAAATTAGCGCCGGAAAACACTGCCGTAAAAATATCCACAATGGCCGTCAGGCAAAAACCTTTGTGCCCGCCATGCGCCACATCACCACCCAAAGTCCGCAGGGCGCCGCCTTTCCGCAAAACGGAAGGGTCTGTCACAAGGTTCCCTTCGCCATCCTGCAACAAACCCTCCGGCGCCGCCTCGCCCCGGCTTTCGAACACATCCACCTTGCCGCGCGAAACGGCCGAAGTGGCAAAGTCGGCCACAAACGGCGGCTCCTCCCCCGCCGGCACCGCCACCGCAATAGGATTGGTGCCCAGCATGCCGCTTTTGCCTAAGGTGGGCGCCACCAACGGGTTGGCATTGGTCATGGCAATGCCGATCATATCGTGTTCCAACGCTTTCATGGCGTAATAGCCCGCAATGCCGAAATGATACGAATTGCGCACCGCCACCCAGCCCGTACCTGCCGTTTTGGCTTTTTCGATGGCGAGATGCATAGCTTTGGGTGCCGTTACCAGCCCCAGTCCTTTGCCCCCATCCACCAGCGCCGTGGAAGGCGTTTCGTGCACCACGGTAAACTCCGGCGTTACCGTAATGCGGTTGGTTTGCCACAGCCTGACATATTCAGGAAGGCGCACCAAACCATGCGTGGAGATATTGCGCAACTCGGCCCGCATCAGGACATCGGCAGCCTGCCTGGCTTCACCCACAGAAAGCCCCATTTTTTCAAAAATCGTTTGCGTGAAATTAAAAAGATATTGATAATCGTACATGCTGAAATTTTTGGCAAAGATGCAAACATATTTTTAATTATGATGGAATTATCCCCCTGTCTAATAGGGAGGAAGAAGACAAATGGAAAAAGACTAAGGGCAAGAAGAGATCGAAGTTGAAAAGTTGCGAAGAAACCCTTTGCGCCATAAGTTTAATGTAAGATAAATATAGCCCCTTATAAATATTTATGCCGATCATTTTGAAATTCAAACTAATAAATGTTAAATTTGCATTTCTGTTATTGAGAACCTTCTTCAAAAGAAATAGTTAGCCAAAATAATTACGGGAATGAATTTATGAATACGCTACGAATACCCAATAAGATAGAGATGCTTTTAGTCCTTCAATCTTTTGTTGTGGAAAGTGCAAAAGTTTTCCATCTGCCCGACAACATGCTGAAGAGGATGAAGCTCGTATCGGAGGAGGCT
>Ga0256829_1003005_pt1 | contig 12063 bp, 9 predicted proteins | sample 131447metaG_FD_185979 | JGI IMG/M metagenome (GOLD analysis project Ga0256829, IMG submission 185979) | Hydrothermal vent microbial communities from Lau Basin, Pacific Ocean - 131-447 | ecosystem: Environmental > Aquatic > Marine > Hydrothermal vents | place: Pacific Ocean: Lau Basin | collected... | reverse complement strand
CCATCACTCTTAAAAAATAATTTTATCTTGTCGGATTACCGTTTTGATCAAATATTGTCGGGGTTCCTTTTATAAGACCTGATGAGATTAATACTTTCATTTGAGCTATCATTTTCTTTGCAAATTTTTTGTTTACTTTTTTATATGCTTTGTTATTTGAGTCTGAAGCTTTATGCATAAGGGATACTATATCAGCTCCTTTTTTATTTCCTTGTTCAATTAACCAGCTTGATCTCATAGGTGAAGTTTCATGTCCTGGTATATTTAAATAAATAGGTATAACTTTTATCTCTTTTGATTTTTTTATAGTACCTGATAACTCATTTTTTTCATATTCCTGACAATATGGGCAGTTTGGATCTGTTATAAGATAAACTGTTTTTCCATTTGGATTGCCACCTTTTATTGTTAACACCAAATCTTTGTATTTATTATTAAAAAGTGATATCAACTTTTTATTATCTTTAATTTTATCTTTTTTTTGTTTTTTTACAACAGATGATAAAGCTTTTTTTATCTTAACTCTATTCTTATTGATAAAATCAGTAAATATAGTTTTACCATTATTTCTATTTATAATACTGCCGGCTATCATTGTATCTTTGTTATAAAGTAGTAAAAATGGCTTGCTATTGCCTTTTATTATTCCTATAACAGCATGAAGATTTTTAAGATTTATAGCTTTGCCTTCAGCTATAATTTTAATTGATTTTACATTTACTTTATTACGAGTAAAATATTTACTAATATCTTTTTTTAGTTGGCTGTGTCCAGCCGCGAATGATGAGCTTACAACAGCAACACTAAGCAATAACCCAGAGATTATATTTTTCATTTTTATCCTTTTTTTTTGATGATGATATTGTATATTATTTTGGTAAATACAGGGTTAATAATATCAAATAATTTTATAATTTTAGATACTCTTCATAAGAACCTTTAAAATCAATAACTTTATTTTTAGGCTTAAGTTCGATTATTCTATTGGCAAATGCGTCTATGAGTTCTCTGTCATGACTAACACACACTACAGTCCCCTCAAATTTACGAAAAGCTTCTCCAAGAGCTATAATGGCTTCTAAATCAAGGTGATTTGTAGGCTCGTCAAAAACTAAAAAGTTTCCCTGTTCTAACATTATCTTGCTAAGCATCATCCTATGCTTTTCACCGCCACTTATGCCTTTTATGCTTTTTTGTTGTTCTTCTCCGCTAAAAAGCATTCTTCCGAGACATTTTCTAATCTCATCCAAATCTCTTTTTTTCTCAAAATTCTCAAGCCACTCATAAAGAGTCTCATCACCTTTTATTTTATCAGTCGTATCTTGAGGAAAATAACTATACTCTACGGTAGCTCCCCAGTTAACTTCTCCGCTGTCTTTGCTTAATTCTCCTACTATCGTTTTAATCAAAGTAGTTTTACCAATTCCATTTGCTCCGACTATTGCTACTTTTTCACCTTTTTCAAATTTTAGTGAAATATTTTTTAAAACCTGTAAATCGCCATAAGATTTTGAGATATTTAACAATTCCAAAGCTTCATTGCCGATACTTCTTTTTTGTTTAAAAACGATACTAGGCTCTCTTCTTGAACTTGTTTGCAATTCTTCGATATTTAACTTATCAAGTTGTTTTTGCCTGCTTGTTGCTTGTTTTGCTTTTGAAGCATTTGCAGAAAATCTTCGCACGAAACTCTCTAATTCATCTTTTTCTTTTAGTTTTTTATTTCTTTCAACCTCAGCTTGTTTTTTAACTAACTGTGAAGCTACATACCAGTCATTATAATTACCTGTAAATTCTCTTATCTTTTGATAATCCACATCAAGCACATGAGTTATTACGCTATTTAAAAAGTGTCTGTCATGCGATATGACTACAAGTGTACCTTCATGTCTTTTAAGTTGTCCCTCAAGCCAAGATATAGCACCAAGGTCAAGGTTATTAGTCGGCTCATCCAAAAATAAAATATCAGGTTTTGGAAAAAGAACCTGAGCCAAAAGAATTTTAAATCTATCACCGCCTGTTAAAGTGCTGACTAAATTATCGTGAACCGAGTCGTCAAATCCCAACTCTTCAAGCATTTTTTCTATGATCACATCACACTCATACATAGGATCTTCTTCGGCACAGATTATCTCAAGTTTTGAGAGCCTGTCGTTTACTTTTTCATCTTCAAAGTTACCGTCCATATAAAGTTTTTCTTTTTCTTTAATAGCATCATACAACCTTTTATTTCCATATAACACGGCATCTTTTAAAGTAAACTTTTCAAAAGCAAACTGATTTTGCTCCAAAATTCCGACTTTAAGTCCGTTATCTATTGCAACCTCTCCACTGCTTGGCTCCATTTTTCCAGATAGTATATTTAAAAAAGTTGTTTTTCCCGCTCCGTTTGCTCCTATAAGTCCATATCTTTTGCCTTTTGTCAATTCTAAGTTTATATTTTCAAAAAGGATTCTATTGCCATATCTTTGAGTTAATTTTATCGTTCTAAGCATTAGTGCAAATCTTCATTTAATTTAATCTCTCTTTTGCTTTTAAAAGCTTTTATTTGTCCATTTGTGCTGTCTTGCCTAAAATGAAGTCCGTTAAGTGCAGATAATTCAACTCCCTTATATGTATCTTTTACTTCAAGTTTTTTATTATTTACATCATTGATTTTATTTATTTCATTTTCTGTTATTGTGATCTTTGTTCCCTCAAGTATAGATATACCTGCATCAACAATACAACCATCTCCCAAAGCAATACCAGTAACGCTGTTAGCACCAAGAAGAGTATTTTCACCTATACTCACAGGATTTCCATCAGTCCCGCTAAGCACTCCAAGTATACTAGCTCCACCTCCCACATCACTGCCACTTCCAACGATTGCCGATGAGCTTATCCTACCCTCAACCATAACAGGTCCTAAAGTTCCTGCATTGAAGTTGATATAACTAGCTCCAGGCATCACAGTAGTTCCATTTGAAAGCTGTGCACCCATCCTTACTTTTGAGCTATCAAGTATCCTTGTATTATTTGCTGGAATAATATGTTGTAAAAATCTTGGGAATTTATCAACCGAGTCAATATTTGGGTATTCTCCCTCAAGCTTTAAAGCGATTTCATTTGCTCTTAACCAATCAAGCTCTATGGGTATGTTACCACTCCAGGCAACATTCTCTAAAACCCCAAAAGCACCGTTTAGATTTAAGCTTCTAAGTTTTGCCTTACCGAGAGAAAGAGCATAAAGTTTCATATAAACACACTCTACGCTTTTAGGGGCACCATCTTCAAATATAAATACAACCCTATAATCACTCTCATCAACTTCATCCCTGTCTATCAGGCTGTAAAGATATTCTATAACTTGTATATTTTTATGATTATCTTCTGTAACTTCATCCAAAAAAGGATTAAAAGCTTTTATGCATTGTTTTAAAAATCTTTTATCAACTTCAAATATTTGTTCACTTTTGGAAAAATCAACTTTTCTCTCACACTCATTAAGTGCTGCTATAAACACAGCGGCAGTTCCAAAGTTCTCGTTCCAATTTAAAAATGCAAATGAAGCTTGCAGAATTTTATTTCTGTTTAATTGCCCCTTATCGACTCTTGCTATACCAAAACCTATCGGATTTTTGTATCCTTTGATTTTTTTAGTAGATTTAACAAAATCCTTAAACTCTTCTTTTGTTTTTATCTTTTTTATTGACACTGTAATTCCTTAATTTTTTGGCGATTATATCTAAAATATCATTTATTTTCTATAAAATCGAAAAAGTCCAGAACAGTTTGCGGGTTAAATCTATCCTGCCAAAGCAATAATCAAAGCTACAAGAATACTCAAGAGTGCATAACCGGCATAAGTATTGAGACGACCATTATGCATTTTAGCCAAAATTTTAGATAATTTTTGTGTAAAATTTATAACAGGATACAATACAAAACGATCCATCAAATGCACCTCTTCTTTTTTTCTTCTTATTGTTACACGAAAGTGTTCAGCTACGCTTTCATGCTGATTTGTAACTTCAGGATGTAAAATCGTATCAAAAATAACTCTTACAGGCTGTGCAAAGCCGGTTGCAGTATAAGTCATCTCAGGAAATAACTCTTTAATACCTCCATCCCATCTTGGAAGATACACAACTTTCCTTTTTCTTTTAACAAATACCCAAACTAAAACAGCACTAAGTCCTAACAAAAATGCCATCATAACAAACATATAAGAAGTTGACATTGCAAATATTACCGGATTTGCTTTACCACCACGGTGCATGACTACTAAACCTCTTGCAGGTACCAAATCTTCAGCCACTCCCGCTCCGATATCATGAAAAGCCGAAACGAATTTTTGAGGTAATTTATCTTTAGAATTATGATTAGTAAAAAAAGGCGGCACAAGAGCTACGGTTGCACTTTTCCCCACAAGAGGTTCTACGCTTTTATTTATAGTCGGTATAATAAAAGTTGGCAATACCCCCAAGGCCAAGCAAGTAAGAGCTAAAAATGCCATTGATGCCATAGTGCTTTTTGTAACTTCTTTTGCTTTTTGCATAGGCTTTGTTCGCGACATTCCCAAAAAACTCATACCAAAAGCACGGATAAAACAAGTAACCGCAAGACCGGCTGTCAATGCAAGCAAAGCCCCGGCGATTATAAAAGCTATCTTTACACCAAGTGAGCTAAGCTCAACACTGCGAAGGAGCGATTCAAGGATCAGCCATTCACTTACAAAACCGTTAAAAGGTGGCATTGCCGATATGGATAATGCTCCAATGAGTACAAAAAGCCCTGTCCATGGCATTTTTTTAAGTAATCCACCCATTTGATTTAAACTTCTTGAACCTGTCGCATCTTCTATGGCACCTGATCCCATAAAAAGTAAAGTTTTAAAAACAGAATGATTTAAAAGATGGTAAAGTGCCGCCACCAAAGCCATTGCTGCAGCTGTTTTATATCCTGATGATAAAAATATAATACTTGCACCAAATGCAGTTGTAATAATACCGGCATTTTCTATAGAACTATGAGCTAAAACAGTTTTAAAATCATCTTCAATTGTAGCATATAAGATACCTATTATCGCTGTAATCGCACCTGTTATGAGTATCACAACACCGATACCTGTTTGAGATATAAATTGTAAATTGGTATTGACTCTTATGATCCCGTAAAGCCCCAGATTTAAAGTAACTCCTGCGATTATGGGTATAAATGCCGATGGAGTTACACTGTAAGCACGAGGCATCCAAAAGTTAAAAGGTATAAGTCCGCCTTTGATGCCAAATCCAAAAAAAGACAGAAGAAATACAACCCATTGCAATCTTGCACTCAAATGAGACCCGTTTGCACCTATCCCGGCAAATGAAAGAGTGCCGGCATTTTGTGCCAACAATACTAAAGCCACCAATATAGCAAGAGTGCCGGCTTCTCCAATAGCCAACATTACATATCCCGGATGTTCCTTCTTACCGCTATTTACCAAAAAATATATAAATATAGACATAACTTCCCATGACAAAAGAAAGAAAAATACATTACTTGCAACCAATACCAAAATAATAGAAACCAATAAACTTAAATAAATTGCCGGTATAAAAGTATTATAATTTTGCGGATTTTTTGAAATCCTTGTTGATGCAAAAACCGAAGCCGGCATAGCTGCTATAGCAGTTACAAGTAAAAAAAATGCACTTAAATGATCCACTGTTATACTCAATTTACCAATTCCTCTAATTTCCCATAAAGATAAAAGATAGGGATTGCTTCTAAAAAGAACAAATGCTGCAAATATAAAAAGTACAAGTGAGCCTGTCGCTCCGGATAATCCAAGCATCGCAACTGACATTTTTTTAGGCAAAACCAATATAGCAACAATACCTATAAAATATATAATAAATACGGATGCAAACAATAAATTTAAATTATCCATTATCTTTCTCCTTGACTAATTGTAACAAGCCTTCTAAGATTGCAAGAGGAGGAGGTGGACATCCTGGTATTTGTATATCAACAGGCAGTATCTTCTCAACTCCTTGATTGACAACAAAACTTTCCTTAAATACTCCTCCACTTAAAGAACAAGCACCGACAGCCATAACTTTTTTTGGTGTCGGCATAGCATTATAAGCTTTTAAAAGTGCTGTTTTTAAGTGTTCGCTTACAGGACCGACAACTAGTAAAACATCTGCTTTTCTTGGCGAAGGAGTTACAAAAAATCCCAATCTGTGCATATTATAAAAAGGATTATTTAACAGTTTTACTTCATTAAGACAAGCACCACAATCACCGGCATCAACCACTAAGATATGAATTGAGCGAGAAAAACTTTTTGAAAAGCCGGTCTGTTTTTTTTGTAAAACAGACCATTTAAATCCATCATCCCAAGATATTGGTTTTTCAACATTTCGCAAGCAACGATAACAATGAACACAATCCTTTGACTCTATCATAACTTTATGATTTTTGTAATACAATGCATCCATAGGACAAAGTGATATAAGGGCTTCATTATCAACCTCATCACAATCTGTACTTTTTGGAAAACCAGGTGTAATTCCGAGTGTTTTTTCATCCTCTTTTGGATAAGAGGTAGTAACAATACCGGTTTTCAAACCTTTTTTAACCCAGCTGCTCATATCCTAACTCCTTCCTTACTTATCATTTTCAGCTACACTAAGCCCAAGAGTTGCCAAAATAATGGGTAAATCTTGAAATGCATATTTTTCCATTGCAACATGAAATCCATGCCAATTTCTAAAAGAGGGCATAAGCATACGGTAGCTCAACAACTTTTTATTTTCACCTATTTTTACTCTGTGCCAAGAAGCTCCTCTTGGTGCCTCAATGCCTACAAGTGCCGTGCCGGGCTTTATATCCATTTTTATAAATATTTCACCTTCAGGCATTAACAAGATAACTTGTTCCAAAATCTTAGCAGACTCTCTTATCTCGGTAAATAAAACTCTTAGCCTTGCATATCCGTCACCCTCTGTTTCATTGGATATATCAAATTTTAATTTATCATATTTTAAATAAGGTTGAAATTTTCTAAGATCGTTAAGGTAGCCTGATCCTCTTGCCATTGGTCCTACTAAGTCATGAGTTTTAGCCTGAGCAGCACTTATGACTCCAACTTCTTCTAACCTATCTAAAAAGCTGCTTGTGTTTATCAAAAACTCTTCTATCTCACCCAACTCTTTTACAATATTTTTGATTTTCTCAACACTATCTTTATATGTCGATTTATCACATTCATAACTTAATCCACCTACAACACACAAACCAAAAAAATAGCGATGTCTTGATAGAATACAAGAAAGCCTTAACATCTCTTCTTCCAAGATTCCAACTTGAGAAGCAGCCACAACCAATCCGGTTGAATTACAAATTGCCTCAATAGTTCCTATATGATTTCTTATCCTTTCTATTTCTGCAAAAAAGACTCTTAGAACTTGAGCTTTTTTTGGTACTGTTTCATTACTTAGTTTTTCAACTGCCAAACAAAAGCCAAGAGCATGAGAAAAAGCGGTAGTACCGGCAGTTCGTTCAGATAAAAGGAGTACATTTTCTATCGACTTTCCCTCAGCAATTTTTTCAATACCTCTGTATTTGTAAAACAGTCTTGGAAAAGCACGAATAATCTCTTCACCTATAGTTTCAAGCTGTAGGTGCACAGACTCCGCTTCAGCAGAAAAAATAGGACCTATGGGCATAATAAATGAGCCCTCTTCTTCAACTATCTTTCTAGGCCTGTAATATTGTCTGGGTTTGCGATTGAAAAGAGTTTTATCTTTATCAAAACTTTTTCTCATAGGATTTATTCCCTCTTGCCAAACATCATCATGTAAGATAAAATCCCCGAGTCTTGGATGATTTTTAAAATGCACTCCATAAAGATCTTCAGCTTCTCTTTCATACCAATCAACCGCATGAACTCTTAAACTTACACTCTCAAAGTTTTGTGTATTTAATTCATCGGCCGTTATGACATTGACAAAACCCTTTTCGCCTTCACCAACAAAAAGGTAATAAAGCTCTAACAAAGCATTTTCTTCAACAATTAATCCGGCAAAATGATACTCTTTTTCATTGAAAAGCCAATCACAAACCAAAGGTGTCTGTTTGTGGCTACAATATATCTTTAATGTATTGGATGCTGTATCAATAACAGGCTCTGTCTCAAAAGAGAAAAGAGTTTTAATTTCAGCGGTAATTTTTCTTATCAACATTACCAACCTCCTACTGTAGCTGCTGCCAATATGGTTAATTTATATAAAACTTCCGGTATATAAAGACCAAATGCGATAATAGGTATGAAAGCAATTGCAAAAGTAATTTTGCTACTTATGGGCAGAGAGTATGATTTGTTATCAATAGAGCTTTTCGCATCATCCCTGCCAAATACCATGCGACTTACATGGTTCATAATGGCAAAAAATGCAATGGCAATAAAAATAACTAACAATCCTACCGTTATATACTCACCTTTAAAAAGTCCTGCTTTTATGATGGAAAATTCACTTAAAAAAAGCGCAAAAGGTGGAGCACCGGCTATGGCCAATCCTCCAAGAAGAAGTGCTATGGCACTTACGGGTGATTTTCTTATCAATCCTCTTACTTTGGATATTTCTCTAGTACCCATCAAAAGCAACACTCCTCCGGCAGCATAAAAAGCGAATGATTTGGTTATGGCATGTCCTATTATCTGCAAAATCGCTGCAATGTGCGCCAAATTTCCACCAAGACCGAATGCAACTAAAATGATACCCATGTGCTCAACCGTAGAAAACGCAAAAAGTCTTTTAAAATCTTTTACCTGCAAAAGTAAAAAAGCCGCACTACCTACGGAAATCAAACCTACGACAATCAACCAAGTGTTTACATCAACTGCCGATGCGGCAGCTACGATGGGAAGTAAACGAAGAATTACATAAAGTATGGCTGTTGTCTCAACTCCTGAAAGCAATGCACAAACAGGACTTGGGGCTTGCGAGTGAGCATCAGGTAACCAAGTATGTAAAGGAACTAAACCGACTTTAGCACCAAAGCCTACTAAAATAAATACAAAAGATGCTTTAAGAAGTACAGGCGACATATAAGGAGCGGCAATCAAAAGTGAATCCCAGGTATAATGCTCAATTCCTACCTGTCTTGCCGCCCAATAAAGTATCAAAAATCCAAGTAGTGCTATGGCTGCTCCCATAATAGTAAGAACGATATATTTCCAAGCTGCTTCGATAGCTGCACTTGTATTTTCAAAACCTACCAACAATACTGAAAAAAGTGTTGTCAATTCAACCGCTATCCAAACGGAATTGGGCTCTTGAATGAGTGGTATGATAAGCATTGAAAAAACAAAAAGATTGAAATTGATATAGTATGTTCTAAAACTGCCCGGCTTTTCAAATCTCATATATCCTATGGAAAAAATCGAAGCTGTGAAATAAACAAACGATACCAATAAAAGAATAAGAGCACCTAATGCATTTAAAGCCACCCAGTCGGCTATGGCAACTATCGTATGGCTAGAGGAAAAAACAATATCCAAAGCTATATGAACACTTAGTCCAAGTGTAATAATAGAGCTTAACAAAGTTATATAAGTTGCCATGCGGCTGTCATTTTTTGAAAAAGAAGATACAAGAGCGGCTACAAGTACAATGCTGACAAACAATATAAGAATCATTTTTTAACTCCTTCTTTAAGTTCTGAAAGAGTGCCTACTGAAGTAGTACCTATATGCTCATTAACGGTGCGGGTTAAAATACCTATAACAAAAGTAAGCATAAGAATATCAAATGCCAGTGCCAATTCGGCAATGAGTGGAAGATCCGGTGCTATCGCCACCCCTGCAAAAAATGCTCCGTTTTCCATAGCTAAAAGCCCTAAAAGCTGAGGAACCGCTTCTCTTCTTGCTACCAAAGTATAAGCACCCAAAAAAAGTCCTGCCAAGCCGACAGGAACATTTACATGAATAATACTTAAAACTCTCTGGGTTTGAATCCAAGGCAAACTGATAAAATAAGCCAATATGGTAAGAATAAGAGCCAATATAAGAGAGGTTGGAATATTGAAAACTTGTGTAACTTCTCTTCTTGTGTAAATCTCCTCTTTTACCATTCGTTTTAAAAGCATTGGCATAAACCAAACTTTTGTTATGATATTAATACCTCCAACTGCAAATAAATCTAAAGAAAAAGGTTCTATGCCAAGCAAAAAGGCTGAACTTGCCAGAAGCAAAGACTGGATGATAAAAAAATTAAGACTAGCTCTTATCTGTCTTGTGGCAACTATTCCAAAAGCCGATATAATAAACAGTCCTCCCGCTAACGCATTTAGATTTGTTATCAGAGGCGTTGTGCTTTGTAAAACTTGCATCATTTACTCCTTTCTACTCAAAAATGCTTGCAAGCATTGCAATTACCGCAATAACAAATGCTGCACTCAAAAATTCACTTATTCTAAATAGCCTAAGTTTAGCCAATGACGACTCAATAACAACAAGAAACAAAATAAAAATAAATACTTTTATTAAAACAAGTGGAATTGCCAACAAAATAGCTCCCCAACCAAGAGCACTCGCAAGTCCCCACGGTGAAAAAAGTACATTTGAAAAGATAATCATCAAAACAAAAAATTTCATCCATCCACCCCATTTCATCAGTGCTGCACCGACTCCAGAGTATTCCAAATCTTTTGATTCTTCAATCATTGCCAATTCAAAATGACCGGATGGATTGTCAACTGGGATTCTACCTTTTTCTGCCAAAATAAGCATAACAAATGCAAACAGAAGAAGTATATGAGAAGGCTCGAAAAAATTTGATACGGGTGTAACCCATTTTTGTTGGACTATATAAGGTATGGTGGAACCGGCGACAAAAGATACTGTAAAAAATACTATAAGAAAAACAGGCTCGGCCAAAAAACTAACCATTCTTGTTCTACTTGCTCCTATAGCTCCATAAGGATTAGAAGTATCAATAGCTGCCAATACAGCAAAAAATCCGCCAAGAGCCAATACAAATCCAGCTCCTACCATATCGGACATAAATGCCCAAAAAAGCGGATAACTTGTCAGTACAGGGATAAGAAGTGTTACAAATATCGGTGCCATAAAAACGATATAAGGAGTTACTCTAAATATCCAGGTACTTTCTTCAGGAATAACTTCATCCTTTTGGAATAGTTTTAAAAGATCAAAATAGGGCTGGAGAATGCTTGGACCTTTTTTGGATTGGACTATCTCTTTTAAACGATTTAGCACTCCCATTGCCAATGGAGAAAATAACATAACAACTAAGACTTGCAGTATATTAAATAAAATATATTTACTCATCTCTAAACTCCTTTATACAAGAAATTATAAGACAAAATCAATACCGAGAAATTGTATTTAGGGTAGGTATAAGTATAACAATGAGGCATATTTAGAGTTCTCCTTATATATATCTTTCGGACAATATCATAAACTTAAAACTTTCTATCATATATTTATGACTCACAAAGTTTATATGTTTAAGCAACAGGAGTCATTAGCTTAGTCCAAGCAGATATGCGGAGGAACTCCATCCCCAATATTTGTTTGCAATTATATTATAGAGATTAAAAAAAGTCAAGTAATTAAGAAACATACTATTAAAATTTTATTGATACACATTCAATCTAAAACTTATTTATAACTAAATGTAGAACTTGAAGTTTTACGGGTATTAATCAATGATTATAGATAGGATTTAGAAACATTTTAATGACAAAAGTTGAGTTATTAAATAAAATTGATTTAAATTAATTTTATTTCGGTTTTTTTTGATTTAAGTCAAGGATATTTTGATTTGTTAATGATATTATTTCGCTCGTATTATGATTTATGATTAATTGTGGGTAGCATTACTTGAGTGGGTGAAAGGCCATTTTGTTAGATAAAATATTTTAAAAAAGGAAAATAGAATATGAATAAAAAAGCATCATATATCTTTAAAAAAATGCGTTTTTTTAAAGAGCGGGAAGTGTATTCTAATGGTTTGAGTTCATTAAATTCCCAAGGAAGAGAATGGGAAAATTTTTATCGCAATC
>Ga0256829_1003004_pt1 | contig 12069 bp, 26 predicted proteins | sample 131447metaG_FD_185979 | JGI IMG/M metagenome (GOLD analysis project Ga0256829, IMG submission 185979) | Hydrothermal vent microbial communities from Lau Basin, Pacific Ocean - 131-447 | ecosystem: Environmental > Aquatic > Marine > Hydrothermal vents | place: Pacific Ocean: Lau Basin | collected... | reverse complement strand
AACAATGTATATAAGTCATTGCAGGGTTGTAGTTTTTTATTACTAAATGCCATATTTCAAATTTTTACCAGTTTTTTAATTTATTGGCGTTTATTTGCAACGCCTCATATACTCGTCCGTTATATGCCATTTAGCTTATGCCAAAATCGAGCAGGCAACCAAATATTTTCAAGGTCTTTGCATTCTATAAAAAGTGGTGCTACTTGTTTAGGTTTTAGTCCTGCCAATCCGCAACCAATCTCAGTTGCTAAAAATGTAAGTTCAGGGTGCTGTTTTGCAAATTCCACAAATCTATCCACGTAAGGCTTAATCTCGTCTATTCTCAAAGTGCGTCTTATGCTTTTATCCTTAGTTGGTATTGCATAAGTTCTGCCTTGTAAGCCTTCCGCTTGTCCGTAAACAGCACCCCAGCCAAGCGCAGTTTTAGCGGCACCTTTTCCATGCCTGCCAGATTGGTTGCTACCGAATACAAATATTTGGTTGCTTTCAAGTTTCGTAATATTTTCAGGTGTTATTCTCATAATCAAAGTTTTAAAAAACGGCATATAACAACAGCTATACCCCATATTCCGCTATGCTTCATACGGTGCATAGCCAAACCGTTGTATGCAATTGCCACTAAACAGGGCATCGCTTACTATAACACTTTTCGCCATCAGTAGGTAAGTTGCATACTTTACAAAACTTATCTTGTGGCAACTGTTCGCTTTGCCCTACAACATTAGATAAACGCAATTCAGCGTACTCTTCCATTGCAGAAACAAGTGATTTTTGAAATTCGACTAATTGTTCGGAAGAAACTTCATTACCGAATAAGTAATGTCCTTCCATGTGTTTTCTAAGTATTTTTAATGCTTCCATTTAATCTAATTTTAGAACTGCGTTTATCAGTTGTCGTTGTAACACATTAAAACGATTTTTTACCACCATACGTTGGCACACATTAAAACGATGCTACAAAAAAACCGGGAGTAACGAATCAAATCCACGCAGTCAATCGTTTATATTAATTTCAGTTAATCCCGGTTTTGTGCATAGGGCAGGACTCGAACCTGCAAGGTGGAGTTACTAGCTTATAACTTATCCCACCACGAGTGTCTCGCACGTCTACCAATTCCGCCACCTATGCAAATAAACTACCCACAGATACAAATGGATTTATAAAAGTAGATCCCGATTGCCTACATTTACCACCGCAATGCGGGTAGTTATATTAAAAGGCTAAAGGGGTTCGTATTGTACCGAGTATGCTAGTAGTATGCACTAAGCCTATGCGTCACGTTAACGCTTGCGAGTTTCCGACGAATATTCTCTAGCCTTTATTATTTCAATGATCTTTTAAAAACCCCCACAGACTTACGGGTCTTTTGCGTGAGGGGTAATACGTAAATTGCTATGATGCTAAATTACAAAAAATTCCGCAATTTGTCAGCAACAATCAATAAATAAATATCTAAAAGTCTTTAAGGATAAGGAGTACAACGTTCTCTATGTGCTGCGTCTGCGGGAATTATTCAACATCTTTAGAACGATTCTAAATAACAATTTAGTTATATCAGCAGTCGCATAAGCAGCGTTTTTGCACAATCCATAAAAATGAGCGTTTTTGCATTTTCATACAACTTTGCATAGTTTTGTAGGCAAGTTTCCGCAAAAGTTCCGCAACTATGAGAGGTAAAATAAGACTAGACGGGCGTAAAAACAGCCTAACCGAAAAGGGATTCCCTATTATTATTTACCTCACGGACAAATATAGCAAACAAAAAGAGAAGATAATACAAACGGGCTACCACTCTTTTAAAGAGCATTGGGATAAGGCAAACGCATTGCCAACGAGAGAGCATCCAGAGCGCACCTCATTACTAAACTACCTAGAAGCTATTAAGATCCGCTTAAATACTCTTTTAGACCGATCTAAAATGGAAATTATATCTTTTGGGTATGCAGAGCAGTATCTCACTAAAAACGATGTAGGAGTGTTCTATAATGACGCTATGGCCTTAGTTAAAAAACTAGACTTAAGGCGGGTTTATGTAGTTGCTTTAAATTCTTTTAACTCACACTTTCCAGAATACAGCTACACACAAATAGATAGGGCTGTTGTAGAGTCCTATATAAGGAAACTACAAAACACCCCCGTAAATGGCAAAAAGAGATCTCCCAACGGCATTATAAGCTATTTGAATACGCTAACCGCAGCCTGGAATAAATTAGACCGTCCTAACAACCCGTTCGCAGGAATAAGGCCAACAGCTAAAAGAACGCAAAGCAAGTCTTTTACTCCTAGCGACATTGAGAAGCTGAAGAACCACAACTTTAAGCCCCACCCAAACACTAAGGCCGGGGGCGTGGCTAACTACTGTAATTATCTTTTACTCTGTTTTTATTTAGGCGGTATCGATCTAGTGGACCTAAAAGAACTCAGATACGACAAACACGTTATAGACGGGCGTATTGAGTTTAACAGGCATAAAGGAGGCACTAACGCCTTTGTGAGCAACAAAATATTCCCGGAAGCAAAGGAACTGTTAAAATTGTATAATTGTAGGCCTTATTTTATACCTTTAAAGATGTATCAAAGCTATGAGGCGTTTTTACCTAATATATCTCGTCGTTTTTCAGATATAAAAGATAAACTAGGCTTGTCTAAACTTCCCTATAGTAAATCTCCCCGATACACGTTTATTAATTTTGCTAAAGAACTATTGATCGATGAACGGATAGCCAAGCAGCTCGTGGGGCATACCGAACACCACACCCACAGCCTTTATAAAGATGCCTTTCCGAACTCAGTTATAGATCAGGCGCACAGACAAATAATAGACTTTAACAAAAAATAAGTACGATAAAGTTAGATTTAATACTAAAAAGTATTATCTTTACGTAATAATTATTGTAACCAACAAAAACTAAGTTAACAACTATCGCATAAGAAAAACCAATTCCCCCCGACTAATAGATTATAGTTTGGTAATTTTATAATCCACCTTAAAATCTTATTAGTGATGAAGAAAATTATTTTTGCACTTGCAATTATTTGTCTTACAGCGGGTTTTGTTTCTTGTGAACCAGAGAGTATAAGGCAAAACGACTATGAGCAAGTTGACCCAGACAAAACCTGCCCTCCAGAGAATAAAGACTGCCAAAACGGTTAGTATTTATTTCTGGGTTTTATCGTTTATAGCTGTAACGGCTAAATTTGCGCATTACCCATTTATTAAAAATGATGTTCCGGGCATCTGCGGTTATCCGTGGATGTCCTCTTTTTTATATGCCATTGGAGGGGCTTTATCTAGCCTCTGCCTTGGACTCATACTATTAATTATAGCTCCAAAGACTAAACACTACGCAAAAGCCGTTAAGATATTAGGTTTTTTGATCCTTTACAGTTCTTGCTACTTTATGTTAATGGTTTTAATAGACAAAGAATGGGCTTTAGACACCTTTGGAGTAAAGGACTTACCTGTCTGGGCTTACAGGGTTTCTCTCTTTGGCTTAGGCATAATTACAGGATTGATATTTATAACCTTTAATAAAGCGGTACAGATAACAGAACAAAAGCTCCGAGGCCATATTAAAAGGCTAGTAGAGCATCTTTTTAATACTAAGGAGGCTTATTTACCATTAGTAGTAAAGGCAGCCAAATTAGAGGAAAACTCCCCACCCATTGACGGTCACTCTTGGCGAGATCAAATTAACGCTATAGAGGTAAAAGATTACGAAGTATTAAATCTAGTTTTGGAGGACTAAGAATGAATAAACCGGGGAAGAAAAAGCTAATTGAAAAGTTAAAGGAAAAGGGCTATCTAGGTCCAGAGCGTGAAATAGACACGCAAGAGCCAACTAAGCGAGTTTTAAAGGAATTGGACAAGCTAAACAAGGAGATCCACAAAAACGAGGCTCAAATAGAATCCTTATACACCAAAATTCTACAGGAAAAAGTAAGCAAATAATCTGTTATATTTGGCTAACAAACTATGCCAAATGTCCAGAGAACAAAACAAGGAGTATCTGTTCGACTTCTCAGATCGTCAGTTACTAGAAGAACTTCTTACTAATCAGCAAAGAACTAATAAGTACTTAAAAAGCATTGACAGCCAAATAACACTATATACGGTTATATTAGTCGCTGCAATGATCTTCTTTACTGTTTATTTTATTGGGTTGGGATAATATCCACAAACTCACAGCCACCCTCGTTTAATCTGGCTCGATATTCTACTATAAGATTTTCTAGCTGAGTCGTTGTTATGTCTGGGTTTGAAAAAAAGCCTGTGTAAGTCTCCACTATATCAGCGCAAACTTCCGAGTTGTCGTCATTACTACAACCAAAAAGCCCATAAACAATAAGGGCTAACAGTATATTTTTCATAGTATAATAGTTTGCGGGGAATTAATCTTCTGGACTCTTGCTTTTGTTGTATAGTTCTGAGTACTTATCTCGTAGGAACGTTATTTCGTACTCTTGGTTTATTATTCTCTTTAAAGCCTCAAAGAGCTGCCTACCCTCGAACCTCTTTTCCCTATATTTAGATAGGTGTATTAAAATCTCATCTTCTGGAATACCTAAAAGAATCTCTTCATAATTCTTAATCTGTTCTGTTTTATCGTCAGAATTAAATAAGTGGTAGGGATGATCCGGCCAGTTGCTTTTTAACTTGGTTATAGTTCCTTGGTTAATACTTTCCGTTCTGCCGTCTCTAATGGCATAATAAGCACCTTTGCTAATGCCCGCCTTAGTCAGAAATTCAACTACTCCCAGACCCTCACTTTTTCTAATCTTTTCTATTAATTCAAAATTACCCATTAGGCAATACAGTTAATTGTGGTTTTTTGGTTCTAAATCCGCGTACTTCTCCTTTAAAACCTCCAATTCATACTCTTGATTAAGTATGGTTTTGAACGCTTTAAAAAGAGGCTCATTGTCAAAACGCTCTTTTCGGTTTTGTGTTAGATGTAGCAGTATTTCGTATGCAGGTATTTGTGATAATTGGTGTTGGTAATCTTTATCCTGTACAGAATAATTTGAAAAAGTATTGAATCTAGAATAGTCAAAATTGGGATAAATTTTCCGCAATTTGTTCATAGTTCCTGTCTGAACGGTTGTAGTCTCACCTCTTTTTAAGGAGTAATAAGTTCCTCTTGAGATATCCGTAACATCCAGAAAATCAGATATATTAAGCCCCGATTGGAGTCTTATTTCTTCTATTAATTCATAGTTAGTCATGCCTGCAAGTTAAGCCAATTTAATAGAAACATGTACATACACCTCTCTATTTAGACTCATTATAAATAAGTATTTTTTTATACAAAATAGTATATTGTATAGAAATGTATAGTATATTTGTATTGTTCTACTTAAATACAAAACTATGAAAATGGCGAACGATACACAAGCAATACTATCAGATATAGAGTTTGATAACATCATATCTACTATTGGCATAGGGTTCTCTGAAGATCGCTCCTTAATATACGCCTTTCAAGACGGCAACGAAGCAGCGACCCTAAGAGCTTACAAGTCTGAGTTCGACGAGCTGAATTTTTGGAATGACGAGGGAGACGTTCAGTATACCCTTACCAACGGTCAAAAAGACCAACTACACAAGAAATTAATGGAAGCTTACGAGTACCGTATAGAAATGGACTCAGAGAGCTTATCACAATATCATTCAGACGTAGATGCTAACCTATCTATGGCCTCTGGATTCCACTCACTTTAATTCTTATTTCTATGTCTCTGCTAAAAAAAATACTCCGTTGGTTAAAATCACTTTTTATGAAGATTAAAAAAGATTCTGGTTTTGACTTTTCAAGGGTAAAACCATTAAACAAAAACAAGGTTATGATTTACACCCCAAAAGGATATAAGAGGCCGTCTCAGAGAGCCAAAGAAAGAAGAATGCGATTATTTAAAAAACACCAATACTAAACAAACTATGGACTTACAATTGAACCTAAAAGATTTTTCGGGAACGTTTCAAGGCTCTTATCGAGTAGTTCCAAAACAGAACGATAAAGGCTTTGTCTCCTTAAAGCTTAGTGTAGACTTCAACGGTAAAATACTAGAGGACGAGCTTGTGACAGTCGGGCAAGTTCTTAACAGTCAGAAGTGCCTTGAGAGTGTGCCGTCGCAGCTAAAGGAACTAGCAAAAGAGGCAGAAAGAAAATGGGGTTTAAACCTCACTAAAGCAGTAATGAATAAAACAGCATAAATGCAAAACACGTACAAAGAAAGAGTATTAGAAGCCGGTAAGCTTATTCGACAGAACCGAGGTTATGTAAAAGCCTTGGCAGAGATCCACGGCATACACACTAACAACGTCATTCGCTTTTTGAATGGCAAGGCTAAGAAAGAATCTAGCTACGAGTGTTTCTTAGGATCAATCCAACAGCTAGGAGAACAAGTGAGATATGACGCTTCAAAATTCGCAGAAAGCATAAAGGCAATCTAATTGAACCCAACGGCAAGAAATATAATTCAAAAGCTAATTGACTCTAAGGTACTACCTAAGAGAATCAAAACAAAACAGGCTTTAGATCTTCTTGCTGAGACACCAATAACAAGAGATAAGATTTACAACGATCCAATAATCAGACAACGACTAGGCGTACAGAGATACGGAAAAGGTAGAAACTTAGACTTTGATACCATTAAGGTATTAGACACAGCATTAAAGAACTAGGGCGGTCTATCTTCTTTTTCCCAGAGTTCATCTGGTTTAGTTTTTCATAGTTTGTTTGGTTAGATCCCTTGGAGAGGGCTACAACTCACAGACCGCCCTTTTTAAAAGCTATAAAACTATGTTTAAGTCAGGAGAAAAAGTAGTGTATATCGGTGGGCTAGGAAAAAATGAACTTTGTACATACCCCAATATGAATGATGTGGTCACCTTAAAATCGCCTTGCACAGTGTTTCAAAATGCATGGGATGTTTTAGGATATGAAATCGCCATAGACGGAACACCACAAAGTTTCCCGTCTTATGTTTTTAGAAAACTAGACTATGAATTTGTAGAAGAAGTTTATAAACAAGTAAAACCTGAGCCATGCACAGCTTAAACTACTGGATACAACACGAACTAGCTAATACAGCACTAGCAATTACAATAGGGATTAGCTGCGGTATTCTAGCATACGAAATAGGGCTTAAAAACATAGCCCGTTTAATCAACTCCCTTTTTAAATAAACCAAAACACAAACTATGGAAACAACAGCAGTGAAAATTGACTTAACAAGATTATCAGACGAAATACCCGTAAAGTGGAGAGTACAATCCACTAAAAACGGATGGGCTAATTGCGTGGCTTATGTAGACGCTAGAGACGTACAAAACCACTTAGACGATGTTTGCGGGGTTGCCAATTGGCAGAGCCGACACGCAGAGCATAAAGGAAACCTTTTTTGTGAGATCGGAATAAACATCGACGGCCAATGGGTTTGGAAGTCTGACGTTGGAACAGAAAGTAACATTGAAAAGGAAAAAGGCGAGGCCTCAGACAGCTTTAAAAGAGCTGCGGTTATGTGGGGCGTGGGTCGATTTGTTTACTCACTTCCCATTATTCGAGTGAAAACACAAGAGTATAAAGGCAAGCACTATCCGGCATCTAATAAGGCAAACGGTAAAGTATTGTTTGATGGTAATTCTTTAACCGCCTACATAAACCATTGCCTAAACGAATACGGAGTAGAACAGATTAAAAAAGGACTGTAATGGGATTAGAGAAACTACAAGGTTTAAACTCTTTAGAGTACCAAGAGCAGATCAGCGATAGCGTACACGAACTAACTCACAACGAGTGGCAAAAGGAAAGGCTAGGACGTTTTACGTCTTCTAGGCTAGGGGATTTAATGACTTCGGGGCGTGGTAAAGACAAGTTTTGGGGCGATACTGCTATGCGCTACATCTACGAAAAGATAGGGGAGCTTTTAAGCGGTGTTCCTCACTACACCCCAGAAACCAGAGCAATGGAATGGGGAACAGAACACGAGGCTGAGGCTTTAGAAAAGTTTGCTGATCTGACAGGCTTAGAAGTAACCCACTTAGGTACTACGTTCGTTCCTTTCAATGATAACTGCGGAGGTAGTCCAGATGCTTACGTTGGAGATAATGCAATAGCGGAGGTTAAATGCCCTTACGTGTCCGCAAATCACATTAAAACATATATCGAGCGCGAACTACCTAAAGCGCATATGTTCCAATGTCAGGGCAATATGCTTTTTACAGGCAAGGAGCTATGTCATTATATCAGTTACGATCCGAGAATGCCTGAAGCAATGCAGCTCGTAATTATCCCTGTAGAAAGAGACGAAGAAATTTGTAAAGCTATCCTAGAGCGTATCGAAAAGGCAACCGCTGAGATCATCGCTATTGAAGAGCGCACAGGAATAAAGCTAAACGTACAGTTTTAAAATTAAAAAAATATATGAGCGAAGTGTGGAAAGATATTGATGATTACGAAGGTCTTTCTGTCGAGGCGTAAGAAAGCAACACAAAGGTTTTACTTGGAGCTATGAAAAAATGTAAATCATGTGGAGCAGAAATCCTCTTTACTATTCAGAGTAACGGCTTGAAGAAGTATGACCATAAATATGGATATGGAATAAAATGTGGATGCTATTCTGAATGGCTACTAACAACTCCAGAGGGTAGAGAGTTAATGAATAAGGCAACGCTAAAGGCTACTAAGCCACGTAGAGAGCTAGAGAAAGAGAAAGCCAGTAGAGAAGACCGTAAAAAACTAGGAACGCTCATACAAGACACGCAGAGGCTTTTTAATAAGTACATAAGGTTGAGAGATAAAGGTAAGCCATGTATCAGCTCTGGAATACCCTACAAAAGCGATTTTGAGGCCGGCCATTGTTTTCCGGTAAGCACTTACCCTGGATTGAGGTTTGATTTTGACAATGTACATGGCCAGAGTGTAAAGGACAACCGATTTAAAGACGGTGCGCAAGAGGACTATTTAATAAACCTCTACAGAAGAATAGGAAAAGAGAGAACCGAGGCACTTATAGAACGTGCTAAAGACTATAAAAAGAACGGACACCGATTTACAAGAGAATATCTAAAAGAATTGCAATCGGATTTAAAACAGAAAATTAAAGAGTTAAATCAATGAATCTAAAAGGAACACTAAAAGTAATTGAGCCTACTAAAGAAGTGGGTAAAAACGGCCTTAAAAAAAGAGAGGCAGTATTAACAACGGATGAGCAATATCCGCAAGACGTTTTAATCGAGTTTATAGGCGATAAATGCGCTTTACTGGATAAGTACAAAGTAGGCAATACGGTAGATATTTCTATCAATATCCGGGGGCGTATGTGGACAGATCCGCAAGGCGTAGATAAGTACTTTAACTCAATCCAGGGTTGGCGTATTCAAAGCGTAGAAAGTTCACAAGCCGTTGAAAGCCTAGCGCAACAGCAAGCGGGGGGTATTCCAGAAGAAGATAACGACGACTTACCTTTTTAAACTAAAGCACAATGGTAAACGCAAAAATAACACCACTAGAGAAAGACGAATATTTCGTCAAGCTCTACAAGGAAACAGAAGACCCAGAAAGCCCGGAGATATTGTTTAAAGGCCATTTAAGCACTCCAGAGCTAAGAAACCTACAAGAAGTAATAGATAACGCTATATACCCTTAAAAATGAGCAAGAATAAAGATTTAATGGACGTGATAGCTGACATTATTTGTCAGGCGTTCGAGATCAGTAAAGAAGATCTATGTGGAGGCAGAAGATTTAAGCAGATAAGATATGCTAGACACTTCTTTTTTTATATGTGCCTATATAGATCAGGTATTCAAGATTCTGTAGTAGCAAGCTTTAAATCTAGGCATTCGCAGAATAAAAAACCTTGGAACAGAAGTTCTATTATTCACGGTGCTAATAACGTGCAAAGCGATATAAAAATATACGCAAAAGACAAAAGAAGATTTAAGGTTTTGGAAGCTGCTTTGGTTGCTTATTGTGAGAAAAACAACATCACTTTAGCGCACAGCGGAGACTTAATCTGCTTCAATCCTAGTAATATTTCTGTAGCATAATGGCGGGGTGGATTCGTCTACATAGAAAATTAAACGACTGGAAATGGTACAAAGATTTACCGACTAGGGTTACGTTTTTGCACCTGCTTTTAAACGCAAATTGGCAAGATAAAACTGAGGACGGAGTAACTATTAAAAGGGGTCAAATTCCTACAGGATCATTAACAACTCCTAAAGAGATCGGAATAAGCAGACAGCAATTTAGACGAGCAATGTCGAATTTAATCGCAACCAACGAAATAACCACCAAAACAACCACCAAAGGAACGCTCGTAACCATAGTAAAATATGACCATTACCAGCCTTTGGATGATGATCGCAACCATCAAAACAACCACCAAAACAACCACTCTATAAGAATATATAATAATAATACTCTCTCTAATGATAGAGTTTTAGCTGTCGCTTATGAATCTGAAACGGATTTTTTAGCAGAGTGGAAAAGGGTTCGGGAACACTACGAAAACAAGCCTACAAATCTTACAAAATTAACACCAATGGAGCGCACGGATTTTAACAAGATAAACACCTCGTATTCGAAAGAGCAGATCCGTCAGGCAATGGAGGGATTGTTTCAGCAAAAGGGAATGTTTCCGGCAAGCAAGTTAAGACCAAGCCATTTTCTAAGCCCCGGCAACGTCGATAAGTACTTAGACTGCTATAACAACAAAACACAGCTTTACGCATAATGAACGTAACAAAAGACATAGAGCGACTTCGGTTTACAATCACAAACCAGAATAAGCCCAACGCTAATGACGCTACTGCGCTTAATGGGATTATTGATTGGGTGGAGCGTCAACGCAGCGAAAACGTAAGAAACGGGCATTTGTTTGCAAAAATGTTTTTAAGCGTTTATGCGGGACATTTACAAAAAAGTAATGGTAACTATCAACTTTCACTAGAACGTTGCACAGAAACGCTAAAAATGCCCTTAGAAGAGGTGTATGTACTCTTTCATCAGGCATTAAACGAAATACACCGGGGTAATATCCTTGATTTTTGGAAAGATAACCCTTACGACAAGACCCTAGAGGCGCAAGCCATAAAGAGCTTAGAGGATAATTGGAGCTTACAAGCCACTACGGATAGGCTAAATGATTTAATAGCGGATATGATAAATCTATACAAAGATGCTTAAGAAGATCGAAATACAAGAGCTAGGCCAAGAAGAGCAAATAGACTTCCGAGAAATGGAAGTTAATAGCTTTGTAGATGTTTCTGAAGATATCCAAGCACCTCCTGTGGCTTTGTCGTGCGGTACATACACAATGGGGCAAAACATTTATCCTATTCGTTTTGGAACTTACGGAAACTACAGCGCAATAAAAGGCCCTAGTAAAGCCAGAAAGTCATTTTTAAAAAGCTTGTTAATAGCTTCTTACATAGGGGGAAATTATGAGTATGGAGACTTTTTAACCCACAGACAAGACGGCAAAGAGTCTTATGTAATCGATATAGACACCGAGCAAGGGGATTGGGACGCGCAATGGGGTTTTAAAAGGGTTGCTCAAATGGTAGGGGATGTATACCCGTATTACCGTGGTTACGCCCTAAGAAAATACACCTACACGCAGCGTTTGCAGTTTATCGATTGGCTTGTAAACGACTACTACAAGGACAAGATTGGTTTTATGTGCATTGACGGTGTGGCCGATTTAGTAAACGATGTAAACGATTTAAAGCAAGCTAACGAACTGCAAGAGAAAATACTGAAATGGACAGCGGAGGGTAAGTTTCATTTACTCACGGTTATTCATACCAATTTTGACAGCAAGAAACCTACAGGACATTTAGGATCTGCAATACTTAAAAAGGCTGAAACAATATGCCATATCACTAAAAACGATAGTATTTCTGATGTAGAATTTGAATACACAAGAGGTTATAGTCCTAAAAACTTCTCCTTTGAGGTAAACAACGGCTTGCCATACTTAGTGGATTCATCTAACAACGGTTTGACTTGGTAAACAAAGACGGCACAATATCGCTAACCTACCGAGTAAAAGAGAACTT
>Ga0256829_1003003_pt1 | contig 12071 bp, 9 predicted proteins | sample 131447metaG_FD_185979 | JGI IMG/M metagenome (GOLD analysis project Ga0256829, IMG submission 185979) | Hydrothermal vent microbial communities from Lau Basin, Pacific Ocean - 131-447 | ecosystem: Environmental > Aquatic > Marine > Hydrothermal vents | place: Pacific Ocean: Lau Basin | collected... | reverse complement strand
GTTACAGTTTGAACCATAGCATCTTTAATAGTTTTAGCTGCAATTTCATCTATTAATGTACCTTCAGGTAAAAGAATTTCGTTATTAATTGGGTCAATTACATCTTTAACAAGTACTCTACCATAACATCTATCAGCAATAGACTCAATAAGCTCGTTACCTACAACAATATCACTTACTTCAATACCTTCATGAGTACCACAATCATGCATTACTACTTTTGTGTTTTGTGCAACATCAATTAGCTTTCTTGTCAAATAACCAGCGTTTGCTGTTTTTAGTGCTGTATCTGCAAGACCTTTTCTCGCACCGTGAGTTGAAATAAAGAACTCAAGAACATTCAGCCCCTCACGGAAGTTAGATGTAATTGGTGTTTCAATAATCTCTCCAGTTGATTTAGCCATCAATCCACGCATACCAGAAAGCTGTCTAATCTGTGCTGCAGAACCTCTCGCACCAGAGTCCGCCATCATATAAACGGCGTTAAATCCACCTTTATCTTCTTTGATAAGCTTCATTAACTCTTCTGCAATTTTATTGTTTGCATCTGTCCAAATATCAATAATTTTGTTATATCTCTCTTGCTCTGTTAAAAGACCACTGGCATACTGCTTTTGAACTTCATAAACTTTCTCTTTAGAAGCTTTAACAATAACATTTTTTGCATCTGGTACTTTAATATCATCAATAGAGATAGATACACCTGTAGCAGTTGCATATTTGAAACCTAAATTTTTTAAGTTATCTAAGAATTCAGCTGTTTGGCTAACACCGCTAACTTTGTAAACATAATCTACTAAGTTAGCAATATCTTTTTTCTTCAATACTTTATTCCAGTAACTCTCTGGAACAAAATCTGGTACAATAGATTTTAGAATTACTCTACCAACTGTAGTTCTAATAATTTGTCCATCTATTAGTGTTCTAATTCTTGCATTTAAATCAAGTGCACCTTGTTCTTGTGCAATCATAACTTCATTTACATTTGCAAATAACTTATGCTCACCTTTAACATCACTCTTTTCTAATGATAGATAATAAAGTCCTAAAATCATATCCTGAGAAGGAACAGCAATTGCTTTACCAGAAGCTGGAAGCAAAATATTCATAGAACTTAACATTAATATTTTAGCCTCTGCTATAGCTTCATCCGATAAAGGTACATGAACTGCCATCTGGTCACCATCGAAGTCAGCATTAAATGCAGCACAAACTAATGGATGAAGCTGAATAGCCTTACCATCTATTAACTTAGGGTGGAATGCCTGAATAGATAGTTTATGCAGTGTAGGTGCACGGTTAAGCATAACTGGATAACTATCAACAACTTCTTCTAAGCACTCCCAAACTTCATTTGTTTTTTGCTCTATCATTTTCTTAGCAGATTTTAGAGTAGTTGCATAACCTTTTTCCTCTAATTTAGCCATTAAATGTGGTTTGAATAACTCTAATGCCATCTTTTTAGGTAATCCACACTGATCCATTTTTAAACTAGGACCAACAACAATTACAGAACGACCAGAGAAGTCAACCCTTTTACCAAGCAAGTTTTGTCTAAATCGACCCTGCTTACCTTTAATAATTTCAGAAAGTGATTTCAGTGGTCTTTTATTTGCACCCTTTACAGAGTTTCCACGACGACCGTTATCGAATAGAGCATCTACAGCCTCTTGTAACATTCTCTTTTCGTTTCTTACAATAATCTCTGGTGCACTAAGTTCCACTAATCTTTTTAAACGCTGGTTTCTGTTGATTACTCTTCTATAAAGGTCGTTAACATCAGAAACAGCAAATTTACCACCATCTAAGCTTACTAATGGTCTTAAATCTGGTGGAAGAACTGGTAAATAAGTTAACATCATCCACTCTGGACGGTTATCAGAATCTAAGAATGCTTCAATAACTTTAAGTCTTTTAACAATAGTCTTCTTCTTAGCAACAGCTTTAGTATTTTGAATATCCTCTTTTAGTTGAAGCATCATTTCTACTAAATCAAGCTCAGCTAAAAGTTCTTGAATAACCTCTCCACCCATTCTTGCATCGAAACCAGTATGTGCAAAGTAAGTATTTAAGTGTTGATACTGCTCTTCATTAAGAACATCAAACTTTTGTACCATATTTTCACCAATACTATCATAACTTGCATCACCTGGGTTTTTTACAATGTATGCTTCGTAGTAAAGAACTCTCTCTAAATCTTTCATTTTAACATTTAAAAGTGTTCCTATTCTACTTGGCAATGAACTAACATACCAAATATGAGCAACTGGAGTTACAAGTTCTATATGCCCCATTCTGCTTCTTCTAACTTTAGAGCTAGTTACTTCAACACCACATTTTTCACAAACTACGCCCTTATAACGCATCTTTTTATATTTACCACAAAGACACTCATAATCTCTAATTGGTCCAAAGATTTTAGCACAGAAAAGTCCATCTCTCTCTGGCTTTAGAGTTCTGTAGTTAATTGTTTCTGGCTTTTTTACCTCGCCATAACTCCATGATTTAATACTCTCAGGAGATGCAACACGAAGTCTTAAAGCCTCAATATCTTTTGGGCGTTCCTCTTTATTTAAATCTATCGGTGTTAAATTTTCTAAGTAACTATTGCTCATTTTCACCCTCTTCTTTCTTTGTGTATAGTTCAACATCTAAGCCAAGTGCTTGTAACTCTTTTGTTAATACGAACATTGTTTCTGGAATTCCAGACTCTGGTACTGACTCTCCTTTTGTGATAGCACGATATGCTCTTGCACGACCCTCGACATCATCAGATTTAATAGTAAGCATCTCTTTAAGAACATGAGAAGCACCATATGCCTCTAGTGCCCAAACTTCCATCTCTCCGAATCTTTGACCACCAAATAGTGCTTTACCACCAACTGGCTGTTGAGTAACTAAAGAGTATGGTCCAGTACTTCTTGCATGCACTTTTTCATCTACTAAGTGGTGAAGTTTAAGCATATACATATAACCAACATTTACACGCTCTTTAATCTTATCACCAGTTTTACCATCATAAAGAGTTGTTTTACCATCTGCATCCATTTTAGCTAATTCAAATAGTTTATCAAACTCTTCTTGGTTAGTAGATTCAAAAGGAGTAACAGCAAATTTAACTCCTTTGCTCCAATCTCTAGCGTAATCAAGTAGCTCTTCATCACTCATTGTATCTAACTCAGCTCTGGCTTTCATCAATTTTGCAGTATCTGCAATCTCTTTCATTTTAGCTCTAAGTTGCTCAATAAAATCACTCTGCTTCTCTTTAAATATCTCTTCTATCTGCTTACCAAGCTTTTTACCAATAAGCCCTAAGTGAACTTCCAAAATCTGACCAATGTTCATACGAGAAGGTACGCCTAGTGGGTTAAGAATCAAATCAACAGGTGTCCCATCTTCCATATATGGCATATCAATCTCTGGTACGATATTAGATACAATACCTTTGTTACCGTGACGACCTGCCATTTTATCACCAACTTTAATTTTACGCTTAGTTGCAACATAAACTTTAACAACTTTAGTTACACCATTTGGTAAAATATCATCTTTATCTAAAATAGATAATTTCTCTTCATGCTCTTGCTTTAATTTTTTCTTCTGTTTTAAGAAGTTACTCTTAAGTCTATCATACTCTTTTTGAACATCAGCAGAGTAAGATTTTACTAAAGTTCTAAGTGCAAAACGATTAACACTTTCAATTACTTCTTTAGGTACTTTACTACCTTTTTTATACTCAGTACCTTCAATATTTGCATCTACTACTAACTCTTGCTTAGATAAATATGTAATAATTTGAAGAACTTCTTCTCTATCAATCATTAACAAGCTATCGTGATGAGCTTTATCTAATCTAGCTTTCTCTTCTTCGTAAGCTCTAGTGGCTCTAGCATCTCTAGCATAACCCTTTTTAGTAAATATTTTAACATCTACAACAACACCTTCCATAGAAGCTGGTGCATATAAAGATTTATTAACAACATGTCCCGCTTTATCACCAAATATAGCTCTAAGTAATCTCTCTTCTGGTGTTGGCTTAATTTCTCCTTTAGGACTAACTTTACCTACCAAAATCATACCAGGTTTAATATGAGTTCCAATTTTTACAATACCACTCTCGTCTAAATGAGTTAACTCATCTTCTCTAATATTTGGTAATGCTCTTGTAATCTCTTCTGTACCATGCTTAAGCTCTCTAGCTTCAATCTCTTTTTCATAAATATGAAGAGAAGTAAATGCATCTTCTCTAATTAATTTCTTAGAAAGAATAATAGCATCCTCGTAGTTATAACCATTCCAAGGCATAAATGCTAAAAGAATATTTTTACCGAGAGCTAATTCGCCTTGGTCAATACTTGGACCATCTGCAATAACTTCACCAGCAGCCACTTTTTGCCCAACTTTTACAATTGGAACTTGGTGGAAAGCAGTATTTTGGTTTGTTCTAATATTCTTCTCTAATCTATAATGATCAATAAATACACCACTATCATCTTCACCGATAATATAGATATTGTTTGCATCTACTTTTTCAATTCTACCAGCTCTTTTTGCTTTTATTGCTTCCCATGCATCACGCCCAGCAATCTCTTCCATCCCTGTTCCAACCATTGGAGCTTCTGTCCAAATTAAAGGTACAGCTTGTCGTTGCATGTTTGAACCCATAAGTGCACGGTTTGCATCATCGTGTTCTAAGAATGGAATTAACGATGCAGCAGCACCACTAACCATAGTAGGAGCAAGGTCAATTAAGTCCACTTTACTTGAATCTTGCAATCCAATGTTACCATTAAGTCTTGCTTCAATTAACTCTTCTATAATATAACCATTTTCATCAACATGCGTAGATGCTGGTGCAATAATTTTATCTTCTTCCTGAGTTGCTGTAATATATACAATTTCATCAGTTACTTTTTTATCTTTAACAATTTTATAAGGTGCTTCGATAAATCCATGCTCATTAACTTTTGCATATGATGCAAGTGTGTTAATTAGACCAATGTTTTGACCTTCTGGTGTCTCAATAGGACAAATTCTTCCATAGTGAGTTGGGTGTACATCACGAACTTCAAAACCTGCTCTCTCTTTTACTAAACCACCCTCACCCAATGCTGAAAGTCTTCTTTTATGAGTAATTTCAGACAGTGGATTTGTTTGGTCCATAAATTGAGACAACTGCCCACTAGAGAAAAACTCTAACACTGTATTAGTAATCATTTTAGAGTTTACTAAATCGTGTGGCATTAACTCATCAATAGAGCCACTAAGTGTAGTCATCTTATCTTTAATAGCTTTTTGCATCTTAATTAAACCATTGTGTAACTCATTACCTAAAAGTTCACCAATAGATCTAATTCTTCTGTTACCTAAGTGGTCTCTATCGTCGATATGACCAACACCCTTTTTAACTTTAATTAGATACTTAATAGTTTCAATTAAGTCTTGATTAGTTAAAACAGCTAAATACTCAGGAGTATTCAAACCAAGTTTATGGTTCATCTTCATACGACCAACTTCTGTTAAATCATATCTTTCAGGGTCAAAAAATAACTGTCTCAAAAATGCTTTTGCAGCTTCTGGAGTTACAGGTTCACCAGGTCTCATAACTTTGTGAACACGAATAACTGCTAATAAATTCTCGTCATCAATCTCTTCGCTTTGTCTTAATAGTCTTAAACTCTCTTGTTCAGCTGCAAATGCTTTAATAATAGATGCATCACTTTCGTCAGCTAAGTCATCTGCAATTTCAAACTTCTCTACATCTAACTCAACAATTCTTTTTAATCTATTTTCATCTAATTGAGCAACTGCATCATATACAACTTCACCAGTTTCTTGGTCAACTATTGGCTTAGCTAAATATCTCTCCATTAAAACTTCTAAAGGGTATTCTAACCACTCAAGTCCATCTTCTTGTAATTGCTCTAATTTTTTCTTTGTAAGTCTTTTACCAGCAGCAACTATGATATTACCATCTGCATCTTTTATATCATATTCAGCTCTTGATTTTAACTTTTGAGGGTTAAACTTAACTAAAAATCTATTCCCTTTTACAAAAATTTCTTGAGTTGGATAGAATATTTTGATAATATCCTCTTTTGTATATCCAATCGCACGAAGTAAGATAGTTATAGGTATTTTTCTTCTTTTATTAATTCTAGCAAAAAGTACATCTTTAGCATCATATTCAAAATATAACCAACTACCTCTGTTTGGTATGATTTGTGCAGAATATATAAGTTTATTGCTAGTTGTTGTTGATTCATCTACTTTAAAAATAACACCAGGACTTCTATGAAGCTGGTTAACAATAACTCTTTCAACACCATTAACAACAAATGATGTTCTATCAGTCATTAAAGGAATATCTCTAACATAAATGTTTTGAGTTTTTTCCTCTTTAATATCTAATTTTTCACCTGTTTTTTCATCTCTGTTCCAAATAATCAAACTAATATTTAACTTCAATGATACAGAATAAGTTAAACCTCTTTCCATACACTCTCTAACTGTATATTTTGGTAATATAACTTCGCTGCCACGGTATTCAATTGTAACACGGTTTTGTTGGTCATGTATAGGAAAAGCTGCTTTAAAAGTCTTTTCTATAATACTTTGAGACCTGTCTTTAGAGTGTGCCATTAAAAATTGGTCATAACTATTTTGTTGTAATTGTAAAAGATTTGGAATCTCAATCTCTCTTGGTGTTTTTGAAAAATCTATTCTTAATCTGTTTCCAGAATGTAGGGAGTTTAGCATCGTTCAACCTTATAAGTTTGGGGTTAACCTGTATATTGGGGAGTATAAGCCTAAAGAAGGCTAAAAATAGATAAGAATTTGTATAAATTTAATAAATAAAACTATAATTTTTTGAAGATTACCTATTTTTAGGCTTCTTTGACTCTCATAATGCTAGATAACAGTAGGTATATCTACCTACTATCTAACTTATAACTTTAATACTCCCACATACCAAGTTATGCATTTTAATATCGCTAGTGATACACAAATAAACTATTATATCGTAAATAATAACTTATTTGTAAATCTAATAAAAGTGTGCCGAAGGCAAAAGTTGAGCTTATTTAAGCTCAACAGATGCACCAGCCTCTTCAAGTTGAGATTTAAGCTCTTCTGCTTCTTCTTTAGAAACAGCTTCTTTAAGTGTAGTTGGAGTATCTTCAACTGCAGCTTTAGCCTCTTTAAGACCAAGACCAGTGATAGCTCTAACAGCTTTAATAACATTAATTTTCTTAGCACCAGCAGCAGTAAGAACAACATCAAACTCAGTTTGTGCTTCTTCAGCAGCTCCACCAGTAGCTCCAGCAGCAGCAACTACAGTTGCTTGTGCAGATACACCAAATTTTTCTTCGAACTCTTTTACTAACTCAGAAAGTTCTAATACAGTTAAACCAGAGATATACTCTAATACATCTTCTTTAGAAATTGCCATTTCTCATCCTTTTATTTTGTCTTTAAATATTAACTTAAAACTTGCAACTTAAAACTTGCAACTTAAACCTTAAGCCTCTTCTTCTTTTTTTTGCTTTAAAGCATCTAATCCAATCGTAAAATTACGAACTGGAGCTTGCCAAACATTAAGAAGCATACCAATAAGTTCATCACGACTTGGTAATTTAGCCATAGCCATAATAGTATCTAAATCAACTACTTTACCTTCTAGTGCACCAGTTTTTAGAGCAAATGTATTCTTGAATTCAGTTGCAGCTTTATCAGCAACTTTACAAGTTGATATTTGATCTTCACCCCACACAACAAGGTTAGTATCTTTAAGCTCAAGCCCTTCGATACCAGCATTTTTCAGAGCTATCATTGCTAATGTATTTTTAACTACTTTTACATGAGCGTCATTTTCACTTGCTAGTGCACGAACACTCTCAAGCTCTTGACATTTTGTACCTTTGTAGTCACAAATTACAACAGCATTTGACTCTGAAAAAGCAGTAGTTAAATCAGCTACTAACTGCTCTTTTTCTGCTCTTGTCATTGTTTCTCCTTTCAGACCTTACAAAAGGGTTACTAAGATTTACTTAGTAGGATTTTTCCAAATTTAAGCCTTTCGACCCCTGATGTCTTCGCCTAAGATTAATTATTTATAATTATTTAACTTCCATTAGTTCTTGAGTATCTAAAGAAACAGATGGACTCATAGTTAAAGATAGTGCACCATTTAAAATATATCTACCTTTAGCACTTGCTGGCTTAAGTCTATTTATTTTTGCAACTAAAGTTCTTAAGTTCTCTTCAATTTGAGTTGCATCAAAACTTACTTTACCAATTCCAGCATGGATGTTACCTTTTTTGTCAACTCTAAAGTTAACTTGACCACCCTTAGCATTTTTAACTGCTTCTGCTACATTTGGAGTAACTGTACCAGTTTTAGGGTTAGGCATCATTCCCTTTGGTCCTAATATTCTAGCAACTCTTCCTAAAACACCCATCATATCTGGTGTAGCAATTACTACATCAAAGTTGATTTCACCATTTTGTATTTGTGCTAATACTTCATCATCACCAATTACATCTGCACCAGCTGCTTTTGCTTCATCGATTTTATCACCTTTTGCAAATACTGCAACAGTAACTTTTTTACCCGTACCATGTGGTAAAACAACTGATGATCTAATCATTTGGTCAGCATGTCTTGGGTCAACATTTAAGTTTAATGCTACTTCTACAGTTTCATCGAATTTTGCTGATTTTAAATCTTTCACAGTTGCAACAGCTTCTGTTAAAGAGTAATTTTTCTCTTTATCTATTTTAGCTAATAGAGCTTGTTTTCTTTTACTAATTTTTGCCATTATTTTCTCCGCTTATATTTGCTCCCACTTTTATTTAAATCTATGTGGTAATTAGATTTTAACCTTCTATCTCAATTCCCATACTTCTACAAGAACCTTCGATAATTTTTGCAGCTTGTTCTCTATCGTTAGTATTTAAATCTTCAATCTTTAAATCAACAATTTTAAGAATTTGCTCTTTGCTTAACTTTGCAACTTTATTTAAAAGTGGATTTTCACTACCCTTTTTAATACCAGCTTCTTTCATAATTAAATCAGTTGCAGGTGGTTGCTTAGTTATGAACGTAAAACTTCTGTCTGAGTAAACTGTAATTTCAACTGGAACTTTAAATCCCATTTTGTCTTTAGTTTTTTCGTTAAATGCTTTACAAAATTCCATAATATTAACACCACGCTGTCCTAATGCAGGACCAACTGGTGGTGATGGATTTGCTTGACCAGCTTGAATCATTAGCTTAAATTTCTCAGCTACTTTTTTAGCCATTTTCTTTCCTTTTTTTTAAATTAACCTAAATTGTACATTAGTATCAATAAATCATTTGACAGTGGGCATTCATAAAAAACCATTGATTAACTTAAAAAGCAAACTCAAGTTTTTTATAAAAACCCACTGACAAAGTATTTATTGAACTTTATAGACTAATGCACAATTTAGGCTTAAGGATACCTATAAAATAGGATACCTTTAAATTATTTTCTCTACTTGTGAGTAAAGAATTTCTACTGGTGTATTTCTACCAAAAATAGATACATTTAGTTTCAGTTTGCCATGATCCAAATCATACTCTTCAACTAAACCTGTGAAGTTAGCAAATGGTCCTTCTGTAATTCTAACCATTTCACCTTTTTCAAAATCTACTTTTGGTCTCGGTGGTGCTTTGTGTTCCATTTTTTCTAAAATCACATCAATATCAGCCTGTGATAAAGCTGTAGGAGTTTTTTGCTCTCCAATAAATCTAGACACTTTTGGCAAAGATTGAATCTTGTGCCATAGAGCAGTATCTAAGTCTATATGAGCAAATACATAACCTGAGTATAAAGAACGCTCAGTTATTTTTTTCTCTCCATTTTTCACTTCTATAACTTCTTCTGTAGGAACAACAACTTGATCTACTTTATCTTCCAAACCATAATCTATTGCTAATTGTTCTATCCCTCTTTTAACTGCTCTTTCGCTACCTGCATAAGTTTGAATAGCATACCATTGAAGTGCCATACATTAAACCTTTAGTGATGTCGTAACAATTTCTGACATCAATAAATCTACAAGTGCTAAATATGCAGCGATTACAGCTACAACAATTACAACTGCAATAAATGCTTGTTTAACTTGGATTTTAGTAGGAAAAATTACTTTATCTAATTCTACTTTTGAACTTTTTATAAAATTTATTATCTTGCTCATTATATCTACCTTTATGGCAGGCCAAGAGGGACTCGAACCCCCGACACCTGGTTTTGGAGACCAGTGCTCTACCAACTGAGCTATTGGCCTATAAAATGAATCTGATACTCAACGTTTCTTAGCAAGCTATGAAACAATCAAGTCTCTGATTCGTAAAGCTCTTACAGCTTCATCTCTTTATGAGTTGTGTGCTTTTTACACCACTTGCAATACTTTTTTAAAGCAAGTTTTTCAGTTGTTGTTCTTTTATTTTTAGTTGTGTGATAGTTTCTTCTAGTACACTCTTCACAACCTAGATGAACAGTTTCTCTCATCTTCTCTCCTATAAGTTAAAGTATCTGACTACAATAAATATCATATTTAACGCTCAGATACTTAAGGAGCAGTATAAAACTGCTACCTAATTATTCAATGATGTTTGTAACAACACCAGCACCAACAGTTCTACCACCTTCACGGATAGCGAATCTTGTACCTTCTTCAAGTGCAACTGGTGCAATTAATTCAACGTTAATTTTAACATTATCACCTGGCATAACCATCTCTGTACCTTCTGGAAGTGTTACAGAACCAGTAACATCAGTAGTTCTTACATAGAACTGAGGTCTATAGTTATTGAAGAATGGAGTGTGTCTACCACCCTCTTCTTTTGTTAATACATATACTTCAGCTTCGAACTTAGAGTGTGGAGTAATTGAACCTGGCTTACAAAGAACCATACCTCTTTGTACTTCATCTTTACCAATACCACGGATAAGAACACCAGCGTTATCACCAGCTTGACCACAATCCATCTCTTTTCTAAACATCTCTACACCAGTAACAGTAGTTTTTTGAGTATCTTTAATACCTACGATTTCTACTTCTTCACCAACACATACTTGACCTCTGTCGATTTTACCAGTTACAACTGTACCACGACCTTGGATAGAGAAGATATCTTCTATTGGCATTAGGAATGGCTTATCAGTATCTCTCTCTGGAGTTGGAATATAGTTATCTACTTCATCCATTAGTTTAAGAATTTTCTCTGACCACTCACCGATTTGACCTTTTTTAGCCTCTTCTAGTGCTTGGAATGCAGAACCAGCTACGATTGGAGTATCATCACCTGGGAATTCATACTCTGATAGAAGTTCTCTAACTTCCATCTCTACTAATTCTAACATCTCTTCTTTATCTTCGTCATCTAGTTGGTCTTCTTTATTTAAGAATACAACGATGTAAGGTACACCTACTTGGCGAGATAGTAGAATATGCTCTCTAGTTTGTGCCATTGGACCATCAGTCGCAGCAATAACAAGAATAGCACCATCCATTTGTGCAGCACCAGTAATCATGTTTTTAACATAGTCTGCGTGACCTGGGCAGTCTACGTGTGCGTAGTGCTTAGTGTCAGTTTCATACTCAACATGAGAAGTAGCAATTGTAATTCCTCTTTCTCTCTCTTCTGGAGCATTATCAATTGCATCATAATCCATAAATGCTGAATCATTTTTTGTTGCAAGAACAGCTGTAATAGCAGCAGTTAATGTTGTTTTACCATGGTCAACGTGACCTATAGTACCAATGTTAACATGTGGTTTGGTACGTTCATATTTTTCTTTAGCCATTTGTTTCTCCTAGCTTTATTATTTACGGGTGGAATTATATCTAACTTTACTTAAGAGTATTACCTTTTTTTTATAAAAAATCACTCTTAAACTATGCCCTTAAGCAGATGGACAAGACTTTAACCCGAAAGTCAAACTCCTGTCCATCGCACTGGAGCCCAGAAGCGGATTTGAACCGCCGACCTCTTCCTTACCAAGGAAGTGCTCTGCCCCTGAGCTATCTGGGCACAA
>Ga0256829_1003002_pt1 | contig 12076 bp, 9 predicted proteins | sample 131447metaG_FD_185979 | JGI IMG/M metagenome (GOLD analysis project Ga0256829, IMG submission 185979) | Hydrothermal vent microbial communities from Lau Basin, Pacific Ocean - 131-447 | ecosystem: Environmental > Aquatic > Marine > Hydrothermal vents | place: Pacific Ocean: Lau Basin | collected... | reverse complement strand
TAAGCCCGCTAGGGGGCCTGAGTTCATCAGACGCAGATCATTGGCGATTTTCATAATAGAGGTGGCAAGAACATTGAGCTGACCGCTGATTTCTACGGCGGTATCTTGGGTGCTGATCCCGACAAATAGATTCGGCATGGGTTCAAAGGCAATGCCCGTTTTTTGGCTAAGATACTGGCTGACCAGTTTTCCAAATTGGGGATCCGCATTGATGCCTGTGCCGACGGCGGTACCGCCTTGAGGCAGTTTGTGTAGGCGTTTGGCACTGTCTTGAATGCGAGCAATATTGTCTTGAATCTGTTGTTGCCAAGTGGACAAAGTCTGCCCTAATGTCACCGGCATCGCATCCATTAAATGAGTCCGCCCCGTTTTAACAATGTGACCTACTTCAGTTTTTTTCTTTTCTAATACTTCAACCATGTGCTGCATGGCTGGGATGAGTTGTTCTTCTATGGCGATAGAAGCGGCGACATGAATGGTCGTGGGGATAACATCATTGGAGCTTTGGCTCATATTGACATCATCATTGGGGTGAATCTCCACGCCAGCTTGTTTGGCAAGGGTGGCAATCACTTCATTGGCATTCATATTGGTGCTGGTGCCAGAGCCTGTTTGAAAAACATCAATGGGGAAGTGAGTAAGATGTTGTCCTTCGATCAGTTGTTGAGCTGCATCACAAATGGCTTGTTGCTTTTCAGGACTTAATTTACCCAGCTCCGCATTGCTTAAGGCACAAGCGTGTTTGACTTGACCTAGGGCTTGAATAAAACGAGGAGGAAGTGGGCGGCCACTGATTGGGAAGTTGTTAATGGCTCTTTGGGTTTGAGCACCATAGAGTGCGTCAGCAGGGACTTCAAGTTCGCCCATGCTGTCTTTTTCGATTCGGTAGGAAGTATTGGACATAACAATTTTAAATTTTAATTTAACTAATCGTATTATGATACCACTGTCTATGATTTTTGTGAGCTAGGACAATGAAAAAAAGTAATGAACCCTCCGAAGTAATAGCAGAAGTGAAGCAGCAGATGGAGATTCTTTGTCATGAAGTCAGGTCACCTTTATTGGGATTGAGTGGGATGGTTGCTCAGTTGCAGCAAGATTATGCTTTAGATAAAAAACTCCGTAAGCAGTTTCAGGTTATGTCCTCCACGCTGAAACAGTTATTGTCGATTGTGGAAAATACCATGAGCCTGTCTCAGCTTGAAAACGGGCAAGTCCAGTTATCTCAATCAATCTTTAATCTGAACATCCTGATTCAGCAAGGGGTTCAGGTATTACAGCCGCTTGCGCAAGAGAAAGGCATTCAATTGAGTTTTGAATCTGAGTTATCTGAGTCAGAGGCCTGGGTCAAGGCTGATGAGACTCGCCTTATTCAACTCTTAAATAACTTGATAATGAATGCGATTAAATTTACCCAAGAAGGAGAGGTGCGAGTGAGCGTCTCACTTTTTGAGCAGTTGGATGCTGGATTGGCAGAATTTAAGATAGCTGTGCAGGACCAAGGTGAGGGGATGTCACCTGAGCAGGTTGAGCAGCTCTTTAAGCCTTATCAACAGTTGGCCTCTGGACAGCAACAGTTAGGACTTGGGTTGGGATTAAGTTTGGTGAAGCAGTTGGCCAACTTAATGGGGGGCAAGATCGAGGTGGAGTCTCAAATGGGTCAGGGTAGCTGTTTTACGCTTTTCTTGCCCTTACAAGTAGAGGAAGAAGCTTGTTTGCAACAGGTAAGTGACCCGCCATCTGAACACTCATCCGAACACCCAGCCGAACACCCAGCCGAACACCCAGCCGAACACCCAGCCGAATCCCCTCAATTTGATTTAAAGGTGTTGGTTGTGGATGATGCTGGCATCAATCGCCGTGTGATGAGACAACAATTGGAACAGCTAGGGTGTGAGGTGTTTGAAGCAGTTGATGGAGAAGTAGCATTATCGCTGGTGGAAACGGTGGGGAAACAATTGGATTATATCTTTTTAGATTGGCAAATGCCTAAACGCAATGGGTTTGAGATAGCGCAAGCTCTACGGCAATGGATGCAGCAGCATTCACATAGGCTCCGAGGTCTTTATCTTCAAACAGCGATGACAGAAGAGGAAACAGTTGGTATTGGTCAGACCGAGGGGGTGTTTGATGATTGCTTGTTCAAGCCGATAGAGACTAGGCAGTTTATTGAGATATTTTCTTCAGGCGAAAAGCAATTAGAGTCTAAGCGTGTGAAAAATTTGGATTTACCCGAAGTGCTGCAGCCGTTATTGCCTCAATTGTTAGCAAACTTACAAAAACAGCGATTGGCCGTGCTAAATCATTTACAGCATAAAGATTGGCAAGCCGCTTCAGAAGGGTTACACGGTATGAAAGGCGAGGTCATGATGTTTCAACAGACTGATTGGGTGAGGGAGATACAATTAGCTGAAGAGTACTTGCAAAAAAAGCAGTATGGTGCTGTTATAAATCTCGTACAAGCTTGGTCTTTTAATTGATGAGCAGTTGTGAGATTAAATTATTCTTACTGAGTTTTAGTTAACTTTAATGGTGTTGATAAATAAATACAATGGATTTTGTCACACTCATTATTGTCACAAAACGGTAATTTGACTATAATTCAATATTCAATGAAGTTGTTGAATGTTGAAATTGATTGTCTCGTCTCGTACTTATTTGTGTTGAGAATAGATTTATTTTAATGGTTTAAACGGCTGTTTAAAGCCATATTTCAGCACCGATACAAAAGAACGAAGTAAATAAAAAAGGAAAAGCATCATGGCAAAAATAACAGTGCTCTTAGCAGAAGATCATGATCTTGTGCGAGCGGGATTTAAAGCGATTTTACAGACGGTGAGTGATCTAAAGGTCTGTGGAGAAGCAAAAGATGGGCTTGAGTGTCTGGAGCTAGTAGAAGCAAAAGATCCAGATGTGGTATTACTTGATGTCTCTATGCCGAAGCTTAGTGGCATGAATGCGATTAAACAATTGAAGTCTGCCGCACCAGAAACCAAAATTTTGGTGCTAACAGCAGCAGAAACGCCCACTATTTGGCAAGAGGTGTTGGTCTCGGGTGCTGATGGTGTGGCATTAAAATCGATTTCTAAAAAAGAGTTGGTTTCAGGCATCCAACAGGTTGCAGAAGGGGAAGAAGAGGAGCCCTTTGTTCATTCTGATATCCTAAAAGCCATGCCGCATATTTTGCAGCAGGTTAGCTTCTCTAAGCAGTTATCAGCTCGTGAAAAACAGGTGATTAAACTCGTTGCAGAGGGGATGCGTACGAAAGAGATTGCAGAAGTGTTGGGTATCAGTGATCGTACGGTTTCTAAACACCGTGAAAACATTATGATCAAAATGGGCTTGGATACGCCTGCGGATATGGCGAACTATGCCACGCAATCAGGGTTGACGCGATTGGAGTTAGAAGAAATCTCATAATAACTCATAATAATGAGTGTTTAACGCAAGATGGCTATATAGAGAGTTTTGCACGAGCTGGCTACACGGATAAAAAAGGCTAAAATCTCTTTTCTCTCTCGCGTCCCACTCGTGAAAAGCTCTCACATGTAGATAAAAAGCACCTTTTGAGGTGCTTTTTTTATGCCTAACGGATGGGCGATTATTAGATAGGAGAGACGCGTTTCCGATCAATTTGATAGGGGGGAAGTTGCTTCGGTAATAATGGAAAATCAAGCGGATGAATATCGGGGATGCCATTTTTAAATGGGGGGTAACGCTCTCCTTTGACGAGCGGGAGTAGATAATCTAAGCCAGCTTGCGTAATTTCCATGCCATCTTTGGATAAAAAGTGGTCAGGGACATGTTTTTCTAGGTCGGCGACATCGAGGAGTTTGACATTTTTAAACCGCCAAACGAATGGGACATCAGAGACCTTTTCAATGACGGGTAATACGCCATGAAAGCCGTCTAATGCAGCGGTGACAGCCGCTTTCCCCGCACCATAAGCCATCGCCCAGTCATTAGCTGATACCAGGTGAGAGGCAGACCTTTGCAGGTAGTCAGGCACGGCACTGTGGGTTTTGACATCAAAATGTTGGCGTACTTTTTGTGCAATAATGTGTGCCACGCCGCCGAGTTGAGGGTAATCTTTAAACTCGGTATGTTCGATATGTTCTACATTGAGATATTGCCCTTCGGTATTTTTTAGTCCTTCAGAAACGATGCAGACGCAGTAACCTTTAGTGTCAAAAAAGTGTTGAACTTTATTGATGAATTTCTTTTCATCAAATAGACGCTCTGCGGGCAGGATAATCAAAGGGACATCAAGCATTTGGGTTTTGATCAAACCGCCAGCTAGGGCTAGCCAGCCTGCATTGCGTCCCATGGCCTCCATGGCAAAAAATTTTGTGGAGGTGCGATGCATTGCATAGAGATCAAGTGTCGCTTCCAGAAGACTGGTGGCGAGATATTTTGCAGCACTGCCAAAACCAGGCGAACAGTGAGACAGAGCGAGATCGTTATCGATGGTTTTTGCAACGCCTATGCAGGTGACAGGGTGACCGTGCTCAGTACAGTAGTCTGCAACCTTTTGTGCGGTGACCATGGAGCCATTGCCACCATTATAAAAAAAGTAGCCAATTTGATAATGACGAAAAACGGCAAGCACCCTTTCATACTGTTCTGGATGTTTTTCTAGGGGATCGAGATCAAAACGGCAGGCATCAAAAGCGGCACTGGGGAGCTGTTTGAGTTGGTCAAGCTGGCATTCTGAAATATGCGTGAGTTCGACTAAATTTTCTTCAAGTACACCTTCAATACCATTTTTGGCAGCATAGATTTTGCCAAAGACTTCGGGGTGGCGTTTACATTTTTCAATCACAGCGGCCGCACTGGCGTTGATCACTGCGGTGACACCGCCAGCTTGGGCATAAAGGACGTTACGGTTACTGGTCATGTAAGCTTCTCATTTTGTAATTGCAGTTGTCCATTGTTTAAGCTTAGGCAAGCGTGGTTTTGGCAGAGAGAACGGATCGGTTTTTCTACCAACAGGTGCCGCCAGCCTGTCAGGACGGTTGAGGAATGAGGTGGCTGTTCACAGGCGGATTTTATCAGCTCTGTTAATTGCGGTTTATTAAGAATTCGCGTCACTTGAATATCATAATCATGTGCAATTTGATGAACCCAAGCTTGTGCCAAAAGGGCTAAAAGCTCCTGATTTTTGGAAAGCTTCGGGGGTTTGGCAGGTTTGGGTGGCCAAGTTTCAGGGTGTGCAAAGACTTCATCAATGCGCTGAATCCATTCCTCACCAAACTGTTGGATATGGGGGGCTTTTAAGTTTTGGAATTTATAGAGGTCATGAATTGTTTTTGGGGGGCGTTTAGCGATTTCATAAATGAGATCGTCGGTCAGTATCCACTTTCTGGGCGCATTGTTTGCTTGGGCATGCACTTCTCGCCAAGCCGCTAGTGTTTGAACAATCGCCATCTGCTTGCTGGAAAAGTGGCGACCTTCTAAAAGTTTTTGCCCTGCGGCTTCGGGGGAGATGGTGTAGAGATCGGGGTTTAATAGTGACTGAAAGTCCTCTTGCAGTGCTGCTTGCTGTTCATCGGTCAGTTGCGATTGAATGGTTTCGTAGAGCGGGGCGAGATAAATGACATCATCTGCTGCATACTGCAACTGTTCTGGCGTGAGCGGGCGGTGATGCCAGTTGGTGCGGGTTTGGGTTTTCTCAAGTTGGGTATGCAACATGGATTCAACCAGTCGGGCAAAGCCGGCATTTTCACCATAACCCAGAAAAAGCGCAGCGATTTGGGTATCAAAAAGATTTTGTAGCATAATGCCACTGGTTTGATACAGCACCTCTAAATCTTGTCGTGCACTGTGAAAAACTTTGGTGACTTGATGATCGGCCAAGAGCGCCCAGAGTGGTTGAAGCGCTTCAGCAGGTAGCGCAATCGGGTCAATGAGATGTGTACGGTTTTGGCAGTCTTGAATTTGAACGAGGCACAATTCAGGGTAGTAGGTATTCTGTCGCAAGAATTCAGTATCTACTGCAATCCATTTGCAGGCGTGTAATTCTTCGCAGATTTCCGCCAAGGTGTGTGCGTCGTCGATATAATTTATCTTCATAAGCGAAGTGTAAAGGAAAAGTATCAAAATGAAAATACATATTCTCGGGATTGCGGGGACTTTTATGGGCGGTATTGCACAATTGGCCAAGGCCAAAGGGATTGAGGTCAGTGGCTCGGATAAGGCGATCTATCCGCCCATGAGTACACAGCTTGAACAGGCTGGGATTGAAGTCGAACCTTTAGACTCACTTGCCTTTTTGGAAAAATCGCCTGATCAAGTGGTGATTGGCAATGCCTTGAGCCGAGGGCAACCTGCGGTGGAAGCAACGCTCAATGCACAACAACCTTACACTTCTGGTCCGCAATGGTTAGCGGAAAATATTTTGCAAGATCGCTGGGTGGTGGCGGTGGCTGGTACTCATGGAAAAACCACGACCAGCTCCATGGTGGCTTGGATTTTGGAGTATGCGGGACTGAATCCTGGTTTTTTGATAGGCGGCGTCCCCGAAAACTTTGGGGTGTCGGCTAGACTAGGTGAATCCCCTTTTTTTGTGGTGGAGGCGGATGAATATGACAGTGCGTTTTTTGATAAACGCTCCAAATTTGTGCATTACCATCCTCGCACCTGTGTATTGAATAACTTAGAGTTTGATCATGCCGATATTTTTCACGATTTGGCAGCGATTCAAACCCAGTTTCATCATTTAGTGAGAACGGTACCTGGAAATGGGCTCATCGTGATGCCTAAGGCAGATGAAGCTTTGCAAGAAGTGATTGCAAAAGGGGGCTGGACACCAATTCAGACTTCTGGGAATGAAGGTATGGCATCCGTTGATTGGGCTTATGAATTGCTTCAGCCTGATGGTTCTGCATTTGCCGTTTCATTTCACGGCAAACGAGTCGGTCAGGTTCAATGGACTTTACGAGGGGTGCATAATGTCAAAAATGGATTGCATGCGATGGCGGCTGCGGTGCACTGTGGGGTGCCGCCAGAGGTTGCGGCATCTGCACTGTGTGAATTCAAAGGGGTTAAACGCCGTTTAACTTTGATTGGAAGGGGGAATGGCATTGCGCTTTATGATGATTTTGCACATCATCCGACGGCGATTGCCACCACCTTGGCGGGGATGCGGCAAAGTTTGCCGTCGAATGGTCGTTTGATTGCCGTTTTTGAGCCTCGTTCCAATACCATGCGGATGGGGATACACCGGCAAACATTGCCTGATGCCTTTAAGGAGGCGGATAAGGTGTTTGCGATGATTGATCCAGCATGGGGGTGGACACTGCCAGAGGTGGATTTTTCCGTGCCGGTTGAAGTGGTGAATGATTATGATCGTTTGGTTGAGCTGTTGGTGCAGTCGCTACAGGCAGGCGATGAGGTGGTGTTTATGTCAAATGGGAGTTTTGGAGGGGTGCCTGAGAAGGTAAAGGCGGCGTTAAGTGATTGAGATTGCGTTTTTGTTTTTCTTGGTGATGATGATTATTTGGGCGATTTTTCCAAGACATTAAAAAACCCAGCGTTAGTGCTGGGTTTTGTGTGTATTAGAAAGGTATTTAATCTTCTTTCCAAGTATTCACTTCAGGACAGAGATGTTGATGTCTAAGTGGGTAAATCCACATCTGATAGAGAGAAGTGAAGAGCATGACAGTTGCAGCCAAGCTGTATCCTGTGCCTCCAATAATCACTAACCAAGCGAAGTTTGGATCCCATTTTGTTAACCACCAAGAGGCGACATCGGTGATCAGGAAGAGGAAGGGGAAGATGATCAGCCCTGCTTTGACCCATTTATTGAAGCCTACCGCCATGGAGAAGATAAAGCCAATAAAGAAGAAGATAAAAGAGATCCCGAATAGGTGAATATGGGAAATACGCGTCAGGCTGGTGATAGAGGCACCATGATCCACTTCAGCCAGTTTAGAAATGACTTCATATTTGGTAATATTGGGTAGGGTTGGGATGTGAGCGTGACACATGGCACAGCGTTTCATCACAATGGGTTTAATTTTGGCTTGCCATTCTTGCTTGTTTGCACCGTTTCGTGCCCATTTGATAATGGTTAGGCGTTCTACTGGGGGGGCTTTATCTTTCATAGAGCCGTTTAATTTGGCTTCAATTTTAGAACCATTGCGGTTGCCATAATAGCTGTAAACAATGTCATCGACGGAAATGCCGAATTTCCCATCGGCCATGCCATGCGTCAGTAGGATTTGAGCTCCTGCCATCAAAAGACCTAGTCCAACAACAAGGATGTAACCAGTAAAGAGGGCTTTAACGGGGACAGAGAGACAAGGCAAGTTAAGCCATGCCATCTCTTTTTGTCGTGAGGTTGAGGTTTGTGTCATTTTTTGCTCCTTATATAAAAATTCGGCTATAGTCTATCAATATGTGAACGGAAGTTTTGCTGATTATTTTTATAATAATTCATTGAAATAATATATATTAACAATTTCTTATATATATTGGCATATTTAGTGCTTGTGTTGCTTGTATAAAATTATCGGTTTTTTATTTTATTCGCAATAATGCGGATGAATAAGTAGAGGGAGTGCTTATGTTTAAGAATGCGCGTTTGAGTACGAAAGTGCATGTGCCCATGATTATTGCAATGGTATTGGGGGTGATTGCAGTTTTGATCTACTCCTATTTTAGTTTGCAGGAGGTGCAGCAGAATGTTTATAAAGAGATTGAGTTAAATCAAAAGCGTTTTTTGACACAGTCTTTGGATGATTATCGTTCATTTGTGAAGTCGAGCGCCATTTATTTGGCAGATAATCCAGCTGTTCAACAGGGGTTATTGACGGGCAATCGTAATGAAGTGCTTTCACTGTTACAAGTAACGCAGAAGGATCAACAAGCTCACTCTCCTTACCATGACATTAAGTTTCATGTGCATACAAAAGATTTACATAGTTTTGTACGCTCTTGGAATCCGAATAAATTTGGGGATGATTTGAGTGGTTTTAGAACGGACATAGTGGCACTACATGAACAGAAGCGCCCAATGATTGCCTTTAATGTGGGTAAAGTGGGTTTGGTATTACGAGGCTTGGCACCTGTCAACTATGAGAATTCTATGATTGGATCAGTTGAAGCCATTGTAGGTTTTGATAAGTTGATTCGTGATGCGAAAGCAAAAAACTATCAGGTCGCTGTGTTAATGGATAAGCGATATCAGTCTATTGCGACAAAATTAAGCGGTTCGCCTATGCCGAATGGATTGGTTTGGGTGAATGGTACAGGTGATAGTGCATTAAAATCAGAAATGGGGAGTTTGTTGAATTTTACTCAGGAATTCTTTGAGTCCCCTTCCTTTTTAGGAGTAGCAGAACCCATTAAGGATGTTAAAGGACAGCGGCTTGGTTATATTGTGATTACTGAGAGGATGGCAGATGCAACCAAGGTTGTTTCGGTCTCTAAAAGAGGTGTGTATACGCAAATTGCGGTGATGGTCATTGCAGATTTCTTAGTGTTGATTGCCCTGCTCTTTATTGTGAAATATAACATTGTGAAGCCGGTGGTAGAACTGGATCGTATGGCTCAAGATTTGGCAAAGGGTGAAGTTAAATATGGGCGTCGCTTGCCTGTGACTTCAAATGATGAATTAGGTGATGCCTCTAAGAATTTCAACCGTTTTATTGAGAAGGTTGAAGGTTTGGCGAAACGAGCTGATGAGAAAGCAGAAGAGGCAAAACGAGCAGAAGCACAAGCGTTGGAAAGTTTGCGTCGTTCTGAGTTGTTTGTTGACCTGTCTAATCAAATGGTGGATGGAAGCCAACATAATGCGAAGAATATTCAAAGCAGTATGGCTCAAGGGATTGAGAGCATTCGCCAAATCAACGAATTGAATACTCGAACCGGTGAGGTTATTGGTGAGGTGACGGAAAATACAGAAGAGATTATCGGCAAGCTTCACTCTATGCGTGATTTGGCTGATCAGAGTAAAGATAAGGCGACTGAGCTGGATACTTCGGTCAATGAAATTGGGAATGTCATTAACTTAATTAAAGATATTTCTGAGCAGACCAATCTATTGGCACTGAATGCAGCGATTGAGGCGGCGCGAGCAGGTGAGTATGGTCGGGGCTTTGCGGTGGTGGCTGAAGAAGTGCGTGATTTAGCCAACCGTACCCAGAAAGCGGCACAAGAAGTGGAAGAGAATATCGAAAAACTGCGTGTGCATAGCCAAGAGATGGTGAAAACAGGAGAAGTGAATGCTGAAAATGCGAATGAATCAATCAGTAAGCTAGGTGAATTCCGTCAAGCATTGAATGAATTGGTCATGAATGCCAATATCATTGCAAGCGATAACCGTAAGATCTCCTATGAGATGTTTACCAACTTGGCGAAGCTGGATCACTTGGTATTTAAAACCAATGCTTACGCATCTGTTTTTAGAGAAAAACTAGAAGCACAGTTTGGTGATCATCATAGTTGCCGTTTAGGTAAGTGGTATGAGCAGGGTGAAGGCCATAAATACCTCAGTAAGGCACCTTCTTATTCACAGGTGGAAGCCCCTCATAAACAAGTGCATGATGCCGTCTTGCATGCCTTGAAGTGTGTTGAAGCCCATAACTGTGTGGATCAAAAAGAGTCTGTGGTAGCAGATTTTGCTAAAGCTGAAGAAGGGAGCCAAGCGTTGTTTATGATTTTGGATCGAGTCATTCAAGAAACAGTCCAAGAGATTGAACAACAAGTTCGTCATATGCAGAATGAAATGGATAAGCAGCAGGCGATTGAGGCGAAAACAGACGAGGCTTAATCGTCTATCCGCTTTTTTCATTCAATTTTTAACCGGGCTTTTGCCCGGTTTTTTATGGGAGAACGAAATGTTCGAGGGTGAGGGTTTGCTGGTAATGTTGGCAGAGGATTTGACTGAATTGTTGAGCGTTTTGGGGCATCCCCTGTGTGAGATAGATCTGTACCTGTTGGTAAACTGCTTGTTGAAAGTTGTCTGAAATCCCTACTTCACCATTGAGGTTGTCTGCACTAAAGTGAAAGGGAAAAGCTGCACTGACGGAGAAAATCCATTCCAGTGCTTGGGGTTTGACTTCGACTTTTTCAAACTCGGCTTGTTGCGCAGCCGTCCGTCCATCGGGTTGATACCAGTAGCCAAAATCTTCCAACATTCGTCTTTCTTTTCCTGCAATGCACCAATGGGCTATTTCATGTAAGGCACTGGCAAAGAAACCGTGGGCGAAGATGATTCGATGGTGCGGGTGGCGGTCATCTGCAGGAAGGTAGATAGGTTCTTCTTGACAGCAGATGAGCTCGGTATTTTCGGTGTCTAAAAAGGTTTGGTTAAACAGTTGAATCAAGGTTTGGATATCATGTTGAGCCATAGCGTGAAATCTTTTTCGTGTAAAACACGCATTTTAGATAAAATGGCGAGGACTTGATAGATGGGAGTAGGAAAAATGAAAAAAGGGATTTGGCTTTGTCTGGCAATCTTTGCCGCTTTGCCTGTTGAGGCGGCAACCGTCAAAATAGGTGCTTTGGTGAGTGGGCAGGTGATAAAGGTGTATGTTAAGCCTGGGCAAAAGGTGGTGAAAGGGCAAAAGTTGCTGGAGATCGATGATGCTGCATTTCAAGCAGAAGTGGCAGCAGCAGATGCTCGATTGGCTCAGGCTGAGCTCAAGCTGGCCGATGCAAAGGTAGAGTTGGATAAGCAGCTGGACTTGTTTGATCGGACGGTGACGGCAAAACGGGCTTTAGACAAAGCGCAGTTAGCTTATGACCTGCTTCAGCAGCAGGTGAAAATGTTGACTGCACAGTTAAATGCCAAAAAGGCGTGGCAGAAGTATTATCATTTGGTGGCACCCAGAAAAGGTAGGGTGGCAAAAATTTATGCCCATGTCGGTTCAACCGTCTATTTAGAGAATACGCCTTTATTAGATTTGGAGGTGAAAGAGTGAATAATTTTGCGGTGCGCTGGCAGTATGGCAAGCAATATTGGCGTTTGGCAATTCATCTGATTTTTAAAACCAAGCACTTTGGGGTGAATAATCTTTGGTGGGCACAACAACCGAGTGCCATTGGCTGGCACTGGTGGCAAATTCTGTGG
>Ga0256829_1003001_pt1 | contig 12078 bp, 9 predicted proteins | sample 131447metaG_FD_185979 | JGI IMG/M metagenome (GOLD analysis project Ga0256829, IMG submission 185979) | Hydrothermal vent microbial communities from Lau Basin, Pacific Ocean - 131-447 | ecosystem: Environmental > Aquatic > Marine > Hydrothermal vents | place: Pacific Ocean: Lau Basin | collected... | reverse complement strand
CATTTTTGATCGGATAACGCCGAAATAGGCGATCGGATTAGACCGAAATCAGTGATCGGATTGAACCGAAATGGGTGATCGGAATGGGCCGGAACATGCATCAATTGCTTAGCAAAGGGTTTTAGATTCTAACTTCCACTTCGTAAAGCAAAAAAATTTAAGCCATCCTACGAAAACACAGAAAATGTTTTCTCAGCAGAAACGAGTGTTACCATAAAGGCTAGTAATTAGCTTTTATGCATTTTAGTTGGAACTTAGCATTTGAAATTTGAAAAATCCTTTAACCCAATAGAAGGCTTCAATTTCGAAGTTTTGGATGATCTGGACTTTAAAGAAGACTCTGTGAGAGAAGAGATAATAGTGCCAATAGTAAAGGCTGTTGGGTATGGTCCTTCTAAGCCCTTCAAGACTATTAGGAGTAAGGCTCTCGAGCATCCGTTCGTTTCTGTTGGTAGTTCCCGAAAGAAGATTACGTGCATCCCAGACTATCTTTTCGAGGTAAATGATAGATATTCTTGGATTCTTGAGGCCAAAGGGCCAAATGAGAATATTCTAGATGGCAAGCATGTCGAACAGGCATACTCATATGCTATCCATAGCGAAATAAGAGTTCCCCTATTTGCGCTATGCAATGGCAGAGAGTTCGTTCTTTTCCACATAAGTAAAAGCGAGCCTGTTTTACATTTTGACATGAGATCGCTGGCACAATATTACGATGTGCTAAAAAAGCATATCTCACCTGAACGTGTTATCAATACCGACTTCACTTTGGCGAAAGATTTTGGCTTGCATTTAAAGCGGATGGGCTTTCATGAATTTAAGAGCCTTATTTTTCCAGACGTACCCATTGGGTTCATTGCACAGTTAGATCCAAATCTATTTACCACGGGCTCTGGCATAAAAACAGAAGAGGGGGACAGCTACGTGTTGTCTTTCGATTTTGACGAGCAAATACTCAAACAGTTCGCAGGAAAAATTCCTAGTCAAGCAATAGATATGCTGATGCAACGTGAAGATGGACACAGAAAGAACGTCCAGTTCGCTGATGGAAATTTCTTGGTCAATATTGATTGTCGAGTAGGTAATGATCTACAAGAAAATTCGGATGAGATATTTTTGCCTTTTATTATCAATAGAGTTCTATGAACCTAACAAAGTAGGTGGGGCAATTGCCCGTAATGTGACGCTAAATGTAACCTGTTCGTATTAAGCCGAATTAGCTACAAAGTATTCTAAAGTTCTGTTGCTGTATCTAACGGGCTCAGAAGGTAAGTAGTAACTGGCTCCAACTAACTAAGTCAAACACCCCAACACATTTGAAATAGTTACTGTTAATAGCCGCTGATAACGGAAATGGTTGCAAAGTTTTGAATATTTAAATTTGGAAAAGTAATTAGCACCAAGAGGAATGGTGCCCAGAGGCGGGATCGAACCACCGACACGCGGATTTTCAATCCGCTGCTCTACCAACTGAGCTATCTGGGCACATAATATAGTGCAGTGTTTTGATTTTAGAGCTTTGCAAAACTTTGCAAAGTCTACGTTAGTGAACTCTAACGTTACAGCCCGCTATTTTTAAGCACTTGGTAAAACTTTGAATCAATAAGCTTGCACTTTTCAATCCGCTGCTCTACCAACTGAGCTATCTGGGCGAAACTGGTTAGCTTTCGAGGCGTTACCGCCTGTGCTGCTGTGGGTGCGTATTAAACGGATTTAGCGGTAACAAGTCAACCGTTTTTGTTGGTTTTTTTTCGCTTTTGTTACCGTTTGCACATTGTTTACACAAAAACGCCTTTTTTGTCTAACTTTTAGGCGGTGTAAAGCCTTCGATGGTGGGCTCTATACCTTCAAATAAGTAAGCTTCCATTTTTTCTTCAAGAAAGCTGCGAGCCGTGGGATCCATCATATTAAGCTTATGCTCGTTAATCAGCATGGTTTGACGCTTTTGCCATTCTGCCCATGCTTCTTTCGAAATATTGTCGAAAATACGCTTGCCTAACTCACCTGGATACAACTGAAAATCTAGCCCATCTGCATCTTTTTGCAGGCGCTGACAAAATACCGTTCTGCTCATTTTTATTCCTCGCTTACGTTGCGCTGTGCATATTACACAAGGTGCGCCAATTGCTGAATGATCTTTTTCGTTGGAGCCGCTAATCCCACTTCTATTGTATCGTTAACGAAGAACCACTGCCCTTGTTGTTCGTTATCGGTAGGATTAGGTGGTTCAGCCAAGGTGGCAACAACCGGCGTTATATCTAAATGGAAATGGCTAAAGGTATGGCGAAAGGTATCCAGTGTTGTAAGCTCACCCACCACCAAGCCTCGATTTAACGCTAATGCGTTTACATCACTTAGCTCGCCGGCTTCTACAAAACCGTACAAGCCACCCCATATGCCTGTTTGCGGTCGCTGTTCTAAATATACTTGCTGGCCAAACATTGGCACTATCATCAGGGTTTGTCGTTCTGGAATTGCTTTTTTAGGCTTTTTACCGGGGTACTCGCTTTGCATGCCCTGGGCAAATGCGATGCAATCGTGCTTTAAGGGGCACTCGTCACATTTTGGTTTACTACGTGTACACACCATAGCGCCAAGGTCCATCATCACTTGAGTGTAATGGTTACAGCGCTGCGTTGGGGTATTTTTTTCCGCTACGTCCCACAGTGCTTTTTCTACATTGGTTTTGCCCGGCCAACCTTCAATAGCGTAGTAACGCGCCAATACCCGTTTCACATTGCCATCTAAGATAGGGTGACGTTGACCCATCGACAACGACAACACTGCCCCCGCGGTTGAGCGGCCAATTCCTGGTAGCGCAATGGCATCATCTATATTGGTTGGGAATACACCATTGTGCATTTCAACGATTTGCTTAGCGGCTTTGTGTAAGTTTCGGGCTCTGGCGTAATAACCTAGGCCAGTCCAATGGTGAAGCACATCGTCTTGCTCTGCTTTCGCCAACGCCTCAACCGTGGGAAACGACGTCATAAACCGCTCAAAATAAGGGATTACTGTAGTTACCTGAGTTTGCTGAAGCATGATTTCAGAGATCCAAACTTTGTACGGCGTTACATCTTGCTGCCAAGGAAGATGCTTGCGCCCATGCTTGTCAAACCACGCCAATACGCGCTCAGCAAATGATGGGATGTGTATTTCTTGAATCATTTATATTTCGTGTTTTTAATTTAGTCACACGGTCTTACGTACCGATTGATGTAGGCGTATGTTAGCATAACCCGCAAACAGTACGTTGATAGGAACGAATGTGACCACTACGTCACCCATTATTTTTTTCCCTGGCACATTATGTGACGAGCGCATTTGGTTACCACTGTGGAAGTTAATGCCCCACATTAATCGCCGATATGTTCCTCTTCAATGGGCGAATAATCTTGCCGATATGCTGGCACTGACGAATGACAGAGTACTCCCCGACGAAAAGGTCCATCTTGTGGGATATTCTATGGGTGGCTTCGTTGCATCGCGCTGGGCTGCGGACAACTCAGATAAAGTCGCCAGTATCACCCTCATTGGTTACGATGCCGAAGGCTTGAATGACGAAGAAATAAAGCAACGAAAAGCCATTATCAAGCAGCTAAAGCACGGGCAGTTCAATTTGTCGAACAAGCAATATTTAGCGCGTTTTGTTATGCCCAATGAACTCGACAATCCTAATGTTGCCGGTGTAATAGCAGACATGAATAAAGATTTGGGCAAAGGTACCCTTGTCAGTCACATCGAGGCCACAACGCCAAGACCATCAATGATCAACGAATTGAAAGGCGTTAAAACACCGCTAACTGTCATTGGTGGCGCATACGACCAAATTGCTCCCCCAGATGCGCTACGCCGCACCTATGCGAAAATACCCAATACATCGGTGCATATATTAGAAGATGCTAGTCACATGATGCTGCTGGAACATCCTGATTTAATTGCTAAACTGCTTGAAAGGTTGTGACGAATAATAGTTTATTGCGTATATAGTGCACAAAATTCGTTGCATATCACGTTATAGACTGGATAATGCGCCACCATTGAGTTTTAGGGGTATAAGGGCACTATTCATGGGTCAATTTAAAAGTCAGGCAGAAGCCGAAGCAGCTGGTGTATATATCAGCAAGGTAAAAAGCTATGTAAAGCGCGAAGGTCGCCTTACTAAAGGGCAAGCAAAATCCCTTGAAGACTTTTGGCCAACCATGGGTATTGACTACCAAAATGCACCGTTAAATCTTGAAGAAACATACGGCCGTAGTGCACCGCAAGTCATTGAGATCGGTTTTGGTATGGGTAAATCTCTTGTGGAAATGGCCAGTGCGGCGCCAGAGAAAAACTTCTTGGGTATTGAAGTCCACCGCCCTGGTGTAGGTGCATGCTTAGGAGATGCAGGAGAGCTTGGCTTAGAGAACCTGCGTGTTATGGAACACGACGCCGTTGAAGTGCTTAAGCACATGATCCCCGACGGTAGCGTGGCACGCTTGCAATTGTTTTTCCCTGATCCTTGGCACAAAAAGCGCCATCACAAACGTCGAATTGTTCAGGCTGAATTTGCAGAGTTAGTTAAATCTAAACTTGCTATTGGCGGTTGTTTTCACATGGCCACCGACTGGGAGCCATACGCTGAGCACATGGCAGAAGTCATGAATAATATCGACGGCTATACAAACCAAGCGGAAGAAGGCGACTACGTCCCTCGCCCAGACTATCGTCCAATTACTAAGTTTGAAACTCGTGGTCAGAAGTTAGGTCACGGTGTTTGGGATCTCATTTACGAGCGTACAAAATGATTTTATCGCCTCAGAATCAACTCTTAGAACGCAGCATGGATTTGTTCGCCAATGGTGAATGGTTATTTGTGAATCCGTCGGATGCATATTTTCTCGACGAATTAAAAAGCAAAAGCATTGATGTTATGCACCAGTTCTTCGACATATTTTCTGAGAGCGTTCGCTTTGTTCCATCGATAAGTTACGACAGTAGAGATATTGCCGACAAGGGCTTTATCAGTGAACAAAAAGTGGGGTCTCATACTCACTATTTTGCCCCCTTTCTCACTACGCAAAATCAATACACCGACGTTATGATTTACCTGCCAAAGGCTAAATCACATTTTCAAATGCTACTCCGCATGGCTGCGGGCACATTGAAAGAGAACGGTAGAATTCACGTTGTTGGCGAAAACAAAGGTGGTATTAAGAGTGCAGCTAAGTTAATGCAGCACTTAGGACCAACGCAGAAAATTGATTCTGCTCGCCACTGTAGCTTGCTAACCACCCAGCTTTCGGGCGAGCACCTTGCGTTCAATCCGGACGACTGGACAGAAACACTCACCTACGAAATTGAAGACACCAGCTGGCCTGTAGTGTCCGTACCTGGTGTATTTAGTCATGGCGAACTTGACGCAGGCACCAAGCTACTGTTAGAAAAGCACACCTCTAACCTTACTGGTAAGGTTATGGACTTTGCCTGTGGTGCAGGGGTTATTGGCAGCTACTTGATGACTCGCTATCCTCACTTGAAGCTCACCTTACTTGATGTAAGTGCATTGGCTATTTACACATCAGCCATGACACTTAAGGCAAACAATTTAAATGCCCAGCTAATTGCTGCCAATGGTTTGCATGGGGTTGAAACCAAGGTGAATCACATTGTAACTAACCCACCATTCCATACGGGAATAAAAACTGACTACACAGTTACTAAGCGCTTTATCGAAGATGCTCGACGTTTGTTACATTCCAATGGCTCACTACAAATGGTTGCTAACCGTTTTTTACCCTACCCTGGATTGTTGTCGGAACACTTCTCAAAAGTGCTAACTACTGCGCAGACCACACAATTTTTTTTATATCATACGTCTTTCTAATAGCACCTAGCTTTATCTCTGTGCTAACGTAACCCTATGAGTAATGTGACGAGCAACGGGCTCGTCACGATGAGTTTATGCGTACAAAGTTTCGCTTTTCTTGTAGAAGGCATTACAAGTAAAAAGGTGTAGTTATGAACATAGTATTTGCTATTTCGGAAGTTGAAGAGTTGGTAAAAACCGGTGGTTTGGCAGATGTAGGGAAAGCATTGCCACTGGCACTGCATCAAGCGGGGGAAGACGTTGCCATCGTCATGCCTTACTACAAAACCATTGCAGAAGAATACGACCTCACTGCTTTGTGTGAACGCCAAACCTTGTTTACTGAAGGTAAGGTTTATCATTTCGATATTCGAGAACTCAACTGGCACGGTATTAGTGTTTACTTCGTAGATTATCCTGAATACTTCCAGCGTGATGGCTTGTACGCCAGTGCATACGACGCTTATGAAGACAATGGGGAGCGATTCAGCTTTTTCAGTGGTGCGGTACTGCATACCTTACAAACCCTAGAACGTCGCCCAGACGTAATTCATTGTCACGACTGGCACACGGCAATGCTGCCCTTCTTAATGACCCATGAGCGATCTGGTTATTTTGCGTCGACACGCTCAGTATTCACCATTCACAACGCAGCATTTCAGGGTGTACACAAGGTCGAAGAAATCCCTTACTTGCGCCATCACCCCGAAATTTTTTCTCAGGTACACGGTGGCTACATCAATATGCTGCAATCAGGCATTGAGTTTGCCACTAAAGTCACTACGGTTAGCCCTAACTATGCCCAAGAACTGCTTACCGATTTAGGCAGTCATGGTCTTCACGACCGCCTTGTCATGAGAAGCGCCGACTTGTCGGGTATTTTGAACGGTTGCGATTACACCCAATGGAACCCTCAAACCGATACCTTTCTTCCGGTGGCCTACGACGCTGAAAACTTTGAAGGTAAGGCGGAGTGTAAAGCAACGTTGCAGCAGCGAGTTGGTCTTCCACTGAAACCACAAGTACCTCTGATTGGTATGGTGTGCCGACTCACCGAACAGAAAGGTTTTGGTTACATACTGCCTATTTTAGATGATTTAATGCAGCACAATATTCAAATAGCTATTGTGGGTACTGGCGATCCAAAAGTGTGTATGGACTTGGGAGAATACGCGCAAAACCACAGTGACAAATTCGCATTTGTGAATGGGTTTAGCTCGGAACACGCACACTTAGTTGAAGCGGGTGCAGACTTCTTTCTGATGCCATCACAATTTGAGCCGTGCGGTCTTAACCAGATGTACAGTCTAGCTTATGGCACCGTGCCCATTGTACGCGCCGTAGGTGGCCTGAAAGACACTGTGATAGACTTATCAGAAAACGACGCTCCCACAGGATTCATCTTTTACGACCCCACACCATACGCATTGTTGTCATGTATTCGCCGAGCACTGTTATTTTATTATGAACACCCGAAACAGTTTAGAGAGATGCAGCTACGTGGTATGCATACTAGGTTTACATGGGAAGCAGCTGCGATTAGTTACACACAACTGTATTTATCCATGATGGTGGAAACTGAGTAAATTAGGTACTACTTTCCTTATAGGACGGAAAGATACACTATAGGCTAGGACGCCGATGTTGTGCATTTGAAGGTATAAATGACAGAAAAGACGGTACGACTTTCGATTAAAAGCCTTTTTCTATGGGTAGTAATGAGTATAGCCATGGCATCTCTTGGTGTGTCGGCAATACTTTCAATTTACTCTCAGATAAACATTTATGAAGAAGAACTAGAATCTAATGTGTTAATGCTTGGCAAATTAATTGGTGCCAATGCCATACCCTTTATTGTTACCGACAATCCATCGAATCTCGAAACGCGTATGCGCAGTTTGTCTACAACAAAGCAAGTCTTAAACGTTCACATTTACCGTATCAACCCGGATGACGCAACGGTTAGCCACTTTTCTTACTACAATAAAGACGGCCAATCCCTCATTGCAAGCCAGACTAACCGCTTACTTGAGTTAGAAGACAACCCTTCTGTAGATGAAGATGGTGAATATGTAGAAGTCACTCATCAAATCAAGGATCTTGACACTAATGAGCCAATGGGCTGGATTTACTTGCGTTTTTCTACTGTTAGTTTCAATAGTTTAGTGCTTAAGTCTGTTGGCGTTACACTATCGGTAATGGTGCTACTTGCCATAATTTGTTTCTTACTTGCGCTTAGGCTGCACCGTGTTGTAACTGCGCCCATTGAACAACTTGCACGTTTTGTTCAGAAAACAGCAAGAGAAAGAAACTATAGTGCGCGAACCGATATTGCTGGCGTTAAAGAAATTGCGATCTTGTCAGACGCGGTCAATTTAATGATGTCTCGCATGCAAGACTACATACAAAAGCAGCAAGAGGCCGAAGCCAACCACAAAGCATTAAATGCCAGCCTAGAAGAAATCGTAAGCGAGCGCACCATTGCACTAAAAGACGCTAACCAAGAGTTAATCCAAACCTTGGAAAAGCTTCACCAATTCCAACGTCAAATGGTTCAGAATGAAAAAATGGCGTCGCTAGGCGATATGGTTGCAGGCGTAGCTCACGAGGTAAATACGCCGATTGGACTTGGCGTTACCGCTTCAACCATGATGTTAGATCGCTTAAAAACGGTACAAGATGATTACGACAACAAGCGACTTAAAGCCAGCGGTTTAAAGCGCTTTTTTGACGAAAGTAACGAAAACCTCAACATTATCTATCGCAATTTAAACCGCGCTGCTGAACTCATTTCCAGCTTTAAGCAAGTCGCAGTAGATCAATCAAGCGAATCTAGCCGTACGTTTTGTGTTTCTCAATTGGTTAATGAAATATTGCTTTCGTTACAACCACGACTTAAAAAGTTATCCCATGAAGTCACAGTAGAATGTAACCCTAACCTTACGGTACAAACCAAAGCAGGGCCTATTAATCAGATTTTGATCAATTTGATAATGAACTCACTTATTCACGGATTTGAAGGCTTAGAAAATGGGCTAATTTCTATATCGGCTGAGTTGGTTACCTCAAACAAACTCAAGATCGTATATCGAGACAACGGCAGAGGCATCCCACCTGTCATTAGGAAGAAAATCTTCGACCCCTTCGTTACCACAAAACGAGGTCAAGGTGGGTCAGGATTGGGAATGCACCTAGTGTATAACTTGGTTACACAAGGATTAAAAGGGTCGATTTCTTTATCAAGCGAAGAAGGTGAAGGTGTGGAATTTGTCATTATTTTTCCAGTACAACCTGCAAATTCAAAATAAAAGAGGCTAAACTATTGAACTTTGCTTGATTTTTATTGGCTAAGACCCCATAAAAGAATGAATTGATATTCAATAATTGCTTGCAAACAAGGTCACGAATATTAATATTTAAACAGCAGACAGCTTAAACCGATTGAATATAAAGAGTGTAGAACACCATGCAGACACCAAATGTGTTAATTGTTGAAGATGAAGTAGTAACGCGTACCACGCTAAAAAGTTTGTTCGAAGCCGAAGGATACAGTGTATTCGAAGCTGAGAATGGCGACCAAATGCATGACTTCTTTGAAAACCACTCTATCAATCTGGTTATCATGGATATCAATTTGCCGGGTAAAAATGGTCTAATTTTGGCCCGTGAAGTTCGCGACCGCAAAAACGTAGGACTTATCTTCCTTACTGGTCGTGACAACGACGTCGACCGTATTCTTGGCCTTGAAATTGGTGCTGATGATTATTTGACTAAGCCATTCAACCCTCGCGAACTTACTATTCGTGCGCGCAACCTTCTTGCTCGTACTACAAGTTCAGCTGAAGACGACGACTTGCCAAGCCGTGTTAACTTTAACGGATGGATTTTAGATGGCGACAGCCGTTCATTAATTTCTCCTTCTGGTAAAGAATTCCGCTTACCTCGCAGCGAATTCCGCGCGCTTCACCTGTTCCTAAGCAACCCAGGTAAAATTCTTACCCGTGAACAGCTTATTATGGAAATGACAGGCCGTGAACTTCGTCCGAATGACCGTACTGTTGACGTCACTATCCGTCGTATTCGCAAGCATTTCGAGTCGGAACCAACTGATGAAGAGTTGATTGTAACCATTCACGGTGAAGGTTACCGCTTCTGTGGTGCAGTAGACGGTTAATAGCCATCTAACAAACCTAACATTAAAGAGCCGCTCATAGAGCGGCTCTTTGCTTTCTGTGTCTTTACCTACCGCGGCAGAAATATCAACTGATAATGGTAGTGCTTATCTTTAAGTAAAAATTCCTCATGGGTACTTGGGCTCCATGAGTCATCTCCACCCACACCCATATGAGCATGATCAACGTATACATAAGCACAATCTGAAGGCTTGAGATCACAAGTGTGCTTTGCAACATCTAACTGCCCTTGACCGTACTGACTGACTGAAAAGGCAAACTTACCCTTTAATGCGATATCATTGAGCGCCATGGTGTCACATCCAGTTCTCAAACCATTGTCTGTTGGGAAGATATAGGGCGTGTGCATGGCATCAAGTGTTTCTGTGTAAGCTCCGTAACGAGCGGCCGCGTTTCTGTCGGGATAATTTTCAAAAGGCCCATTTCCTCGCCAGCGTACTTCTTCGCTATTGTCATGAAGTGGCACTGCGTATTGAAGACCAATACGAGGCATTGGTGGCAGTTTGTCGTCAAGAGTCACTTTGATATCTAGGGTCAGTGAACCATCACCATTAAACGTATGAGTCCAATGTGACGAAGCAACTAGGGCGTCTTCGTAGTAGTAATGGAACAGGGATACTAACGATACACTATGTGTACTTTGCGACACAGTTACGCCACCACAAACCCGCGCCCAATTGCCTATTCCCGCTCTGCGCCACCTCGACTCCCAGGCGTTGGGGTCTGGATTATCTACTTCGCTTACACCTATATCGTTGTCCAGTGGTGCGCGAAAGGAGTTATCTTCAAATGGTGCACTTAATTGTTCTTTACCATCAACTAACCAAGATACCAGCAACCCAGACTGACTATTCACACTAAATAAGCTGCTACCCGCAGCAACTTCAACCATGCCGTTACTTTCAGCTAGCGTTACACTGGCACCAGAGCCGTCAAGCCTTAATGGTGAAATACCCGCCAGATTGACTAAAGAGAACTGTTCCGTATCTAGCACATGGCCTGCATTACCCCATGCACAGTCTTCGCTTAAACAAACATCTACATTTAAGTGGTACTTAGCGCCAGTCACAAAATTTACGCAATGCTCGATGTCTAGTACGGTTTTGCCTTGAGGGGCTAAGGTTACATCGGCACTACCCGATGCCACACACGTGCCGTTTTCCAATATTTCCCACTTGAGTTGCTCGTTGTCGGTTTGTCGAAACAAGTAGTCGCTTTCAATAGTTAGCTGATAGGCACCACTGTTTTGCGCTAACGAGAACGACAAATGTTGCTGGCAATACTTAGCTTCGAATAACGCTGGGTGAGGTGTTCTGTCCGGAAATAGCAAACCGTTGATACAAAACTGACGATCGTTGTCTTCGTCGCCGAAGTCTCCACCGTATCCCCAGTAAGCCTCACCGCTCTCTGTATGCTTCAGTAAGCCTTGATCGACCCAATCCCATATGAATCCCCCTTGTAACCGCGGGAAGTCTTTAAAGGCTTTCCAGTAGTCTTCAAAGCTGCCTAAACTATTGCCCATTGCATGAGCGTATTCACATAAAATTACTGGGCGATGCTCACCGGGCAATGACAGCCATTTCTTGATAGCCCACTTAGGTACTGCGTCATCTTCAACATCGGTATCTACTCGCGCATACATGGGCGCTATAATATCGGTAGCAGTAGTATCTGAACCACCTCCCTCATATTGCACAGGGCGAAAGGGGTCAAAGGCTTTAGACCAACCGTACATGGCATCGTGATTGGGTCCGTGTCCACTCTCGTTCCCCAGCGACCAGATAATAATAGAAGCGTGGTTTTTATCTCGCTCTACCATTTGGGTATATCTGGCCATATAAGCCCCAGCCCACAGAGGATCTTGTGACAGCCTCCCCATTGGAAACATTCCATGGGTTTCAATATTGGCTTCGTCAACCAAATACAAACCATAATGGTCACATAGCTCATACCAACGAGGATGGTTGGGGTAATGGGCAGTGCGCACTGCATTGAAGTTGTTTTGCTTAAGTAGTTTGATGTCTTCAATCATGT
>Ga0256829_1003000_pt1 | contig 12082 bp, 11 predicted proteins | sample 131447metaG_FD_185979 | JGI IMG/M metagenome (GOLD analysis project Ga0256829, IMG submission 185979) | Hydrothermal vent microbial communities from Lau Basin, Pacific Ocean - 131-447 | ecosystem: Environmental > Aquatic > Marine > Hydrothermal vents | place: Pacific Ocean: Lau Basin | collected... | reverse complement strand
GACTACGTATATTCAACGATGTGCAACTTCAAATGAATCTTTCCATCTCCGACATAAACGGCGAAATATTAATTATCAGTCAGTTCACACTTTTCGCCTCTACAAAAAAAGGCAACCGGCCATCATATATCCGTGCTGCGCGTCCCGAAACTGCAATTACTCTTTACCGGCAGTTTACACAACACATGCAAACCCTTTTACCCGGTAAAGTACAAACCGGCAAATTCGGAGAACACATGCAAATATCCCTGGTTAATGACGGGCCGGTAACAATCATCATCGACACAAAAAATAAAGAATAGTATTTTTATGGCGGACAATTCCGGCTGTTCGCTTCAAGTCCTCTTTCACCGGCCGTTTCGGCTAACCGTTTACGGGGGCTCCTAAAGTCGCCCCGCCTCCGGAAGCCTCTATACGGCCGCTTCACTGTGGGCTTTCGCTTCCATCCGGGCCGCAGTAACCCTATATATAAGTCATTTCGTTTAACTCATTATTTTACAACATTGACACACCTCGTAACATTCCTATTGCCTTTTCAGCAGCTTTTATAATAGCAGGTTTTGTAGGAGCTGACGTCAGCAAAGGATGTGTACCAATCTGAAACGAAGTTAATTCATAAACAGTAGTGTACTTCTGAATAGCTAAACTTAGTGTGTTGATAATCTCCGCTGCCGAAGGGCCTCCCCAAACCTCTGCGCCAAAAATAGCCCCATCATAAGGGGAAAAGTTTAACCTTACCGTCAGCGAAGAAGCCCCGGGCATTGTTTCAGGATGCCTGTCAACACCACTGAACTCAGCAGTCATAAAGTCGACATTAGCATCTTTCCCGGTATTTTCATTAATACCTACAGAAGCCATTGTCAATCCATTAATTTGTGTTGAAAAAACAGCAAGTACTCCGTTAAAATTCTTTTTTATTTTAATGCCAAACATATTAAAACCTAATACCCGCGCTTCAGCGGTAGCAGTAGATGCCAACATAACATTATCACTACGGCCGGTAAGAAATCCGATAGTCTGAGAGCAATCACCAACTGCAGAAACATCTTTTACAGAAGTACGTTCATAACTATCAACTTTAATAGCTCCCATAACATTTAATGGTAAACCTGCCTTTTCGGCTAATGTGGTATTGGGTTTATAGCCTACCGAAAGAATAACAGCATCAGCAAAAATCTCATCGCCACTTTGCAGCACAACCTTTTCAACTTTATTATCCTTACCAACAATCTCTTTAACAAGAGATGAAGTGAGAACATTAACATTAGTATTTCGTAATTGATCTGTAGCAATAGCACTTAACTTTTTCGAAAAAGCTTTAGCAAAACATTGTGTTTCAGCTTCTACAATTGTTATTTTCCTGTTCCCATCGGCAGCCAGCTGTTCAGCCATTTCGGCACCAATAAAGCCACCTCCTACAATAACAATATTCTTAAAGTCGTTAAGCTTATTATATAAATCCTGAATATATTGGTAACTCTTTTCTACATAAAAAATGTTTTCCAAATCATACCCTTTAATAAAAGTTGCCTTTACAGGTTGAGAACCTGTAGCAAAAACTAACTTTTCATAATTATATTTATTTCCTGATTGTCCGTAAACAATTTTACTGTCGAATTTAACATCTACGGCAGTATCAATTATCACTTCTCCTCCTAAACTAACAAAAGGTTTAAATCCCATTTTATCATCGTCAACAGAGTTAAGTTTGTTAAAAACATATGGAATACCACATGGCACAAGTCCTTCGCCTTCTTTTGTTAAAATTAATACTGACTTTTCAGAATAATATTTTTTAACTGTCATTCCTGTAACCATTCCTGCAGGGCCAGCTCCAATAATTATCACATCATATTTCTTCATAATCATCTTTTTTTAATATGTAACAAAAATACATATATCTTATTTAACTAAATAAATTTAAATCTTAATTAATCCTAATCATTTCTTTGTACTTGATATTACAACCGTAATAATTGGATAAATAAATTGGAGATATATTGTAAAATGGTTATTACCTATTACAATATTCTGGTAATTAAAGTTATAATCTCATTTAGGTTAACAGGAAATATTATATGAATGAGAGTTTGCGGCCCGGATGTAAGTGTAAAGCCCGCAGGACATTACCCGATGGAGGCTTCCGGAGGCGGGGCGACTTTAGGAGCCACCGTAAACGGTTAGCCGATCACGGGTAAGGGACGAGGACTTGCAACGGGCAGCCGGATACAGCCGCCCGTAAAATAAAAAATACCTTTAAACTAATTTAAAGCTTTTTCAACAGCCTTTTTTAGAATTGTTTTTGTTTTCACACCCACAAACTGTTGTACCATTTTGCCGTCTTTAAAAATCATAATTGTAGGTATATTTCTAATACCCAACTCTCTGGATATCTTTTCATTGTGCTGCACATCTAGCTTACAAATGGCTGCTTTTCCGTCCATTTCGTCTGCCAACTCGCTAACAATTGGGCCCTGAATTTTACATGGGGTACACCAGTCGGCCCAGAAGTCAACCAGGCTAACACCTTTGGCAATTTGCTTTTTAAAGGTAGCATCGGTAAGCTTAATGAGTTTTTCGCTATCCGGGGTATTGGTGGCGTTCATAACACTTTTGTAACGGCGATATATGGTGTAGAAAAACCACGCAACAAACAAAACAATAATTACAATTACATATACATTCATTCTATTAATTTTTTTATTTGACTAATAAGATATTCTTTGCTTTGGATACCGGGCATCCGGGATATAATTTTTCCATTTTTAAGAAGTAGAAGAAAAGGTATATTTTGAACGCCATAGGTATTTGAGAGCACACGGTTATCACTAACGTTAATTTTACCGATATTGATTTTATCTTTAAACATTTCGGCTATTTCCATGTAAATTTTATCCTGGGCACTACATGCCGAACACCATTCTGCCCAAAAATCGACAAGCCAAACGCCTTGTTGTAAAAGTTTTTGGTAGTTCAGGTAATGTATAGTGTGGAAAGTATTTTTCATGCGGGCGCAAAGATACATAAAGTAAATAAAACGGTAAAATATCAGGAACTAATGGTATTCCGGTAGTTTTCTAATTTACTAACAGCCTCAGTAAGTGAATTAATATCGGTATTTTCTTGTAAAACAAGTTTCTCAATATTATCTAATTGGTAAATTATATAATTTAAAGATTCGTTGTGTGCATCGTCAACAGCCTGTAACATATTTTTATTTAACCATGCTATAAGCCGGCGGAGATTTTTTTCTGTTTCGGAGGGAAGTTGTTTTAAAAAAATTTTTAAAAACATATTACGCATCAGGCGCATGGGAATAAGAAACCACAGCATATCGATATGACTTTCAAAAGCCCATGACGTATTAATATCAGGACGTACCAGTGGTTCAATTTTAATGGTGTAAGCTTCCTCGGGCAGTGTGATATTCAGGACTTTTTGTATGCGTTGGTTTATCCTGTCGCGGAAACGTTCAATATATTGATTAAAGTGTGTTGCTGCTTCGTCGAGAATATGCTGTTCATCCGGCCTTATATCCTTTTCCAGTTGAAGTAAAGTTATGTGCATTTCTTTTTTCAGCCATTGCTCATAATTTCGGGCTACAGAATATAAGTTACCGTGCCATTGTTTAAAATTGCTTTTCAGACTGGCGGTAAGTTTATCTAAAATTGCTTTTTGCTTTTGCTCCAGAATAATATATTCAAGTTTACCACGTATATTGTTCTGATAATTGGTTGCAATAAAATCAAGCTCTTTGTTTATAAATGACCGCTGTAACTGTTCATCAAATATTTTATTTTTCAATGCTGTTTTTTCCTGTTCTGATTTTCCTGCTACCTGAAGTTTAATTTTAAGATAACCAATTGTTAAGGATAAAATATATTTTAATTTATGATTATAGATTTGATTTTTAACATTAACTGTATTTCTTAACAATGGGTTAAACAGTGTATTAAAAACCCTTTGTTTGTAAAAAGAAGTATTGTTAAAGGATGAAAAAGGTAAAACTTTAAAATTATTTTGTAATGTTTTTTTTGTTTTGTTTTTGATAAAACTCAGAATTTCCTGTTGTTCATCAGAACTTATTAAGTCAACTTTTGTTAAAATAACAGAAACTTCAGGGCTTTGTTCAGATGCGGAACGAATAACTTCCAGGTCGTTTTCGGATAAAGGTTGTGTAGCACTTATTACCACGAGTGCTATAATAATTTTATTATACCACTCTTTGGTAACCCTGGTATTATGTTCAAATACACTTCCAAGTCCGGGGGTATCGATAAGTCGAAGGTTTTTTAGTGATATTAGCTCCGGGAGGAAAATATCTACAATATGAACATTTTTAGAATTTTCAGGATTTCCTTTTTCTGTAACATATTCGGGTAAATCAAGCAAAGAAATCTCTGTTTCGGAACCATCAAGGAAGGTAACCAGGATTTTTTTCTCTATTCCATAATTCAGGCGTGTAACCACTGCAGTAACTGGTAATACGCCAACAGGCAAAACATTGTAACCTATTAATTGATTTAAAAAGGAACTTTTTCCGGCTTTAAACTGTCCTAAGACAACGACATCAAGTATGTTAACCTCATTTGAAAACTTTTGCAATTCTTTCAGTTGTTCTATAACAGGAAGGAGTTGCTGTTCTCTTGCAACATTTTCAATGTATGGAATCAGAGCTTCTGTCATTTAACGGTTTTTTAGGGGTGAAATTTGTTTTTTTCATTTCAAATTTAGAGGCAGTTCCGGTAATAAAGCCAAAAACCAACTGATAAAAACGTTCGGGGACTTCTACATGTACCCAGTGTGAAGCCCCGTCGATTGTAATAATTTCGGCATTAGGAAAATTTTTTCTTATGGCTTTAAAATCTTCTCTTAAAATATAATCGGAAGCACCTCCTTTAATGAATAATGTTGGGCCTTCATATTTATCATCTACTTCTATTCCATCCATCAAAAAATCAATATTCATAGCAATGCCTTCTACATCAATAAGCCAGTTAAAACGTCCGTCAGGATTACGGTGCAAATTTTTCATAACAAACTGACGGATACGAGTTGAAGGAATTAGCGGTTTCAGCTGTTGTTCTATTTCATTACGATGTGTAGCTGATGATAAATCTACTGAGCGCATAGCATCAATAATACGCAAATGTTCGGTACGCGGTGGGTATGACTTAATTCCTATATCCACAACAATGAGCTTTTTTACACTGTCAGGATATTGCAGCGCATAACCCATTGCCACTTTCCCACCCATAGAATGGCCTAACAAAACAGGTTGTTCAATTTCATGATCAGAGATAAAACCAAATAAATCATCGGTAAGCACAGGGTAATTAAATTCTGGACTATGAGGTGAATGCCCATGATTACGTTGATCAATAATAAAAACTTCGAACCCTTCCATGGCTATACGACGTGCAAAAGAAACCCAATTATCGGAAAGGCCAAAAAGTCCATGCAAAATAATTAGAGGTTGATCACCTTCATTTCCATATCTTCGGAAAAACAACTCCATATTTTCATTTTACCGGCAAAGGTACTTGAAACTAAAATGCAACGTAAAATTAATTTAACTTTTTAAGCAATAGTAATTTTTATTAAAAAAAACAAATAGCAAAGATTTTTTATCTTCATAAATTATAAAATGAAAAGAAGTAAGAACAGGTAATTTAGTAACAGAAATATCAGATATTTGCATACTTAATTGTAATTTTTATGCAGTTTACCCTTTTTATGGCAAAGCGATATCTTTTTTCAAGAAAATCGCATCATTTAATTAACATTATCTCAACCATTTCGGTGGCAGGTCTTGCTATAGGAACTGCTGCATTAATAATTATTTTATCGGTTTTCAATGGTTTTGAGCAAGTTATCACTAACCTTTATAACTCAATAAACCCGGATTTAATGATTACCGCAAAGCAGGGAAAGACTTTTTCAACCGCACATTTCCCATTGGAAAAAATTAAAAACAAACCGGAAGTAAGAGCAATTGTGGAGATGATGGAAGAAGATGCCCTTTTCAAGTATCAGCAGCAGCAATATATTGGAAAATTACGGGGATATTCAGCTAACTTTATCAAAGTAAGCCATGCTGACACTCTAATACAAGATGGGACTTTTTTACTACAATCGGGAAAAACCAATTATGCCGTAGTAGGTTCGGGAGTAGCGTGGATATTAGGTATTAATAGTTTAAGACAAACGCCGGTAATAGATGTTTTTGTTCCCAAAAGAGGTTTAAAAAGTTCCTTACAGTTTGAAAATGCTTTTAACAGCATCTTACTTCCGGTATCAGGCGTTTTTTCTGTACAACCCGATATGGACCAACAATATATTTTCACATCAATAGACGCTGTACGTAAGTTAATGGACTATTCTCCGGACATTGTTTCCAGTTTGGAAATATATTTAAATAAATCTGCTTCATTACAAAAAATTCAAACGGAGATAAAAAATATTTCAGGGAAAAAATACAATATAAAAAACCGTTTTGAGCAAAATGAAACATTATTTAAGATTATGAAGTCTGAAAAACTTGCTGTCTTTTTAATATTGGTGTTTATTTTACTTTTAACATCTTTTAATATGGTTGGTTCAGTTTCGTTACTTATTGTAGAAAAAATAAAAGATATAGCAGTATTAAAAATTATGGGAGCAGAAAAAAGAACTATCCGAAGAATATTTATTAGTCAGGGGATGTTAATTACTTTAACCGGAACTATGGCCGGACTTATTGCCGGATTGATAATTTTATTTCTGCAACAACATTTCGGTATTATCAAATTAGGAAATGGAAGCGGCGGTTTTATTATAGATGCTTATCCTGTTCACATGAAGATATTAGATTTTATCATTGTATTTTTTACCGTTCAGGTAATAGGACTGTTGGCTTCCTGGTACCCTGTTCACTTTTTGACAAAAAACTTCGACAAAGTAAAACTTAGTTAACTAACAACTATAATACATTATCCTGTTTAATGAACAAAAGTAAATACTCTGTTCCATCTTATTTTACCATCGAGCCATGACTTATTGGGATTTAATGACAGCCAAATAAATACAGCTTTACCTTCCACATGATTTTCAGGAACATATCCCCAATAACGTGAATCGGCAGAATTATCTCTATTATCTCCCATCATCCAATAATAATTCATTTTAAAGGTGTAATGGTCGGCAGGTTTACCATTGATATAAATAGTATTACCTTTTACTTGTAAATTATTACCTTCATACACACGTATAATCCTTTTGTAAAGCGGTAAGACCTTTAAATTAAGGGCAATAGTAGCACCTTTTTTAGGAATATAAATTGGACCATAATTATCACGATTCCATTTATAAAGAGTTGTATCATGAGGGAAAATATCTTCATCAGCAACACCCGGGGGAGTATCGAAAACCTGAACTTTTTTTACAATTGGAAGTTTTTTAATATAATCCCGTGCCTTATCGGAGAGCATATATACAAACTCGCCGGGAATCATGGTTCGTCCTCCTTCTGTTACACCTAACCTGTCAAGAATGATAGGGTTTATAGCTTCGCCATTGGTAACAACGTAATATTCAAATTCTTTAATTCCCGGATCATGGTTTAATTTACCATTGATATAAACTTTTCTGTTAATAATTTGCAATGAATCGCCGGCAACTCCAATACATCTTTTTACAAAATTTTCTCTTTTATCAACAGGCCGGTAGATAATATTTCCAAAATTATTTTTATCAGCCCAAACTCTTTTCCGGCCATATTGCCTCACTAAAGCATAGTAACTCACATTACTTTGAAATTTGGTAGAAACGGTATCTCCCACAGGATAGTTGAAAACTACTACATCATTTCTTTTAACATGCTCAAGTCCGGGAAGACGCATATAAGGTAATTCAATCCAGTCGAGGTAAGATTTAGTATTTTTTGTTAAAGGCAAAGTATGATGTACAAAAGGAAAAGATAGCGGCGTATTAGGAATCTTTGGCCCATAGGCAATTTTACTTACAAACAAATAGTCGCCTACCAACAAAGATTTCTCCATTGAAGAAGTCGGAATGGTATAAGCTTCAATAAGAAATGTACGAATAATAACGGCAGCAACAACAGCAAAAACAATAGCATCTACCCATTCGCGGGTAGCACTTTTAGGAGGGTCTTTTCTTGTATCCGGATCTAGATATACTGAGTCGGGTTGTGTTGCCAAATAAGGAAAGTAAATAAAAGGAACAACCACAGCAAGAAACTGCTCTCCAAGACCGTATTTTCCATAGCATTTAGCCAGTTCAACCAGCATCAGCATGTACATAAATACATTTATAAAAGGAAACAGCAACAGTAAATACCACCACCACGGTTTTTTTATAATTTTAAGGAAAACATATAAATTATAAAAAGGGATTAAAGTTTCCCATGGCTTTCTGCCTGCCTTCCTGAATTGCGCCCATAAAAATATTGTTGGTAAGGTGAAAGAAACAGGTAAAAATACTAATAATTCTATCATTTGAGTGTAATTAAAACGAGGGTGCAAGATAATAAATACCCATAAAGAAATAAAATAAAAAATGTTAAGGCAATAAGTTAAAACATAAGTTTATACTGATTATATACCAATATCTTTTAGTAGGTCAGACATTGTAAATATTCCTTTTTTATTAAGAATAAATTCCGCTGCCATAACAGCTCCTACAGCAAAACCTTTCCTGTTTTTAGCTGTATGCTGAATGATAATCTCATCAACATCAGAATCATATTTAACCACGTGAGTTCCGGGGACTTCTCCCTGGCGGTATGATATAACAGGTAAAATTCCGGGATTATTAGTTTCATTGTTTTCCCACTTTTTATACTTTTTATTAACAGCAAGAATATCATTTACAAGGTGTAGTGCGGTTCCACTGGGAGAATCAAGCTTATGGATATGATGTGTTTCGGAAACTTCGCATTGGTAATTTGGAGTTTTTGCCATTATTTTAGCTAATATTTTATTTAAATAAAAGTAAATATTAACACCTAAGCTGAAGTTAGCTGAATAGAATAGAGTTCCGTTTTCTAATTGACAGGAATTTTCTATTTCACTCAATTTTTTATCCCAACCGGTAGTACCCACAACAACAGGCAACCCAAGGTTAAAACATTTTAGTATATTTTGGGTAACTACTTGTGGCATTGAAAAATCTATTACTACCGAATTTTCCGGATGTATATTTTTTAGTCTGTTCCATTCCGAATCATTATCAACAACAGCAACTATTTCATGGCCTCGCTCTTTGGCAATAGCTTCAACCATTTTACCCATTTTACCATAACCTGAGATAATTATATTCATGTGTATATTATTTTATATTTCATTGGTCACATGTAACTTACCATAATTGAATAATCATTTTCCTTGTCCTGTGAAATAGCAAAAATTTCACAGGGTGAATGTGATTTAATAATTATTCAATGACAGGAGTTTCGTATTTATTTTTTATTTATTCCATATTTTCCATGATTCATCAGCCTGAATTTTTAACATGTCAAGGCCGTTTTTTATAATGGCTCCGTTTTCTTCTCCCTTTTTCAGAAATAGTGTTTTTTCAGGATTATAAATTAAATCGTATAATATGTGATTTTTGGTAATATACTGATATGGTATTTCCGGGCAGGCATTTATTTTTGGATACATTCCCAATGGGGTAGTATTAACAATAAGCTGGTAGTCTTGCATAGTTTTTTCATTTATCCATGAATAGCCTGCATCTTGTATTTTTTTAGGATTTCTGGTAATATAACAATAATATATGCCATGTTTTCTTAAAACATAACTCACAGCATGGGCTGCACCACCTCCACCTAAAATAAGTGCTCTTAAAAACTTTCTTCCTTTAATTAAAGGCTTTAGTGTTTTTTCAAAACCAATGACATCTGTATTATAACCAAACAGTTTTATTTTACCATCTAATCTTACAATTTTAATAACATTTGCACTTCCGACCATTTCCACAACTTTACTCATCCCGTCCAGTTGTACCAACACTTCTCTTTTATAAGGAATGGTAACATTCAAACCTTTTAATTCCGGATATTTCTCAGCAAATAAATGTAAGTCTTCGAGTTTTTCCATTTCAAACAGCTGATACTGAGCATTAACACCCTTTTTCTCAAATTTATTATCAAAATAATTCTTTGAAAATGAATGTGTTAATGTTTTCCCTATAAGTCCGTATAGCTCCATAACCTGAAAAGCAAAAGTATTAATTATCTATTTTGTATTTTTCGTTGCCAGTTTTTCCAATATAACAATAGTTAAAATTCCTGATATCATTAATACAACAGCACACCAAAATCCGGCATTTAAATGTTCCGGTAATATACTTACATATTTTGAAACAACTTCTTTACCATGTTTCATTACAATTTCACCATCAGGGCCTTTAAGATATTCAGCAGATTTCCATGGCCACAACACATTCATTGAACCCAGTATAAAGCCAGTTAGGGTTCCTATTGTCTGATCGCGGTAACGCTTAAAAACCCATGATAACAAGTGAGAAAAAGCTATTAAACCAATAATGGCACCAATAGCAACGGGTATTAAAATACTTAAATTACGATGGTTGATAGCCTGTATTGCTATTAAATGATAATTTCCCATCAATATTAAAACAAAAGACCCGGAAAGTCCGGGAAGAATCATACTACAAATAGCAACTATTCCGCACAAAACTAAATACCAAAAGTTGGAATTTTCTGTTGCCGGATTAATTAAGGAAATAACCACAGCAACAGCAGTACCAATAATAAGGAAAAAAACAACATCCCATCGCCACTTTTCAATAGTCTTACCGACATAATAAATACTTGCCAGTACTAAACCAAAGAAATAAGACCAAATATAAACAGGATCATTTCTAAAAAGGAAATCAAAAAGTTTTGCAAGTGATATAATAGCAAGGCCTATTCCTACAAAAATTACAATCAAAAAATATAAATCAGTTTTTTCAGCAAAGGCTTTCCATTTTCCGGAAAACAAGAGTTTAATAGCTTGGATATCAAATGATTTTATTGCATCTATAAGTCTTTCGAAAATCCCTGTTATTAATGCAATAGTTCCACCTGAAACCCCCGGAATAATATTAGCCACGCCAATTGCAATTCCCTTTAATAAATATATTAAATATTCCTTCATCAACTATCCGTTTTAATTCTTTACTTATTTTAATATTTTCTTAATAATTTTTAATTTATTTTTAAATGGAGCATACCTGACAGGGACATCCGGCCAGTTTCCTCTGTAAGTGACTGATTTTTTATGAGAAAAAGTTTCGAAACTATACTTACCATGATAATTCCCTGTTCCGCTATTTCCAACTCCGCCAAAAGGTAATTTAGAATTTACAAAGTGCATTACAGTATCGTTTACGGTAACTCCACCGGCAGGAATCTTTTTAATTAATTTATTAACTTTACTTTTATTATTTGAAAAAATATAAAGAGCCAGCGGTTTTGGGCGATTATTTACAAAAGACACTACTTTATTAATATCATTATAAGAAATCACGGGAAGAACAGGACCGAAAATTTCCTGTTTCATTACAGGAGATTCATTTGTAACCTTATCCAAAATGGTGGGTTGAAAAAAGCGGTTTTCCTTGTTATATTTCCCTCCATAAACAATTTCAGCATTTTCCAGCAAAGCTATCAGCCTCTCCATATTCGGATTAGAAATAATATGAGGATATTCAGAATTATTTTCCTGATTTTTTCCATAAAATTGTTCTATGGCTTTAATCAGTTCTTTTATCAGTTTATCTTTTATCTTTTCATGAACCAGTAAATAATCCGGTGCTATACAAGTTTGGCCGGCATTAATTAATTTACCCCATATAATTCTTTTTGCCGCAAGCCATAGGTCTACAGTATCATCAACAATACAAGGGCTTTTGCCTCCCAGTTCAAGTGTTACCGGAATCATATTTTTAGCTGCTTGCTGCATTACAATTTTTCCAATATTCGGACTACCGGTAAAAAATATATAATCTACTTTTAACTGAAGTAATTCCTGTGCAACATCAACACCCCCGTTTACGACCTTAACATATT
>Ga0256829_1002999_pt1 | contig 12084 bp, 9 predicted proteins | sample 131447metaG_FD_185979 | JGI IMG/M metagenome (GOLD analysis project Ga0256829, IMG submission 185979) | Hydrothermal vent microbial communities from Lau Basin, Pacific Ocean - 131-447 | ecosystem: Environmental > Aquatic > Marine > Hydrothermal vents | place: Pacific Ocean: Lau Basin | collected... | reverse complement strand
AGCTTTGGTTTACGCTTTTACTAAGACACCTATGTATGAAGCAACTACTTTAGTGGAGATTGGAAATTATAAGCTAAATAATAATAATAATAATAATAATAATAATAATAATAATAATAATAATAAAGTGCAACTTGATAATGCAAATCAATTAAGCCAAAAGTTGAATGTGCTTTTTATAGAAATGCTGAAAAATAAAAAAAATCGTAAAGAAGAAATTTCTTCTATTAAAGTTCCAAAAAAACAAAAAAGCTTCATAGAGATAAAATCACTTGCTATCTCAAATGAATTTGCGGTAAAAGACATTAGAAAAGTTGTTAATTATATACAAAAAGAACATGAAAAAATCTTAGAAGATGTTAAAAAAAGAAGAGAATTTGAGATAAAAAATATAAATATTAAAATTTCGAACATAAAAAATAAAGAAGCAAAATTAATAAATGAAAAAATAAAGATATTGGAAAGTAATCTTTTTGAAAATAAAAAACAATTAATTAAAATAAAAAATAATATCAAAAAAATCCAAGATAAAAATCCATCATTAACTGCACTAAGCTTGATGCAAGAAAGAAATTTAATAGATTCTATATCAAAGCTAACACTAACTCTTCTTGATATTAAAAATAAAAAAGAAAATTTATTAACTACAAAAATCAATGATTTGATTGAGAAGAAAAATCTTGTAGCTTCAATGTTACTACCATATAATTATAAAAATTCTGAGATAGTAGGTTCAATTATAACAAATGATTACCCCATAAAACCAAAGAAAAAACTCATTGTTGTGGTTGCCTTCGTAACAGGTTTTATACTTTCAATTTTTTTGGTTTTCTTCATGGAGTTTTTAAAAAATATTAAAAAAGAAGAGAATGAATAGAAAAAGTAGAAAAATGAGGGAAAAATGGAAAAACTAGAAGAAAATAAAGCTTATATATATATCGCTTTAGCATTTATTTTTAGTGTTCTTATTAGGTTGATTTGGGTTTATCAATTTAAAGATACTGGCAATTTTATGTGGAATGGTCAATTTATGATAAATACAAATGATGGCTATTTTTGGGCAGAGGGTGCGAGAGATTTGCTTAGTGGTATTCATCAGCCTCATGACCTTTCTCCTGTTGGTACTGCGGCATCACAACTTACTTTTATATTGGCTAAGATTTTACCTTTTTCTTTTGAGAGTGTTATATTTTATATGCCCTCATTTATCAGCTCACTTGTGGTTATTCCTATGGTTTTGATTGCTAAAAGTTTGGGTAGGATTGAGTTTGGTTTTATCGCTGCTCTTTTAGCCTCCATCGCTTGGAGTTATTATAACCGTACTATGGTGGGGTATTATGATACAGATATGCTAAATATCGTTTTTCCGACATTTATGTTATGGGCACTCGTGTCAGCTTTTAGGAGTAATGAAGATAAATACATATTGTTTGCAGGTCTTGAAATAGTAGCTTATAGGTGGTGGTACCCACAGAGCTACTCTTTGGAATTTGCATTTTTTGGATTGATCTTACTTTATACTTTGGTTTATAACCGCAAAAATATTTACTATTATAAACTTCTAGCCATGATGCTTTTTGCTATGATGGGTTTACCTGATTTAGTTAGGCTTGCCGCAGTTATATTTGTATATATTTTATATAAAAGTAAAAAAGCTGATGCTTACATGTATTATGTTTTAGGCTTGGCATTTGTATTATTTTTGTTCACAGGGGGATTTGCACCTATATGGGGACAATTGAAAGGTTATGTTTTTAAAGACTCGATTAAAGTTACTGAAGATACTTTGCCTTTGCATTTTTTCTCAGTCATGCAAACAGTCAGAGAAGCTGGTAAAATTCCATTTGAAACTTTTGCGAATCGCATAAGTGGACATACAATCACTTTTGTACTTTCTATTATAGGCTATATTTTAATGGTGTTAAGATATAGAGTTATGCTATTAGGACTTCCTATGTTAGGTCTTGGCTTTTTAGCTTATGTGGGTGGACTTAGATTTACTATCTATGCTGTGCCAATTAGTGCTTTTGGTATTTCTTATCTTTTGTTTTTTCTTAGTGATTATCTTAAAAAGTTTTTAGTTGAAGGAAAAAGTAATTTTTACATAAGAACGATTTTCATTTTGCTTGGAACTTTTGCTTTTCTTTATCCAAATATCAAGCATGTTATAGGTTATAAAGTGCCAACGGTTTTTTCTAAACAGGAAGTTGGCGTGTTAGATAAACTAAAACATATAGCTAAGCGAGAAGATTATGTGGTATCTTGGTGGGATTATGGATATCCTATTCGTTATTATGCTGATGTAAAAACATTGGGTGATGGAGGAAAGCATAGTGGAGAGGTTAATTTTCCATTAAGTTATATGCTTACAAATCCACAGTTAGAATCAGCAAAACTAGCAAGATTAGATGTGGAATATACTGAAAAAGATTTTAAAATTAGTGATGCAAATCTTGATAAAAGTTCAGATAAGCAAGTGAAATTACAATCCATCATGGCTCAGATGACACTAGATTATGGCTTCAAAGATACAAATGATTTTCTGGCTGCATTAAAAACAGATATAAAACTTCCAAAAAAAACTAGAGATATATACTTTTATCTTCCGTTTAGGATGATGAATATCTTCCCAACGGTTGCCATGTTTAGTAATCTTGATTTGATGAGCGGCAACACCATAAGAAGACCATTTTTTTATAAAACAAATAGATTTAGAGAAAAAAATGGCATCATAAATCTTGCAAATGGTATATATTTTAATCAAAAAAAAGGTTTGATAAAAGTTGGAAAACAAGAAGTGCCAGTGCGAGATTTTTATATAACGGCATATGATAAAAATAAAAAACTTATACGACAAAGAAAAGTATTTAATGAAAAAGCAAATATATCTATCATATATATGAAGTCTTACAATACTTTTTTAGTGTTAGATAACGCCATGTTAAATTCTTTATATATCCAGCTTTTTGTATTTAATAATTATGATGAAAATTTATTTACACCAGTGATTTTAAACCCAAATGCAAAGGTATATAGGTTGAAGATATGAATTTTTATCTAGATAAAAGAATTTTAAATTTATTGGTTATCATTGTTTTAAGCTTTTTTAGTTTTGCTTGGACTTTTTGGATTTTTCATGATAACTTTGTGCTTGATATAGTTTTATTGGTTATTCTTGTAAGAATAATTGCTTCAATTTTGATTTTCAAAGATTTTTCACTCTCTTGGTCTAGAGTAACCCAAAAGACTTTTTTACTTAAAAGTTTTGTCTATTTTGTTGCTTTTATTGTTTATATGTCGTTTTTGTATAGACATATTAGTGTAGCATTTATGGTTTCAGAACTGTTTTTCTATCTGTTTAGTATCAATTTTACTATGTATTTGTATTATCTTATCGTGAGTCGAAGCAAAGTCAAAAAAGATAAGTCTTTAGTGATTTATGGAGCAGGAAGGGCAGGTTTGAGCCTTGAAGAAGAGTATAAAAATACACCTTATAAGATAAAATACTTTATAGATGACGATAAGGCTTTGCAAAAAAGAAGTATAGATGGTATCAAGATTATTTCAAAAAAGAAGTTAAAAGACAATGTGACTTATGGAGATAAATTTGATTTGTTAGTTATAGCAATGCCCTCAGCCAAAGCAGGGCGCATAAAGGTCATCTATCAAAAGCTTAACGGCTACTTTAAAGAAATTAAAGTGCTTCCATCTCTTGATTTGGTTCTTAGTGACAAACCTTTTGTTAAGCAATTAAAATCTATATCCGTTGATGATTTGCTCGCACGACATCCTCAAGATTTAGACAAAAAAGCAATATCCTCTTTTTTAAAAGACAAAAAAGTTTTGGTGAGTGGAGCTGGAGGAAGCATAGGTAGTGAGATTTGTAGGCAATGTATAAAATATGGTGTGCGTGAACTTTTTGTCTTAGACCACAGTGAATATAACCTATATACTATATGTGAAGAGCTTAACTCTAAATGTGTGAAATCATTTATGCATAGTGTATTAAATCAAAAAGCTCTTGAAAAGACTATGCTTACATGTAAACCTGATGTCATCATTCATGCTGCAGCTTACAAACATGTGCCTTTAGTTGAAGAGAACATAGATGATGGAATTGAAAACAATATAATTGGCACGAAAAATTGTATAGATATGGCTATCAAGTACGGTGTGGAGAAGTTCATACTTATTTCAACTGACAAAGCAGTTCGTCCTACCAATGTCATGGGTACAACTAAAAGAATATGTGAATTATATGCTGGAAATGTAGATTCTAAAAATACTGAAATCGTGGCAGTAAGGTTTGGTAATGTTTTAGGAAGTAGTGGTTCAGTGATACCAAAATTTAAGAAACAAATAGAAAAAGGTGGCCCTATAACTGTAACCGACCCAGAGATTACTCGCTATTTTATGCTCATACCTGAAGCTTGCGAATTGGTTCTGCAAACAGGAGCTATCGCTAGAGGCGGTGAAATATTTATCCTTGATATGGGAGAGCCTATAAAGATAGTAGATTTGGCGAAAAAGATGATAGAATTAAGTGGTAAAGACGACATAGATATAGAATTTTCAGGACTAAGACCTGGAGAAAAACTATATGAAGAGTTACTCATAAATGACAGCGATAAAGAGACAAAATACAGCTCCATTATGGTGGCAAAAAAGACTGCATATGAGATAAATAAGTTAAATGATAATATACAAGAATTGCTCACATGTAAAGATAAAATTAAAAAACTTAAAGAGATAGTGCCTGAATTTACCCATAAGATATAAAATATTGGTATAATATACTCATGAAAATAACAAATGAAAACGAAAAACTTGAGTCCATAAGTTGCGTAGGACTTGTGACTAAGCCAAATGATACTAACCTTGGAAGTTATTATAATCGCATAAAAGCAGCACTTGAAAAATATAGTGTAAGATTGATTGTTGAACTAGATAGTGCTAAAAATTTAGATACAACTGGCGTAAGTTTTGAAGAGATGTGCGAAAAGAGCGATTTTATAATCTCTTTGGGTGGAGATGGCACTCTAATCTCTGTTTGTAGGAGAAGTTATCGCTATGACAAGCCAGTTTTGGGTATCTATGCAGGACAACTTGGATTTTTAACAGATATAAAATCAGATGAAATTGAAGAGTTTATGGATAATCTTTTTTTGGATAGATATAGAATTGATAAGAGAATGTTGTTAGAAATCTCATTGCAACAAGGTGCAAAAATTAAAAAAATTGTGGCCTTCAATGATGTCGTATTTGCTAGAGATAATATTTCTACTATTTCTACGATAAATGCCTATGTGAGAGGACAGATGATAAACTCCTACAGAGGAGATGGACTGATTGTTTCGACTCCAACAGGCTCAACCGCGTACAATATATCTGCTGGTGGACCGCTTGTATATCCATTGGCAAAAATTTTGATTTTAACTCCTATCTGTCCACACTCTTTAACCCAAAGACCCTTGGTGTTACCTATTGATTTTGATATACAATTCAAAAGCGATGATGATGTATTGATTGTGATAGATGGACAAGATAGGTATAAGATGAAAGATTTTGATAATGTTGTTATAAAGATAGCAAATAAAAGTGCAAAACTCATACATTCACTAGAGCGAAATTATTTTGATATATTAAAAGAAAAACTAAATTGGGGAAGTAAATGATAGAAAGGATATACCTAAAAGAGCATTTTTCTTTTAATCAATGTGAGCTAAATTTTAAGCCAGGCCTAATAGCTTTTACAGGAGCTAGTGGAGCTGGAAAATCTGTTTTGATGCAAGCTGTGTTGTCATTGTTTGGGTATGGTGATGCGAGTGCAAGTTTGATTGAAGCAAGTGTTGTAAATGATATAGATATGGGTGAATTTGGGATTGAGAATGATGAGGTAAATATCTTTAAATTGATAAAAACAAAAACTGCAAGGTACTTTATAAATTCACAAAATATATCTAAAAAAAATATCAATAAAATATCTAAAAAATTTATAAATTATCTTAGTGTAAAAGATGATGGAGAGTTTGAAAATGTAAGATTGCTTGAGCTTCTTGATGCTATTTGTGCTAAAAAAGATTCTTTACATGTAGAGATTTTAAAAGATTTTGATGTAAAATATATAGTATATAAAACGTTATTTACAAAGTTATCACAAATACTAGAAAAAGAGAAGAAAGTAGAAGAGTTAAAAGATTTTGCCAAGTATGAAATCAGTAAGATTGAAGAAATTAATCCAAAAGTTGGTGAAGATGAAGAGCTTATGCAAAAGAAAAAATCAATTTCAAAAAAAGAGAAGATTGAGGTAGCACTAGAGCAAGCATCAGCTGTATTTGATAGCGAAGGAAGTGTAAATGAAGCTTTGAGTTTGATGGAAAAAGATAGCTCCTTTTTTGATGAGTGTATGAATGAATTAAGAGCTGAATTTGAGATGCAAAAAGAGAGATTGGATGATCTAGAAGATGTTGTTATCGAGGATTTGCTTGAACGAATAGAGAAAATTGCAGGACTTAAAAAAAGGTATGGAAGCATAGAAGAAGCACTTGTTCAAAAAGAGATAAAATTAAAAGAGTTAGCAGAATATGAAAATATATCTTTTGAAAAAAGTGAGTTAGAAAAACAATACAAAACTGCTTTGAATGAGATAAAAAGTTTATGCAAAAAAATATCAGATAATAGAAAAGCAACGCTTATCTTGATGAATGAAAATATAAATTCTTATTTAAAAGATTTATACATGAGTGATGTGGTTTTAACTATAAAGAATAAAGACTTAGATGAATTAGGCTGTGATGAAGTTGTAGTAAATCTTGGAAGCGTTGAGTTAAAAAAGATCAGTTCTGGTGAATACAATCGTCTTAGGCTTGCATTTTTAGCCAGTAGGCATGAGTTCTTAAAAAGAGATGGTGGAGTTTTGATTTTGGATGAGATTGATTCCAATTTAAGTGGAAAAGAGTCGATGAGTGTTGCAAATGTGCTTTTGGAATTGTCTAAAAAATACCAAATATTTGCCATATCTCATCAACCGCAACTTTCCTCTAGGGCAAATATGCATTTTCTAGTAGAAAAAAATGGCTCTCAAAGCACTGTAAGACTTTTAAATGAAAATGAAAGAATAGAAGAGTTGGCTAGAATGGTAAGCGGGGATCAAGTGCACAAAAAAGCCATAGAATTTGCAAAATCGTTAATGGAGTAGGAATGAAAGAAAGAATATTGATTATTGAAGACAATAGGGCATTGTCAAAAATTTTAACTAAAAAGATGGAGAAAAACTTAGATTATGAGGTCGTTCAAGCTTATAGTTATGACGAGGCTGAAGAAATTATAAATGAAAATGATGATTTTTTTATCACGCTTTGTGATTTAAATCTTCCTGATGCACCTGATGGTGAAATAGTAGATTTTGTTATATCTAAGGGTTTGCCCGTTATAGTTTTAACAGGTAGCATAGATGAAGATTTACGTAAAGAGATGCTCGGAAAAAATATAGTTGACTATGTTTACAAGGGCAATATAGAAGATGTGAATTATATATTTACTCTTATCCAAAGACTTAGTAAAAATCGCGATATAAAAGTTTTGGCAGTTGATGATTCTTTAGTTTTTAGAAAAGAGATAAAAAAACTGTTACAAAGTCAAATGTTTAGCGTTCTTATAGCAGCACATGGAGAAGAAGCACTAAATTATCTTGAAAATAATCAAGACATTAAGTTGGTTTTGACTGATTTCAATATGCCTGTAATCGATGGAGTTGAATTGACAAAAAATATACGAGAAAAACATGATAAAGATGATATGCCCATAATCGGAATGACTGGTAGCGAAGATCATCTAGTCTCTGCAAAATTCTTAAAAATTGGTGCAAATGATTTTATAAATAAACCTTTTAGTAAAGAAGAATTGATTTGCAGAATCAATAATACCCTTGATGCAAAAGAGCATCTTGAGATGGTTACTGAGATGGCTAATAAAGACTTTATGACAAAAGCGTACAACAGAAGGTATTTCTTTCAAGAGGTGGAGAGCTTCTACAAGACAAATTCAAATTTTGCAATTGCCATGATTGATATCGATTTGTTTAAAAAAATAAATGATAAATACGGGCATGATCTTGGGGATCTTGTGATTATAACTTTGGCAAATACACTTAAATACCACACAAAAGGTTCAGATTTGGTTGCAAGATTTGGTGGGGAAGAATTTTGTATTGCGTTAAGAGATGTGAATAGAAAACAAGCTATTGGCTTTTTCGCAAAGCTAAGAAAAGAGATTTCAGATATAAGTATCAATACGATAAATGTAAAGATAAAATTTAGTGTTTCTATCGGAGTAGCTTTTAGTAGTGATAGAAAAATTGATGAGCTTTTAAAAGAAGCAGATGAAGCACTATACAGAGCCAAGGAAAATGGAAGAAACAGAGTGGAGATAGCATGATTATAGATACTCACACACACCTTGATGATAAAAGGTATATAGACGATTTAGATGAAGTTATAAAAAGAGCAAATGATGGAGGAGTCAAGGGCTTTATAATTCCAGGAGCCGATATTGATGATTTACAAAGAGCAAAAGAAATTTCACATAGATATGAAAATGTTTTTTATGCAGCAGGAGTTCATCCATATAATCTTGAAGGTTATGATGAAGAAATCTTAAAAAATTATCTTAAAGACGAAAGATGCGTAGCAGTTGGTGAGTGCGGGCTTGACTATTTTAGACTACCAGAAAATGAAGATGAAAAATTGGCGGTCAAGAAAAATCAACAAGAAATTTTCATAAATCAAATCAAATTAGCAAAAGAGCTTAAAAAACCTATTATCGTTCATATTCGTGATGCAAATGATGACAGTAGGAAAATCTTAGAAGAGTATAATGCAGGAGAATTTGGTGGAGTATTACACTGTTATAATGCTTCAAAACATCTTTTACCTCTTAGCGAAAAAGGATTTTATTTTGGGATTGGTGGTGTATTGACATTTAAAAATGCTAAAAATTTGGTTGAAATTTTACCAGATATTCCAAAAGAAAAACTCCTTATCGAAACAGATTCTCCATACCTTACACCTACTCCTCATCGTGGGGAGCGAAATGAGCCGTTTTATACAACTTTTGTAGCCAAGAAGATGTCTGAAATTTTAGGCTTGAGTCTTAGTGAAATAAAAGAAAAAACATCCAAAAATGCAAAAGCACTTTTTGGATTAAACCTTTAAAAAGCGTAAATTAGGTAGAATATAAGCTATTTTTAGCCAAAAGGGGCACAATGCTAAAATTTATATTAACAATCCTTTTATTTTTACAAACTAGCTATGCTTTTTTGATAACACAAAACAATTATAAAGAACAAGCATTGGTGCTTAAAAGTTTTGATATTGATTCAAACTTTTTGATTGATAAAGTTTTTATTGATATGAAAGATAATGTAGATAGATATAGAACAAAGCATTTCTTGAAAGTCTTAGAAGAGGGCAACAGGTTCGTCCCATACCTTAGAAAGCTGATAAATGAAGCTGGAATACCTGAAGCTTTTTTATATCTTGCTATGGCAGAATCAAACTTTACCCCTACAGCTTACTCTAGAGCTAGAGCTTCTGGCATCTGGCAGTTTATGCCTTATACCGCAAGAAAATTTGGCTTAAAAATTAATTCTTATGTAGATGAAAGACGAGACCCTATAAAATCAACTGTTGCTGCCATTAAGTATCTAAAGTATTTGCATGCAATATTTGGCAAATGGTATCTTGCTGCTATTGCATATAATTGTGGTGAAGGAAGAGTGAAAAAAGCTATCAGAAGAGCTAAAACTGATGATTTAAGTGTTTTATTGAATGCAAGAAAAAAATATATTCCACGAGAAAGCAGGCTTTATATTAGAAAAATTGTTATGATGGAAAGTCTTGCAAATAATTCAAATTTTATACTTGGAAATGATTCCGATTATCTACTAAACCGCGGAACTGTAGAGACTTTTGCAAAAGTTTATGTAAAACAAGGCACATCTTTCGCTTCTATTGCTTCAAGTGTAAATCTCTCACTTAAGCAGTTTAGGTCATACAATCCACAATATAGATACAATTTTGTGCCACCACGCAAGGGAAAATACCGTGTGTATATTCCTTATGATAAACAAATCTCATTTAAGGAAAATTTTGATCCAAAGAAATCGCAAGGTAAGTTTTATGTGCATATCGTGAAAAAAGGTGATTCGCTGTATAAACTTGGAAAAAGATATGGTATAAATTATAGAGTTATTAAAGATTTTAATCGTTTAAAATCAAATTTCCTTAGACTCAGACAATCACTTGTGATTCCTGTGTTAAAACCAACTACGATAAGATATACTATAAAAAGAGGTGATACTATAGGTAAAGTCTCTAAAAGATTTAAAGTTGCAGTCAATACAATCATGAGAATCAACAATAAGAAAAATTCAATGGTAAGAATTGGAGAGAAAATTGTACTTCCTCAATCGTACTAAATATCTTGTAATATTCCTTGTAATTTTACTTTTTGCGGGATGTAGTTCAAGACAAACTTATTATTCTGGCTATCAAAGAAATTATACAACGCCTAGACATGTAAAGATAAATAATTCTAAAAATATGCAAAAAGCGACCATGCGACCATATCGAGTAGGTGGTAAAACATATTATCCAACTACTGTAAGCAGTGGTGATGTATTTAGTGGGATTGCTAGTTGGTATGGCAAGGATTTCCATGGTAAGAAAACTTCAAATGGTGAATATTACAATATGTATGATATGACTGCGGCTCATAAAACATTGCCCATGAATACTATGGTAAGAGTTACAAATCTCAGAAATTCTAAAAGTGTAGTTGTGAGGATAAACGATAGAGGTCCATTTGTGAGGACAAGGATTATAGATTTATCTTATGCAGCCGCATCAAGGCTTGGGGTTATCAGAAGTGGAACAGCACCAGTAAGACTCGAAGTACTTGGTTTTGGAGGATTGATTAGAGCAAATAAATCAAAACCAAGTAGTGTTAGTTTGGGTAATTATCTAGTGCAAATTGGTGCTTTTAGAAAGAAATCTGGGGCCAAGAGATATGCACAAAGATATCTAAGCGTAGAGGCTAGATATAAATCAAAAGTCAAAGAATATATGTTAGACGGCTATCCTATATATAGAGTTTATCTAAGTGGATTTAATAGTGAAGCCGAAGCAAGAGACTTTATAGCAAGAGGTGAGTTTGCTGGGTCATTTATAGTAAGATAAGGAAGAGTAATGCTAAAGGAAATAAATAGAAAAACAAAAGAAACAGATATACAAGTAAAAGTAAATTTAAATGGTGTTGGAGATATTCATGTCGATTCAGGTATCGGTTTTTTTGATCATATGCTAGAAGCTTTTTCAAAACACTCTTTTATCGATTTAGATGTTACATGCAAGGGTGATTTACATGTAGATTTTCACCATAGCGTTGAAGATGTCGGGATTGTGATAGGACAGGCTTTAAGAGATCTTATATACCCTATAGAAAATATTGAAAGATTTGCAAATAGCGTGGCAGTTATGGATGAAGCTGCAGTTGAATGCGATATGGATTTAAGCAATAGAGCCTTTTTAGTGTTTGACTTAGATATCGTTGGTAAAATTGGTGATTTTGATGTTGAGTTGTGTGAAGAATTTTTTAGAGCAGTTGTCGTAAATGCTGGGATGAGTGTACATGTAGTAAAACTTAGAGGAAAAAATTTACACCATATAGTAGAGGCTGCCTTTAAATCATTTGCTTTGTCTTTAAGAAGAGCTTTGAGAGAAAATAAAAGAGCTGGAACTCCTAGCACTAAGGGTGTAATTTGATTGAATTATTGGTTTTAGATGTTGATGGCTGTATGACCGATGGAGGCATTATATACTCAAATAACGCAGAAGAATCTAAGGTGTTTAATGTAAAAGACGGTTTAGCGATTGCAACTTGGATAAAATTAGGAAAAAAAGTTGCGATTATCACTGGTAGGTCTTCAAAGATTGTAGAAATTAGAGCCAAAGAGTTAGGAGTAAATTTTTTATTTCAAGGTGTTAATAATAAAAAAGAAAGATTAGATAAAATCTTAAAAAGTGA
>Ga0256829_1002998_pt1 | contig 12085 bp, 13 predicted proteins | sample 131447metaG_FD_185979 | JGI IMG/M metagenome (GOLD analysis project Ga0256829, IMG submission 185979) | Hydrothermal vent microbial communities from Lau Basin, Pacific Ocean - 131-447 | ecosystem: Environmental > Aquatic > Marine > Hydrothermal vents | place: Pacific Ocean: Lau Basin | collected... | reverse complement strand
GCTTTAGTTAAATATTTTGAAGAAAAAGACCAAAGCGTATATCTAAGAGAAGTTAAGTATGCACTAGGTGATGATGATTATATGTATGAAATACACATTCTCTAAGGTATAAAATTGTCAAAAAAATTATATATTGAGACTCTTGGGTGTGCTATGAATGTTCGTGACAGCGAGCACATGATAGCTGAACTTGAAGATAAGGAAGATTATCACTTAACTGATGATTTGAGCCAAGCTGATTTGATTTTGATAAATACATGCAGTGTTAGAGAAAAACCTGTTAGCAAACTCTTTTCAGAGATTGGTGTTTTTAACAAGCATAAAAAAGATGGTGCAAAGATAGGTATTTGTGGATGTAGTGCTAGTCATCTTGGGAAAGATATATTTAAAAGAGCTCCGGAAGTAAACTTTGTACTTGGCGCAAGAAATGTATCTAAGATTACAGAAGCAGTAAAGAGCGATAAGTTTATAAGTGTGGATATAGATTATGATGAGAGCAGTTACGCTTTTAGTGAATTTAGAAACAATCAATACAAAGCTTTTGTAAATATATCTATCGGTTGTGATAAAAAATGCACATATTGTATAGTGCCTCACACTAGAGGTGATGAGATTTCTATACCGGCTCAATTGATAATAAATGAAGCTAGAAGAGCTGCAAAAAATGGTGCTAAAGAGATATTTTTACTTGGTCAAAATGTTAATAATTATGGCAGAAGATTTAGTGATAAGGCACACCAAAAGATGGATTTTAGCGATCTGTTGGATATGGTGAGTGAGATTGATGAGGTTAGTCGAATCAGGTTCACATCTCCACACCCTTTACATATGGGCGATAAATTTTTAGAAGTATTTGCAAAAAACCCAAAAGTTTGTAAATCTATGCATATGCCATTACAAAGTGGTTCTACTCGTCTGCTCGAAAAGATGAAGAGAGGCTACTCAAAAGAGTGGTTTTTGAATAGAGCTTTAAAACTAAGAAGTATGGTGCCAGATGCTTCAATCAGTACAGATATAATCGTAGGATTTCCAGGTGAGAGTGATGAAGATTTTGAAGACACGCTTGATGTGATGAAAAAAGTAAAATTTGAGCAGATTTTTTCTTTTAAATACTCCCCAAGGCCTTTAACAAAAGCTGCTGAATTTACAAACCAAGTTGATCCGCAAGTCGCATCGCAAAGACTGCAAAGACTCCAAGATTTGCAAGAGAAGATTTTAGATGAAATCTCATTGACAAAAAAAGATAAAGAATACAAAGTATATTTTGAAGAAAAAAGAAACAATGGGCTATTGGCAGGTAAAAGCGACAATAACGCACTAGTGCAAGTTGAAGGCAAAGATGAATGGCTTGGGATGATTAAAACAGTGAGGATTACAAACCCTAAGCGTTTGTCAATGTATGGCGAAGTTATTTAGTAAAGATTTTAAGAGAAAAATATTATTAAAAGTTGCACCAAGATTAGTTTTTATTTTTTTGAATGTTTTATACTTTACATGTAAGAAAAATTTTCACAGCATTACAAAAGCGAAAGATATACCAAAACCTGCAATTTTTACTTTTTGGCATGGTGAGCTTTTGCCATTGCTCAAAGGTTATATAGATTTTAGGCAAAGCACAGAAATAGACACTATGATAAGTGCGCATTTTGATGGTGAATTGATAGCAAAAGTTGTTAGTTTATATAAAGGAGGCTCCATTCGAGGGAGTTCGACAAAGGGCGCGATTAAAGCTTTGAAATCTTCTTTTAAGTCTATCGCCAAAAATAGAGATTTAGGAATTACGCCAGATGGTCCAAAGGGCCCAAGGCATAGCGTGGCGGATGGGATTGTACTGATTTCAAAGAAGAAAAATGTGCCAATCGTGACTTTAAACTGTAAGCCTACTTCGTATTGGCAGATGAAAAGTTGGGATAAATTTGTGATTCCTAAGCCGTTTAGCACACTTGATATTTTTGTAGGAGAGCCATTTTATTTGGGTGATTTAACGATTGAAGAGTCAAAAAAATTGATAAAAGAGAGGTTGATGGAAAATGCTATCTAAAATCGTGTTGGTAATTGTAACTTTTTTATTTTTATCTCTTAGTGTCATTTATTTTATGGGAAATTCTTCGTATCAAAACTCATTTGAATCAAGATTTTATTATTTTATAGGGAATTATTCCAAGGCTTATGAATTGGCGAAAAAAGCGTATGATGAGGATTCTTACAATAAAATGGCTTTTACAGTTTTAACACAAAGTAAAATCGCAAAAGAGTATGTGGATTATATAAAAGCTGGCAATGAGTATTTTGGTAAAATAGATAAAATAAGTTCAAAAAAACTATATAAAGATGGAGATAAAGTTCGTGTCAAGTTAATATGTGAAGTAATGATTGGCAACTATGAAAAATTGGTACCAACAAAGCTTACAGATAAGGACTTAGTGAAAAATGCCAAGCAAATGTATGATAAATTTAAGCAACTATATCAACAATTATTTTAAATGGCATCATTTTTGCTTTGCTTTAAGCTAATATTTCATAAAATATAAAAACAAATAGTAAAGAAAGGTTATTTTCTAGTATGATGCAAAAATATTTTACAAATCTTTTTATAAGTATTGTAGCAGAGGATAACTCGTACAAAGTATTTTGCAAAGCTATAAAAAACTCAAAACAAAAGGATAAGTTTGAAAAGATTTTTCCTGTAAAAGCAAATGCAGAATTTTTAAATAAAGATTTAGAAGATTACCTTATATCATTGCAAGATAAATATAATTTTGCTTACATTGCCTTTTTGCTGGACTCTATGGGACAAGGTGCTGTAAAAGGTGTGCAAGCAGAAGATTTTACAAAATTTAATGTTGATTTTAAAAACATAAAAAGTGTAAAATTTGACACTTGGTCAGCTTACGCTTCATTTATAGATATTAATTGGTTGCATAAAAAATACTCAAAGGTAGGATTGGATTTTATATATTCTCCTTTTGCTCTTTTGTATACTCTTCTTGCTGAGCATAAGTTAAAAATTAAATCTACTCTTTATTTGCTTAATCAAAAAGACTCCGTTACTTTGGCTGTATTTAAAGAAGGCACATTAGATTTTGGTGTTTTTTATAAAATAATCATAGAAGATGGCCTTGATAGTGCTGAAAGTGTTGAAAACTGGGAGGAAGAAGAGGAAGCTCAGGGTGTTGAAAATCTAGCGACTCTGGATGAAGAATCACAGGCTGATGATGAAATGATGGATTTGAGTGAACTCGATACGCTAGATGATGATCTTCAAAGTGAGGAATTTTTAAATACAGATGGTACCCAAGGCACGGTTGATTACAAAGATGAAGAAGATGATGATGAAGGCATGGAAGATATAGCTTTGTATGGGCGAGATTTGCATATATTTAGATTTTTAAATAGAGCATTAAAAGAATATTATAATAATCCAACTTATGAGAGTGATTTTATAGAAAATATGGTTATTTTTGATGGCTATGATATGAGCAAAGAGATAATCCAAAGCTTAGAAGAAGATTTGTATTTGGATTTAGAGATGCATAAAATAGATGTTAGCGAGATGGTTTGCGATATGTCAATAAAGGAAATTTATGACTAGTTATAGTTTTATAAAGCCAAGAAAAAAACATCTGTTTTCTGCATTTTCTAAGATATGGATAGCTTTTATAGCTTTTATAACTTTCTTACTGATTGCTTTTGGTGTTTTCTTGCTTGTCAAAATAGCAATATATAAAAAAGATACTATTAAAATAAACAATGAAAGAGCTATGCTTGATAAAAAAATCAACGAAAAAGATGATTTTATGGAGTACCTTTTAAGACAAAAATCATTAGGAGAGGAGATATTTTCTAGTAATACTCTTTTGAAAGATAGCATGAAAAATCTTTTTGATTTGGTTCCTGATCAGATTACTCTAAGTAGAGTCATTATCAAAAAAGATTCTTTGATTATATATGGAAAAACTCCCACTAAAGATTCTTTTAATTTTCTTTTATCTGCTCCTTTAAAATCAATCTTTTCAACAAGTAATACTATGTTCTATCTGACTTCCGAGGGTTGGTATAATTTTGTTAGTACAAATAAAATCACAACGATGGACAGCTTCAGTGAATAATACAGATAGAAGTTTGGAAAAGATAAACATCATAAAATTATTGATATTTTTATCGATTTTTATAGCTATTACTCTTGTTTTAATCCTAGCTCTAATATTGCCAAATGTAAAGCAATATCGAGTTTATAGAAGCCAATACAATAATGCAGTCGTTCATAAGGTAAGAGTGCAAAATGTTTTGGATGGAAGGATTAAAGAGTTAAAAAATTTAAATATTAAAAATAAGAAAGTTTTTGATTCTTTTAAACACGAGTTTAGAAAAGATGAGTTTATATCATTTGCAAATAAATTTTTCAACAAAGTTTCACTAAAAGAAGTAAAAAAAAGTATATATAAAAAAGAGTTTAGAGTTTATGAATTAAATGTTACATCAACTCTAAAAACACCTATTAATTTTTACAAATTTTTAGATGGCTTGAATCACTATCAAAATATAATCCAAGCTGATTTTCCGATTGATTTAAAATCAAATGGAAAAACAATAAATTCTACATTTAAGATAAAAGTTTTTGGACTTCTTGTTTTAAAGAAATGATATCAAAATTTTCATTATATAAATATGGTCTTATTTTAGCAGGTATTTGATTTAACCTGCAAGATTCTTTAAAATCTTTTGGCATATTTACCTTTATAAAAGGCGAGATAAATATAAAATCCTTCTCAAAAACTATCGCAATTTTACCACTTATCACACAATCTTTTGTTTTTATTATTTCATCTCTTGCAGCTGAGCTGATAAGAACTCCTATTTTTTTTACAATTTTATCAATTTGTCTTATATTTTTTAAATCTTCTTTATCCCTTTTGATGACAAAGAGATCTTTTATCCTCAACTCTTTTTTTGGCAAAAGAAGATTTATATCAGCATCTAAATACTCAAAACTTTTTACCAATCCACTTTCAAAATCTTTTATAAAAGAGTTTGCATATTTTTCTCTTATTTGATTTCTAGTGTATTTAAAATCGCTATTGCTTTCATCTACAAAGTATCTTATATCGTTTGCTAGTAGAAAGTTTTTAAGTGAATTTTTGCTCACATGTAAGAGTGATCGTACTATATTAAAATCCTCTCTTTTTTCTATTTCACTCATGCCAATCATCTCAACCAAACCACTTCCTTTGCCAAGTTGCATCAAGAACCATTCTAATTTATCATTTAGATGATGAGCTGTAAGTAGGTTTGTGTAGGCATTTTCTTTTATAACTTTAGTAAAAAATCCATATCTCTCCTGCCTTGCATTGTGTTCAAAATTCGCAATTTCGAGCTTACATGTATGTAAAAAAAGTTTCTTTTTGTATGAATTGCATAGCTCTTTAGCATATCTAACTTCATCTTTGCTTTGGGCTCTCGTATTATAATCAACTATCGCCAAATCAAACTCAATGCCATGGGATTTAAGTATAAAAAACAATGCACTAGAATCAATTCCAGCAGAAAACGCTAAAAGATTCTTGTTTGTTTTTAAAAAATCTACAGTAGATTTATGCAGTTGCGGTAACTGTTGCAAGTAACTTATCTCCGGCTAATTCTGTTATCTTTGCTCTGTAGCATTTACTGATTTCAAGTTCTCCAATTAGGGAATCATTTATAAGAATTTCACCATCTATGTCTCTATCCCAAGATAATTTTTTGGCTCCTATGAAAAGTTCATGTTCGCTACTTTGCCCCTCGGTCACTAAGATTAGCTCTTTGCCTATCTCTTTTTCAAGACTTTTTTGTGTTTTTCTCTCGATTATCTCATTTAAGATTTCAATTCTTTTGTTTATAGTTTCCTGCGATATCTTATCTTCCATAGTGTAAGCTAGTGTATCTTCTTCATCTGAATATGAAAATATACTAACTCTATCAAAATCAAAATCTTCTACAAAAGAGCATAATTCTTTAAACTCATCATCACTTTCGCCCGGATGCCCAACTATAAAACCCGTCCTTAAAAAACTATCTTTTGATGCTCTCATGATGCTTAAAAGCTCGAGTATTCGCTCTTTGCCAGCTCCTCTTTTCATCCTTTTTAGCATATCGCTGTTTATATGCTGAATTGGCATATCAAAATAATTATGAAAAATTTTAGAATCGATTATCTTTTGGAGAAGTTCGTTTGAAGTAGTAGTTGGGTAAAGATATAAAATCCTAGCACTTTTTACGCCTTCTATGTTTTCAGCCATATCTATGAGTTTTATCAATCCCTCTTTTTCATCCAAATCTCTTAAATACGAGCTACTGTCTTGTGAGATAAAACTAAAATCATAATATCCTTGTGCCCTCAGTCGCACAAGCTCCTTTTTTACAGACTCTAAGCTCCTTGAGAGTAATTTTCCTTTAAAGCCAGGTATGGCACAAAAACTACAAGTTTGATTGCAACCCTCGCTTAATTTTACATAAGTATGATGGTTTGAGCCAGTTATCACCCTTTGCTCATCATCTATCAGATAAGTTGAATTTGAAAATATATTTTGTCTTTTATTTATGATTTCATCTATCTTATCATAATCACCAACACCAGTAAAAAGGTCAACTTCTTTAAGCTCTTTTTTCAATTCTTCTTTATATCTTTGCGTTAGACATCCACTTACCACCAAAAGTGAATCTTTTTTTCTCTGCTCATGAAGTGAAAATATGGTGTCTAGACTCTCTTCTTTTGCTGCTCCTATAAATCCACAAGTATTTACTATCAAAACATCGGCACTACTGGCATCGTCAGTTAATTCATAATCCCTAAGTCGTCCAAGCATCACCTCAGAATCTACTAAATTTTTATTGCATCCTAAGCTTACTAAGTGTAGTTTTTTGTTCATTTTTATATCCATAAATTATCTATCAATCTTGTGTCACCAACAATGGCCACTACTAGAATGATGCTGTTTTTTAAAACTATTTTATCTATCTTATTAAAATCTCTATCTACAATCTCTATGTATTCTATATTCATGTTTTCCATGGTTTCACTCATAATTTTTTTAATTTTTTTACAATCAAAAATACCTTTTATCATGGCATGTGATGCAACCTTTAAGGATTTTGAAATTTTTAAAGCCTCTATTCTATCTTCCAAGCTTAAATATAAATTTCTACTAGAAAGAGCAAGCCCATCCTCCTCACGCACTATTTCACACCCTATAATATTAACATCAAGAAAAAAGGAATTTACCATATTTTTGATTAGGTATAGCTGTTGAGCATCTTTCTTGCCAAAATAAGCATTTGTTGGATTTACTATGCCAAATAGTTTTAACACAACTCTCAAAACTCCATCAAAATGTCCTGGTCTTTTCAATCCTTCTAATATATAACCCTTTTTGTTTGGAGCTAAAATTTGAGGCTCAACTTCACTATACATCTCTTTAGTATTTGGGATAAAAACGGCATCAACTCCAGCTAATTCGCAGATTTTTATATCCGCCAGCTCTCTTTTTGGGTAAATATCCAAATCTTCACCAGGTAGAAATTGAGTAGGATTTACAAATATAGACACTATGGTCTTGTCATTTTGTTCAACAGAGTTTTTTATCAAGGATAGGTGTCCATTATGCAATGCTCCCATCGTTGGAACAAGGCCCACACTTCCTTTTAAGTTTTTTCTGTAGTTTTTTAACTCATTTATAGTTTTAAATATTTTCATTTTAGTCACTTTATTGTAAAATATTACTAATCGTTTAATTAAGGTTGGTATCATATACCAAATTAAACCATAACTAAACACTTTAATGGCTCAATTTTGTTTCCAATTGCTGTTAAAATTTTGCAGGTCTAGCGTTAGCTAAATCAAGAAATTTTAATAGTGAGTGGGGACAAAAGTGAGCCACCCAAAGGGAAAGTAGCTAAGCCACAACCTTTAGCACTTTAAAGTTTTGAATTACATAAAGTAGTTCTGCAACTTTAAAACACTAAATCTTATGGCTTATCTACTTTTTAAAGTATTTAGTTATGGTTTAATTTGGTATTATACCTAAAAGGAAATAAATTTGGACAATTACGAATACACAGAACTTTTAAAAAAACTAACTACTAAAATCGACAATATAGCTCAAATTATAAATCCGAAGAAAATCGAACAAAGACTCGAAGAGATACAAGCAGTCGAACAAGATGCCTCTTTTTGGGAAGATGCAAAAAAAGCAGGGGTTATCCAGAAAGAGAAAACCAAGATTAACCAAACTTTGCAAAAGTATCTTGAAGCCAAGAAAACAGTGGATGATAGTGCAGATTTATACGAAATGGCTCGTGAAGAAGGAGACGAAGAGAGTATAAATGACCTATTTGATGAGTCGAAAAAGTTAGAAGATTTGATAATAAAACTAGAAATTGCCATGATGCTTAGTGGTGAAAATGACTCAAACAATGCGATAGTGAGTATCCACCCAGGTGCTGGTGGAACTGAGTCGCAAGATTGGGCAAATATGTTGTATCGCATGTACCTTAGATGGGCGGAGAGAAGCAACTACAAGATAGAAGTTTTAGATTATCAAGAAGGAGATGAAGCTGGCATAAAAGATGTGAGTTTTATGGTAAAAGGTGAAAATGCCTATGGATATCTAAAAGTAGAAAATGGAGTACATAGACTTGTGAGAATTTCACCATTTGACTCAAATGCCAAAAGACATACTTCATTTAGCTCCGTTATGGTAAGCCCTGAAGTAGATGATGATATAGATATAGTTATAGAAGAAAAAGATATCAGAGTAGATACATATCGTTCGAGTGGAGCAGGGGGTCAGCATGTAAATAAGACGGATTCTGCTATAAGAATCACACACATAGAAACGGGCGTAGTAGTGCAATGTCAAAACGACAGAAGCCAGCATAAAAATAAAGCAAATGCACTAAAAATGTTGAAATCAAGGCTATATGAAGTAGAACAAGCAAAGCAACAAGCCATAAAAGATGGAGTAGAAAAAAGTGAGATAGGTTGGGGGCATCAAATCAGAAGTTATGTCCTAGCCCCATACCAACAAGTAAAAGACAACAGAAGTGAAGTTGCATACTCACATGTAAGCAACATATTAGATGGTGACATAACAAAAGTCATAGAGGATGTGCTGATAAGTATAAATACAATAAAATAAAAAGGATGAACATGAGAAGAGATGCTATTTTGAGACAATTAGGTTATAGTGTAACTCCAAATGCTTTGGAGCAGGTGCAAAGAGTGATGGAAAACACTAAAGATTTTGATTATGTTGAAAAACATTTGATTTCTTTACATGATGCTTTAAAGCCAAAGTTATCATTTGTATCAATTTCTAGTACGCATGATTATTTCAAGATAAAAAATGAAGCAGGCACTACAGAGATGATAAAAAATACAAATGAAGTCATCAATCAATGGTCGAAAAAATACAAAATAGCAGTACAAAAAGTGCCAAATAAAGATACCTACTATGTATTGGGAAAAAGTGCTTGAAGAGTGATTTTAAGCTAAAAGATACTTTTGTCATCGGTGATGTACATGGCTGTTATAATACTCTTGAAAAGTTGATTAAGAAGTTGCCTAAACAAGCAAATATTATATTTGTGGGTGATTTGTGTGATAGGGGAAATTTTTCAAAAGATGTTATAGATTTTGTGATTCAAAGTGATTATCTTTGTGTCAAAGGAAACCACGAATATTTAATGCAGACATATGTACAAAATGCATTTGATAAAAAAGACTTGAGCAGTAAGTGGGCAAGTAGAAGTGGATGGGGTGGAAAACAAACCATACTAAGCTATAAAGGTGAAGAAAAGCTTTTAAAAAAGCACCTTAAATGGATAGATAAATTACCTCTTTACTTAGAAATTGAAGATTTTTTTATCACGCATGGTTTTGGTTTACCATATTACAAAAGAAAAGATGAAAAGTATCTACACTCTCTTTTTGTAAATAGAATCGATGATTCAACTCATATGAAAGATTGGGAAGATTTTAAAGCTTATAAAGTTATCAACATATTTGGTCATTGTAATTTTCAAGAAGTTTTAAGAGGCAAAAATTATATATGCCTAGATACGGGATGTTGTTATGGCAATAAACTAACAGCTATGAATCTAAAAACTTTAGAATTGGTTGAACAAAAAACAGATAAAAAAGATATCACCCCATAGTATTGTTTGGTATACTTTCTACATATATTGATTGGCTTGGAAATGCGAAACTTGAACCATTTTTTTCTACTATTCCCATAATTTTAAAATTGATATCCTCTCTGATTTCTAAAAATTTAGCACGAACTGTTGTTGTTGTGAAAAAATAGCAAGAAATACTAAGCGAACTATCTCCAAACTCATCAAAGTAAATCATGACGGTATCACTGTGAATTCCAGAATGATTTTTCAGCATGGCTCTTAAATCTTCAAGTATATTTTGCATTTGCTCTTTTGTTGTGCTATAAGTTAATCCAAGTCTAGTTTTTATCCTTCTTCTGCCCATCTTAGACCAGTTTGTGATGGGTGAGTTTGCTATGGTGGCATTTGGCACACTTATGAGAGCTTGTGTAAATGCCCTGATTCTAGTGGAGCGAATTCCTATATTTTCAATTGTTCCTTCAACTTCAGGAGTCTGTATCCAATCTCCTATCTTAAAAGGTCTATCGGTAAATATAACAAGAGAACCAAAGAGATTTGCAGCTGTATCTTTTGCTGCCAATGCAAAAGCCATACCAACTAAACCCAAAGAAGCTAAAAAAGCACTAACATTTATGCCCCAACTTTGCAATATACTCATAACAGCAACGATGATAACTAATATTTTTAGTGTTTTTACTATAAAGTTCTCTATATCACTACCTAATTTTTTACCAAATCTTGAGGAAAATTTACCGAATATGTATGTAAAATTACTCACCAACCTATGAAGAAGCCAAAATACAATAATAGTTGCAAATGTTTGGATGATTTTATCTAAAAAAACATCAAGTTTTGAAAGTTTTAACCACTCTTTAGCAATATAAAAACCAATCAAAATGATGGAAAATTTCAATGGTGCCTTTACAGCTTCAAGCACTTGGTCATCCACCTTAGTTTTAGTTTTGCTTGCCAGCTTTTCTAGGATAGTGATTATTATTTTGCTAATAATACTGCTAAAAATCAAAGTGATGATAAATATGACTGCCGCTATTATTAAGTCTTGCAAGCTGATATCTAAAATTCTATAAGCCAGTATTTCTCTAAAATTCATACGATGCCCTTTTTGTGTAATTATCATATTTTAACATACTATAAGGTATAATCATCTTAAAAATAAAGGCTTATATTGAGTGTTTCTCTTTTAGTCATCATAGGTGTTATACTTTTTTTATGTAGTGTCGTACAAGGTATCGTTGGATTTGCCTTTAATATCTTTGCGATTCCTTTGCTTATATGGAGCGGCTTGGGGCTTTCGGAGTCAATAGCCATAACTGCAATTCCCATATTTTTTCAATCAGCCACTTCTACCTATAAACTTCGCTCTCATGTTCTGTGGAAAGAGGTTGGAATCGCAAGTATATTGAGATATATCAGTATTCCTATAGGAATTTACCTATTAACTTTTATAGAATCTTTTGATAAAAGTAGCGTAAAACAGATAGTAGGAATAGCAATTTTACTTATAGTTGCAACCCAAATATTCTTTAAGATAAAACCAAGAGAATACATCAGCTTCTTTTGGACTTTTGTAGCATTTTTTACAAGTGGTTTGACGCTTGGTATGGTTTCCATGGGCGGACCTCCAGCTGTTCTTTGGGTGATGGCAAACAAATGGAATGCCATAACTTCAAGAGCATTTCTCTCGGCTCTGTTTTTCTTGGCATCACCTTTACAAATAGCACTTTTATACTATAGCTTTGGAGAGGGTTTACTTAGATTTTTTATGACAGGTTTTGCCTTTGCTCCTATCGTAGTGATAGGAACGCTTTGGGGGGTAAAGCTAGGAGTTTTGCTTGACATTGGAAAACTAAGAAAGATTGTTTTGTCTTTGTTGGTTATCACATCTTTGATATCAATATTTTCTCCATATTTA
>Ga0256829_1002997_pt1 | contig 12088 bp, 12 predicted proteins | sample 131447metaG_FD_185979 | JGI IMG/M metagenome (GOLD analysis project Ga0256829, IMG submission 185979) | Hydrothermal vent microbial communities from Lau Basin, Pacific Ocean - 131-447 | ecosystem: Environmental > Aquatic > Marine > Hydrothermal vents | place: Pacific Ocean: Lau Basin | collected... | reverse complement strand
AAGTGCTTCATGTACATGATCCAGATACGGATACATTACGAGCAAAAATATCCAGCTTTGATTCTAATAGAATCAGCATTTCAGGTGATTATATCACGACCGCAGCAGGACCCAATAATGGTGTAGTATCTATTGAGAAGGATGAAAAACAGGGTCAGATATTTGTGCGCGTTGAGCATTCGTCCAAGCCATTCACTTTGTTTCTTACAACAGATACGGGCAAGAATTACTCTATTATTCTGATTCCTCACGCCATGCCTGGTCAATCTATCATTATTAAGCCTAAGTTTGAAACCAGAGTCGTCAAAACCAAGCCAATCGCGGTTTCTCAGCGTGTTGCACGCATTAAAAAACTGATGAAATCCATTGCCAACGGTGATGTTCCCAATCGTTGCGAATTAAAACATGAGTCCATCAATGTTCCTTGGTGGGATGGAACATCATTCAAGTTAAACAAGCAGTTTTATTGTGGTGAATGGATCATTGATCAATACCAGTTAACCAATCAAAGTCAGAAAGAAATTACCATCACTGAACAGGAATTCTTTCATGATGGCGTGGTCTCGGTATCCATGAATCATCCACATGCATCCAATGTAATGAGCCTTCAAAGTCATGAGTCAACCATTATTTGGCTGATTCGAGATGAACATCATGAGTAATAAGACGCAGGGCTTTAGCCGTAAAAAAAAGCAATGGCTTATTGCCAGTGCAGCGGTTGCTGCACTTCTTATTCTGTCTGTTGTCGCAGTTACATTAAGTCAGCCTTCCACACCTGATGATATGCAAGCGATGGATGCTGCCCCTGATGACATGCAGCCCAATGCCATTGCAACCCCTGGTGACAGTGTTTCAGATTCGGATATATGGATTACAAAATCAGAATCATCCATGCAAAATATGATGCGAGAAATGCGTGATTTAAAGCAGCAGCTCCAAACCCTTAAATCAGAAAATGCTGATCGTGAAAAGAACAAAGAGCAGCAAGATAGTCATCCTTTTAGCAATAATGGGCTTCCATCTGCTCCTCCTACCCCAATCAATGCGCCTGCATTTATTCCCAATATGGGTCCTGAGTCATTGAATCAGAATCCCGCTGCAATTCACGCACCTGTATATGCGCCACAACAAGCGATCAACACGCCAACAAGTATTTCTGCACCAGTCAATGCCAATACACCTCAAAAGCCCAAACCTAAGGGGGTTCTATTGGTTCATATGGAACGCCACAAAAACAACACAGATAGCCCGAAAAAACATCAAGCAACTTGGCTGGGTATTGGTTTCAGTGAAGCACGATTATTGAATGGTTTGGATGCGGCAACGGGTGGGCAGGCACAAAAAAATCCGCAGCCAGTTTTATTGCAAATAACAGATATGACCACCATGGCCAACCGCTTCAAAGAAAATTACAAGGAGTGCTTTATCACAGCAGGTGGATACGGCGATATTTCAAGCGAACGCGCTTACCTGCGTTTGGAAAAACTTTCGTGTATTGGTGATCACGGGCAAGCCATTGAAGAAAATATTGATGGATACATCACAGGGCCGGATGGAAAAGTAGGTGTTCGTGGACGGCTAGTAAGCAAGCAAGGTCTGGTACTAGCCAAAGCGTTACTTGCAGGGATTGCCTCGGGAATTGGGGATGCCTTCACTCAAGCTAATTCAACACAAGCTATCTCACCTTTAGGTATTACCAGCACCATCTCACCACAAAGTGCAACCAAAGCAGGTTTATACAACGGTGTTGGTACAGCCATGAATAAGCTTGCCGATTTCTACATTCAACAAGCCAACAAGTTATACCCGATTATTGAAGTCGATGCTGGGCAAACAGTCGATGTCATCATCAAGAATGGCACCAGCATTCCAGAGTGGAAAGGAGTTCAACCATGAAAAAATCCCTTATCATCCCTATGATGTTTGCTCCCATGCTATCGTATGCATCGGATTGCCCGATTTGCGATAGCATTCAAGAACACCTACGCGTCAATTTTCCCAAAACCACGGTGCAATCGGTGCATCCATCCCCAATGATAGGCATGTACGAAGTCACGATGGGCAACAATATCATGTACACGGATCAGGCTGCCGACTTATTTATGGTCGGGCATATTTTCAATCCCAAAACAAACAAAGACCTTACCGCAGAACGGCTTGCCAATATCAAGCGTGTCTCATTTAATACATTGCCACTTCAGGATGCGATTGTATCAGGAGATAAAGGCGGCAAGAAAATCGCAGTCTTTACCGATCCCGATTGCCCCTATTGCCAGAAATTGGAACGCACCTTGCAACGGTTACATGGGGTTCAAGTGTACACATTTCTGATGCCTTTAACCCAATTACATCCTGATGCAAAACGCAAAGCACGGAACATTTGGTGTTCCTCACAACCACACCAAACCCTTATTGATACCATGATTCATCACAAAATTATTCCCGATAAAACATGCAGAACTCCAATTGAACGAAACCTTCAACTTGCTCAAAGCTTAGGGATTCAGGGCACACCAACACTCATCTCAGAAACTGGAAAGATAATGAACGGTTTACCTAAAGATGAACAAGTTCTTCTGGAGTGGTTAAAATGAAACGAATCATCTTCTTTACCATTGTAAGTATGATGTTACCCAGCTGTGCAGCAAAATTCGCCTGTAAAGATAATCCTAATGCCCCTGGTTGTCATTCTGTATCTGGAATGTATGACATCATCAATAAGAAAGGTCACGCAGCTTCTGAGGCTCCAGAAGGATACCCTGAGATTATTCATGCAGGAACACCCATTCGTGGGCAATCTCAATTATTGCGTGTATGGATAGCCCCATGGGTGGATGCGGATGATGATTATCATGATCAGGAATATTTGTATGTGGTTCTGAATCATGGTCGATGGTTCATTGATGCGGAGAAAAAACGCATTGAATCTCGATATGCACCGCGTATTGCTCCACCTATTAGCCTCACCCAAGGCACACAACAACCCGCAAACACGCCAACACCGCCCTCTTCTCAAACTGTACCCAATCATACAGCGAGTGTGCTGAAATGATTTCACGGCTACTTAAACTTACAGAACCTGATCCTTTCGATCAAGTTGAGATTCCCAATCGATTGAGCACCCACCTACCTTACATGGCTTATGATGATGCTGGTCATATTTTTCAGAATGAGGATGGGTATGGGTTCATGCTTGAGTGCATGCCACAATCGGGTGCAGACATGGAAATGGCGCGCATTTTAACATCCTTATTAACACTTGGATGGCCTGCCGACACAGGCATTCAAGTGCATATGTATGCTTCCCCCAATGTACGCCCAAAACTTGCAGCATGGGCAGGCGCACGCTTTGGCGAAGCTTGTGAAGATGAGGGAATGCGTGCTGGTGGTATTTATCGTGCATTAGCGCGCCGTAGAATGGATTACATTCTGTCTGGAACCAAGCGTTCTTTGTTTAAGCGAACAACCTACCTCATTCGTGATTTCCATGTGTACATCTCATTCTGCTTACCTGGTTATATGGGTGAAAAAGAAAGAAACCGTTTGGTGGAGTTGCGACGGGGCGCAGAGGCAGTCTTGTCAGGTTGTCATTTACCTTCAACACGCATGGATGCCAAAGCATTCATCACACTCATGGCAGAAATTCTCAACCAAAAAAATTATGATAAAGATTTACCTTATGATTCTGGGAAACTGGTGCGCAATCAGATCATGGATTACGACACAAGCATTGAGGTTGAGAAGGATCACCTTCTCATCAATGATGAAACTGAAATACGAACGCTATCCGTTAAAAATTATCCTGAAGAGTTTCCTATTTGGAACATGACTGGGCTCATTGGTGATATGTTTCAATTCAATTTGCAACATCAATGCCCCTTCTGGTTCACTTTGGGTGTTCATTTGCCCGATTTGGAATCAGCCAAAGCGGGCGCGCAAATGAAAGCCGCCCGATCAACACATGATGCCGATACACCTATGGCTAAATTTCTGCCTGATTTTGCACTAAAAAAACGAGATTGGGATATTGTGATGCACGCCTTAGCTGAAGGTTATAGCATGGTTCAATTGTACCATCAATTGGTACTTTTTGCACCTAAGGGCTATGGAACCCAAGCTGAACAAGCTGCTCAAGCGGTGTTTCGCTCCAAGAACTGGCAACTCTGTACAGATCACTATATGCAGATGCAAGGATTGTTTGGCTCATTACCCATGTCGCTTTCCAAAGATATGTGGTCAGACATCAAGAAAATGGAACGATTTTCCACAAAAACCACAGGAAACGCCATGCATATGGCACCAATTCTTGCTGATTGGAAAGGAACGGGTACACCCACCATTGCGCTATATTCACGGCGTGGGCAAGCCATGTTCTTTGATTTATTTGATAACCAAGAAGGTAATTACAATGTTGCCATTGCCGCAGCATCAGGGTCAGGAAAATCATTCTTACTCAACGAAATCACATGTTCGTATTTGGGTATTGGTGGGCGTGTATGGATTATCGATGTTGGTCGCTCATACGAAAAACTTTGTCACCTTTTGGGTGGCGAATTTATTGAGTTCACCACTGAAGCTCATATTTGTATCAATCCGTTCACACATGTTGTGGATATCAATGAAGAAATGTCTCTGCTTAAGCCGCTTTTGGCAAAAATGGCTGCCGCAACTCGCCAAACCAGTGATTTAGAAAATGCGATGTTGGAAGAAGCTATTCGCAATGGCTTCACCGAACATGGCAATCAGATGACCATCACCCATGTTGCCGAACAACTCAAAATTCATGATGACTCAAGAGCACAGGATTTGGCACGCATGTTATTGCCATACACCAAAGATGGGATGTATGGATCTTATTTTGAAGGTGCAAGTACACTCAACTTTACCAACCAATTTATCGTGTTGGAGCTTGAAGAACTTAAAACAAAAAAAGATTTACAGGCTTTGGTGTTGATGATTGTGATGTATGAGATTCAACAAGCCATGTATTTGGGCGAGCGTGGTCAGCGCAAAATATGCATCATCGATGAAGCATGGGATCTCATGCAAAGCGCAGGTGACTTCATTGAAACAGGTTATCGTCGTGTGCGAAAATATGGCGGCGCATTTATCACTGCAACCCAATCCATTGGCGATTACTACAAGTATGATGCCTCACTTGCCGCATTTGAGAATTCAGATTGGCTACTCCTTCTTCGACAAAAGAAAGAAGGTATCGAACAACTTACTGAATCAGGTCGGCTGAAAGTCGATGACCATATGAAGCGTCTCCTCATGAGCCTAAAAACATCCCATGGGGAATACTCCGAAGTCTATGTGTATTCGTCCGCAGGCAATGGTGTGGGGCGTTTGATTGTTGATCCATTCTCAGGGCTTCTTTACTCAAGTAAAGCCGAAGATTTCCAAGCCATTAAAAACTTAACGGAACAAGGCTGCACCATCGAGGATGCTGTAGAGCAAGTATTAAGGGAGGGTCATCAATGAAAGATGTCAGAGATATTTTAATGGTTTTTGGTGTTGTTTTAGCCATCGGTAGTAGTGGATTGTCCCTGTGGTTTCAATACAAACAACCTGCAATTGTTAGTGTTGATTTGATTGCGTTGTCTGATCATGCCCGAGCAAGCATTCGTTCGCCTAAAAAAATCATGGCATTTAGTAATCACATGGAGCATGTGATTCGTCAGTTAGCCCAAGATAAACATTGGATTATCATTCCAAAACAAGCGGCTGTATCAGGTGTTCCAGATATTACGTCGATGGTTGAAAAGAAGTTAAAGCCATGAACATACTGCAATGGATTCAGGCGAAACGCCCTTCCAATCAAGTGATTAAAGGTATGCAGTACACACTATGGGGCATGGCTTTGATGGCTATTACCGCAACCTGTACTGCACCGTTCTACTCGTTCGCTATCAATATGGATCATTCACTGCCAGGGCATGTCTTCTTGATTCACAAAGGTGAATACCCCAAAAAAGGTGAGCTTGTTGCCTTTGAGTTTCAGGGTTATGAGCCTTGGTTTCCCAAGGGTACTATATTCGTTAAGAAATTATCAGGAACCGCTGGTGATGTGGTCACTGCAACGAATCATCAAGGGTGTGTGTCGTATCAAGTCAACGATACAGTGATTGGTTGTGCTCGCCCCAAAACCCACGATGGTCATATACTGGTACCAGGACCTGTAGGACGCGTTCCTGAAGGTCGCATCGTGGTTCGCGGCACATCCTATGACAGCTTTGATTCCCGCTATGCAGGTGTGGGATGGATTCGACACGAACAGGTGATTGGTCATGCATACCGTATTTTTTAGTTTGGTTATGTTGCTATGCATGCCTTCATTGAGCTTCGCGAAGACTGCGATTGTTCTTGGACCTGTATATGGTATTGATGAGCCAGATATGCTCGTGTGGATTCATCATCGACTGGAACACATGCAAACCACTGGTGAATTACAACAACTGCAAGAGCAGCAAAAAAAACGAGCCATGAAAACCATTCAACGCCCAGCCGTGGTTTCATCCATTACGCATACGAAAAAACCAAGAAAGTTTCTTGTTGATCCATCTGTAGTGATTGAACACACGATTCAGGATCACCAAGGGCGCATTATTGCCTTAGCAGGAACGCACATCAATCCATTCTCTTATATTCACATGAGCAAGCATCTCGTGTTTATTGATGGTGATTCAAAAAAACAACGCGAGTGGGCATTGGCTGTACGCAAGCATTATCACCAGCAAGTCAAAATCATCCTCACTTCAGGTTCACCCATTGATATGATGAAACAATCCAAGGTTCGTATCTTTTTTGACCAGCAAGGACGATTAAGCAAAAAATTTCATATTCAACATGTGCCATCGATTGTCAGCCAAGATGGGATGAACCTACTTGTTTCTGAAGTTCTGCCAGAGAAGACATCATGAAAAAGCTTTTGTTGATATGGTGCATGCTTTTTACAACACCTGCACATGCAGGATGTACAGGGACATTCATCAACCCTATTACAGATATTAATTGGACATCCATGTTTCCACTCACCATTGCAGGCATAAAAGTATCTCTAGGTCCTTTGCCTGATACTGCGGGTGCTGGCGCTGGCTTACCTGTATGCTTTTGTCCTATCGCCGCACCACCATTTATTCGTGTCGGTATACCCACAGGCTTCTGGGAGCCTACTCGTCTTGGGGAAGTCGTTCGACAACCGATGTGTTTCCCATCCTTAGGTGGCGTTAGCTTTGGCACAGCAGGCATGACCATGCCTCATGGTTCACGGGAGGTAAAAGGCGGAGGCGCAAAAGTATCGTTTTACCATGTACACTGGATGATGAACCCCATGCTTGCGATTCTCAATATTATCACCAGTGCAGGGTGCGTAAGTCCTGGCGGATTTGATGTTTTGTATATCACTGAATTTGATCCCATGTGGGATGACGATGAGCTATCACTCCTTATTAACCCTGAAGCTGTACTTTTTGGTAATAAAATAGCGCAAGCTGCATGTGCCGTAGATTGTGTTGCAGCAACGGCGGGACTTCCATTGGATCCATTGTTTTGGTGTGCGGGATGCCAAGGCGGTCTTTATCCTTTCACGGGTACAGTCATGGATCATGTCGGTGGTGTAATGGCCTCTATTCTCCTTATTGAACGGTTCCTTGCAAAAATGCATCGAGAAGGTCTCGCGGTGAATAGCAGCGACCCAAGCAGTAAATGTATTCCCATGCCAGCGTTAATCATTAAAAAAAGCCAATACCGTATTCAAATGGTTAAACCCATTCGACAAACAAAGTTGCCTAGCCTTCCCTTTGGTCGCACTGAAGTATTGATTTCATCTGGCAAGGAATTCCCCATCAAAGGAGAGGACTTTGTGTACCAAATTTGGCGAAAGAGAGAATGCTGTGCGTTTTAATTGGCTTATTTTCATCCTATTCTTACCGTGCATGGCAATGAGTGCTGAACATATGCCTACAGCACAAGATATTCAGCAGGCAAAACAGAAATCCTCCCATAAATTATCGCAATTTGATGCAGATAAGGTTGCTGTACCCTCTTTTCCCAACATGGATAAGGTGATGGCATCTAGCCCCCATCAAAAAGGCGATTTAACGGAACTTTTCAAGCGTGCATCTCAGCCCAAAGCGTTTGAAAAACTCACTGCCTTACCCAAGCCTGCCAATAAACATCAGCTTATTGTGTTTGCATCTTTTTCTATACCCGAGGCTTCACTTAAGAAACTTTTGGAGCAAACATCTCAAGCTGGTGGAACCGTATTGATGCGCGGTCTGGTGTTTTCTCAAGGAAACGACCCCAAACCATCATTTTTACAAACCAAATTAAAAACAGCCGCCTTGCACATGAAAAAACACGAAGGCTTTGCGATTGACCCTACAATCTTTCAGAAATATCACATTGAACAAGTGCCTGCTTTTGTGATTGAAGATGCTGGATTGGATGTGGTTTATGGGGATGTAAGTCTTGATTATGCACTTCATTATATGCTTGAGCATGCACCAAAAAATAAGCCCTTGATTCAAGGCTACCTTTCCAAGTTATCACATCAGGGGTTTTTCAAATGAATCGCATGATGACACTGCTTTTTTTTGCATGGGCAAGTACGGCACATGCAGGCGGATTTCAGGATGCTCAGAATTTTGCATCGCAACACAATACCCCATCCAATATGACCGTGAATGGCAATACGGTTCCAGGTTACACTACCGCCAACCCACCGCAGACAAATTTGAATAGTCCTTCAGCTTTAAGTAACGCATCGACTTCAGCAATCGCTAATGATGCGACTGGAGCAGGAACATTTATTCAAAACAGTGCAGTTTCTCGTCCACAGTTCAATATCACAGCCAATGACCCACTCATTCAAGGCGCAAAATCGATTCAATCCCAAGCTGGTCAATTGTCAGGGTTAAACCCAACAAACACCAATGGTTGCCAAAGCGTGACAACCACCAATCCAGCAGTGTATGACACTTATACCTGCACCAAAAGCAATACAATCATCAATCCTACATGCAATACATCATTAAGTGTTACTGCCAAAACCACATCATCATGCACATTCGGAACCCAACTTAATACAGTCTCGCTTACTGGCATTGCAGGACCAGCTACATATGGAACATGGACAGGTACCATGTCACTTACTGCAAATTGCGGTGCCGCAAACGGGTACAGTGATATTGTCGTTGCTTTATCCAATGCAGGAGGAAATTGCGATAATTTTAAGACCTACAGAAACCTAGGGCATCTTAATCTTCAAATCACACCGCAAACCACAATAGGGACAGAAACTTTGTTGGGTGATATTTATATGGTGAAATGGAAATCTTACTTTTACTGTATAAACCCCGCCAAAGTCTATTATACATTTCAAGGATGCAATCAGAAAAACTTATGTACTTTGGATTTTAGGGTTGATGATGGACGAGCGCCAGCCCTAAGTTGTTCAAATGGAACGAAAGTATTGTCATTTGGCGGCACGCCGTCTCATCCAAAAAAAACATATAGTTGCTTTTGTTCAAACTTTGCAAGAAAAAAAGGCACTTGCCCCACCATTGTTAAAACATACACCTATCTCTACAAAACCCTCACTTGGACACAAAACCACGGTATAACAACTTTTGTAGATTCATGGAACAAACTACCATGCCAATAATCGTACTCATTTTTTTACTCGCATTGAGTTCACCTGCCATGGCCTTGAATCCTGCAAACGATCCCAATTGTGTCCTTCAATCTCATGTATGCACCGATACGGCCAATCGCACGATTGCAGGTCAGGTCATCACTCGTGCATGCTGGAATTGGAAAGACACATACAAATGTGGCAATGGTCCTATTGTGGATAATTGTACCGCATATGTGGCTGCGGGTTGCGCACAAACCAATAGTCAATGTGTCGCCACGCTTCCCAGTGGCGCTTGTGCGACACTCAGTCAAACCTACCAATGTTTAGCCAAACCCCAAACGACAACCACAACACAAGTCTGCGGTACCATATCAACCTGCGTTCAAGGCAACTGCTTTAACGCAACAACCACACCCAGCACCGACTTTGGCAAATCCGTAGCCCAGCTTGCGGCGATTACTGCCGCAGGTGCATCATACAGCAGCAATGGTGTTAGTATTTTCTCTGGAACATTGGAGCACTGCAACAATCAGGCTGTATTAGGCTTCAATAACTGTTGTGCCGCAGCTGGAGGAGCTGGATGGGGGAAAGGTCTTCTTAAAACCTGCAAACCATCTGGATTAACACTTGTTCAAGGACGAAGTGGAGGAAGAAATCACTCACTAGGAACCGATTGTGGCACAAAAGTTTTGGGCGTGTGCACGCGTATTCGTGAATGGGCATGTGTATTTCCCTCCAAATTAGCGCGAATTATTCAAGAACAAGGTCGTCCACAAATAGGGCTTGCATGGGGCAGTGCAAGCACAGGAGATTGCCGTGGGTTCACACCCGCAGAACTGCAACAACTGGATTTTGGAATCATGGATTTGTCGGAATTTATCGCTGACATCACGGCTCAAATGACCCCCATGAATGGCGGCGTGATTGGAACCAAAATAAGCAATAAACTGAATAATTACTACAATTCAGGCGCACCTACAGGTGGAAAAATCCAATGAGGTTGTTCATTTTATTATGGAGCATCATGTATGCAACACCACTACTTGCATCCACACCTGGAGATTTTCTTTCTGGTGACCAGAAGGGCTGGTTTTGGTATGAAAAACCTCCCGTAACAATAAAGCCGAAGAAGCCTAAAAGAGAGCAAAATGAAGCTTTTTTAAGCTTCCCACCCAAAACAATGGAAGAAGCCAGAAAATCCATCAAAATTCTCAAAGAACGCGCTGTTATGAATCCAACCGAACAAAATATTGCAGCATATATTCGTATTCAAAACTGGCTTATGACGCGTGCTGATTTATTCGCCAGCGTATGGCAGGATACCTTGCGCCATCATCCCGAGCTGGATTACTCCATTGCACACCCCACCAATGCTCAAGCCTTAATTGTGCAAAAAGAGTTGAATCGCAAGCAACATGCTGCAAGCATCAAAAAGCTGGGAGAAGATTGGGGTTTGTTTTTCATTTTCCGTTCCGATTGCCCCTATTGCCACAAAGAAGCCCCCATGCTTAAACAATTTAGTGCTCAGTATGGCATGAGTATTATCCCGATTAGTCAGGATGGTAAAGGCATCCCCCCCTACTTCCCTTACCCTGAAATAGACAAAGTATCTAAACGATTCGGTGTCCAAACCGTTCCTGCATTATTTTTGGTTCATCCCCAAAGCCATAGCGTCATCCCCATATCGTTTGGATTAATCAGTGAGGATGCGCTGATCAATCGCATCATCACAACAACAGAAAAACTACAATCAAGGAGAGCCCCATGAAGATTCGATTGACTGTATTATGCCTCTTACTTCTTCAAAGTGAACCTGTATATGCCAACATCAACAATAGCTTAAAAAGCTTTTATAATGGCATTGGTACTGGTGTTAATGTGACTCCTACGGGTGTCTACCAGTCACAAGCAGGTGGCAATTTCACAGGCGGTGGATTGTTTATGAGAACACCGACACAGACTTATAATTTAATTACAGTCACGCCACCAAGCTTATCCGCAGGTTGTGGGGGTATTGATGCTTACCTTGGTGGGTTTTCATTTATCAATGGAGCACAATTCACATCCATGTTGCAAAATATTGGCAATAATGCCGTGGGTTATGCCTTCAATTTAGCACTTCAAACCTTTGCACCTCAAATTTATACAACCATGAACGAGCTACAAACTAAAGTACAAAAAATGACAGAAATGAGCGTAAACAGCTGCGAAACGGCGCAAAAAGCAGTCAATGGTATATTTGGAGAGATTTCCGCAAGTAGTAGCTATGCATGTAAAAACTTGGCATTGAGTCATGGCAAAGCCACGGATGAAGCTGCGGCTATTGAATACTGTAAATCACCTGCCAATGCACAAAATGTACTCAATCCAGCAACGATGAGCGCATCTGAAAAAGACAAAACCATTATTCATAAAAATATCCTGTGGGCAGGCTTAAACAAGACCAGC
>Ga0256829_1002996_pt1 | contig 12090 bp, 7 predicted proteins | sample 131447metaG_FD_185979 | JGI IMG/M metagenome (GOLD analysis project Ga0256829, IMG submission 185979) | Hydrothermal vent microbial communities from Lau Basin, Pacific Ocean - 131-447 | ecosystem: Environmental > Aquatic > Marine > Hydrothermal vents | place: Pacific Ocean: Lau Basin | collected... | reverse complement strand
ACAATCCGCTCAGCCGCCGCGATCGCATCAAGCGCCGGCTGCCAATCGACATCGGCCAAGAGAGGCGTCAGACGGGATTCAGCGAGCGCGTTCACGGTCGCTCCAGTTCGCGCAGCATCTGCAACACATCACCGCTCTTCTCGAAATTCTCATCCCAGCAGAATCGCAGACTCGGCAGCCGCCGTCTCGGCAGCGCGCGGCGCAGTTCATGCTCAAAGTGCGGCGTCATCCGTTGCAGCGACTGCAGTACGGCGGGAATATCACCCGCCTCATCCGCAGCAAAACTGCGATAGACCCACACTGTCACCAGCTGGCGACCGGAGGACTCCACCCGTGTGATGGTGAGATTGGCCAGCCGCGGATCGGCCACATCACGATAGAGCAGCGTCGATAACAGCCGCTGAATATCGGCCAGAAAACGCCGGCCGGCCTGATTAGCAGACATGGAAAAAAGAACCGGAGATCAACACCGTCGCCCAAAGCAATCGCATGAAATTATGCATCTCCAAATTATACATCGTCCTTTAGAAAAACGATCCCGTCATCCCCGAGAGCCTTTATCGGGGATACATCACTGCGTGGATTCCCGATAGAACCCTCGGGAATGACCGCGTTGTTGATGTGAATGGCTTTCACCGTCGCCGGTATCAGAGCGTCGCCGCCACTTCTTCAATGACGTAGAACTCGAACGTATCGCCCACCTTCACGTCGTTGAATTTCTCCACACTCATACCACACTCGTAACCGGCCTTGACCTCTTTGACATCGTCCTTGAAGCGGCGCAGCGAGTTGAGCACGCCATCATAGATCAGCACCCCTTCGCGCAACACACGCACATGTGAGCCGCGTGTGACATAGCCATCGACCATGTAGCAGCCGGCAATCGCGCCGACCTTCGGTGCTTGGAACACTTCGCGCACTTCGGCCACGCCGGTCGCCTTCTCCACCTCATCCGGCGCCAATACACCGGCCATCGCCGCCTTCACTTCGTCGATCGCGTCGTAGATTACCTTGTAGAAGCGGACATCGACACCCTCCGCCTCGGCCAGCTTCTTCGCCTTGACCTCGGGGCGAACATTGAAGCCGATAATGATTGCATTGGAGGCGGAAGCGAGCATCACATCGGACTCGGTGATGCCACCAATCCCCTTGTGCACCACCTTCACCTTCACCTCATCGGTGCCCGCCTTGGCCAATGACTCCGCCATCGCCTCAACCGAACCGGTCACATCGCCCTTGATCAGCACCGGCACCTCTTTCACGCCGCTCTGCATGCTGGCAAAGAGCTCATCGAGGCTGGCACGTTTCTGCGCCTCAGCACCCTGTTCACGCTCCTTCTCTTTGCGGTAGCGGACAATATCGCGCGCCTGTTTCTCATTCTCGACGGCGTAGATCTCCTGCCCCGCCTCCGGCACGCTATCCAAGCCCAGCAGCTCAAATGGGATCGACGGGCCGGCAGTGCGATGCTGCACACCATTCTCATCGACAATCGCACGCAGTCGCCCGGTCGCCGAGCCAACCACCACAGTATCGCCACGGTGGAACGTGCCATTCTGCACCAGCACCGTGGCCACCGGACCACGCCCCTTGTCGAGACGCGACTCCACCACAATACCCTTACCGCGCCGCTTCGGATTGGCACGCAGCTCGAGGATCTCGGTCTGCAGCGCCAGCATCTCCAGCAGCTCATCGAGCCCCTGTCCAGTATGGGCGGAGACCTGTACAAAGATGGTATCACCACCCCACTCCTCCGGCACAATCTCATGCTCGGCAAGCTGACGCATCACCTTATCGGGATCGGCGCCCTCTTTATCCATCTTGTTGACCGCCACGATCATCGGCACGCCGGCCGCCCGCGCATGGTTCAACGCCTCCACGGTCTGCGGCATCACGCCATCATCGGCGGCCACCACCAGCACCGCCACATCGGTCAACTTCGCGCCACGGGCACGCAGGCCGGTAAACGCCTCATGGCCGGGGGTATCGACAAAGACCACCCGCTCGCCACTATCCAGCTTCACCATGTAAGCACCGATATGCTGGGTGATACCGCCCGCCTCGCCGCCGGCCACATTGGCCTTGCGCAGCGCATCGAGGATCGAGGTCTTGCCGTGATCGACGTGACCCATCACCACCACGACCGGCGGACGCGGTTCGAGATCCTCCTCGTTATCATCGGAGAGATCCTCAACAAGCACATCTTCTACTGCCGCATCGTTGATCAGCTTCGGTTTATGGCCGAACTCCTCAATAATCAGTGTCGCTGTATCGCCGTCGATCGCCTCATTGACGGTCGCCGGAATCCCCAGCTCAAACAGTTTCTTAACCACTTCCGCACTCTTGAACGCCATACGGCTGGCCAACTCAGAGACCAGAATCGGATCGGTGAACTCCACCGTCCGCACCACAAATGCCTCATCATCCTTGGTCACCGTGCGCTTACCGCGACGCCCGCCACTACCGCGGGCGAGACGCGCCTGACGCTCCTCCTCTTCCGGTGAGAGGATTTGATTGCGTTTGGCAGAGTAAGCGCGGCGTGCCGCCTTCTCCGCCGGCGAAAGACGGCGCTGCGGACGCGCACCGCCCGGACCGCGACGACGCTGCTGCCCTGCTGGTGCTGCCGGTGCGCCGGCATCCGGTGCGACTGCCACAGAGGGCGCACGACGCTGCGGCTCACCGGCCGCGCCACCCGGACGCTGCTGCTGCGGACGATTGTTGGAGCGACGCTGTGCCGCCCGATCTTCGGAGATTTTCTTCTCAATCTGTTTCACCGATGAACTCGGCGCCTTCATGGCGGCGATCTGCGCCGGTGTCAAACCACGACGAATGGTGGTACGCGGCCCCTTCTGCCCGCCTGCACCCGTCGGACGTGGCGCCGTTGTCCGGTTGCCGCCGGGGCGATTTGCACCAGGACGCCCCGCCTGTGGGCGTTGACTCAATTGTGGGCGCTGGCCGGCTGGACGTTGCCCCGCCTGCGGACGCTGCGCGGCCTGATTACGACGTGCCGCCTGCTGGGCGCGCTGCGCCTCACTGCGCTCCTGCGCGGCTTTGTTGACTGCGGCGCGCGCCGCATCGGCAGGCTTGATTGCCGGTTTCGCTGTAGCCTTGCCCGCTGCGGCATCGGCAGCCGGTGTCTTACGGCTTAAGGTCGGCTTTGCTTCTGCCGGTGTTGAAACTGTCCGGGTAGTTTGGCTTGATGCAGGCGCGGCGGGTTTGGCAACTGCGGCGGCTTCGCGCTTCTTCTCCACCGCTGCGGCAGCGCGCTGCGCCGGCGATACTGATGCCTTCTTCGTCACCGTCGCTGCCTTGGCGGTCGGAACTTTCGCTGCGGGCGCTACCGGTTTTTCGGGCGCTGCGGCCGGTGTTGCGGCTGGCTTCTTGGCGACCGGCACATGGCGACGGCGCACCGCCACCTCCACTGTCCGGCCACGCCCCTCGACCTGACCGCTGCTGCGCGACTGGCCGGCGACCATCGGCCGCTTCAGCGACAATGTTTTGCTGCCCGCCTTTTTGCTATCGGACTTGGCGGATGATTGCACCGCCTTGCGAATCTTCTCCTGATCATCGACATCGAGCGTGCTGGTCGGCCCGCTCACCGCCACATTGCAGCGCTGCGCGACCGCCTGCAATTCGTTGGCATCCACATTCAGTTCTTTTGCTAAATCAAGAATTCGCTTCATCAGTTCGTTTTTCCCAATACCCTTATGCGTGCATACCACACGCAATATATATTCAACTTCTTCGCTATCGCAGCGGCCGGGCCATGCGCCTCAACCCCTGCAATCGCAACATCTTCTCGCCCCAACATCTCGCCAAGCCAGACTCGGGACGTCACATCACATAACTGATGAACGCTGCCCGCCTCAGTGCGCTTGGCCAGACCCGCATCGATCTGACGCACCAGCGCATCGCCAGCGTCGGCAGCCCTCAGCAGCAGCAGCGGCGCATTATTCCATAGTCGGTGCATCACTGCATCTCTGCCGATCGCCACTGTCGCAATCTGACGCGACAACAGCTGTTTGATCTGCTGCTGCAGCACCGCTGCCATCTGCTCCCGCAAGCGCTGCCACTGCGGCAGCACAATCGAGAACTTCGCCTTCAACGCCTGCAGACGCTTGTCGTTCATCCTATCCAGACACGCAGCCTGCATGCAGAGATAACTGCCGCGCCCCGGTGCCTTGTGCAGCAGATCGGGCCAGATGACCCCATCCTCATCCACCACCAAGCGCATCATCTCACGCTTCGGCAGTGATGCCCGACACGCCAGACAGCGGCGCATCGGTTCGCTGCGCCGAGCCTCAGTCAAACCAGCCCGATGCCTGACGTGCGGCCAGAATCAACGCTTCCGCCTGCTCCTGACTCAATCCTTCAATATCGTCAATCTCATCCACCGCCGCATCGGCCAGCGCCTCGACCGTCACCATCTCGCGCGCCGCCAACTGCTCGGCGATTTCGCGCGTCATCCCTTCGAGGTCGAGCAGCGTCAGTGACGATTCGCTCGCCTCACTGCTCTGCTGCAACGCCTGATCGAGCAGCGCATTGCGGGCGCGATTCTGCAGCTCGGTCGCCACCTCTTCGTCCAGCCCCTCGATATTGGCAATATCCTCCAGCGCACAGTAGGCGAGCTCTTCCATGGTATAGAAGCCCTCATCGACCAGCACCGTGGCGAAATCCTCATCGACATCGAGCCCCTCTTGGAAGATGGCGCACGCCTTGGCCGCCTCTTCGTGGCGACGCTCTTTCTCCTCGCCGGTACTCATCAGCTCGATCTGCCAGCCGGAGAGCTCGGAGGCCAAGCGCACATTCTGCCCGCGCCGACCAATGGCAATGGCCAAGTTCTCTTCGCTCACCGCCACCTCGATGGTGTTGGTCGCTTCATCGACCAGCACGCGCTCGATCTCCGCCGGTGCCAGCGCATTGACCACAAAGGCGGCCGGATCTTCTGTCCACTCGATAATATCGATCTTCTCGCCATGCAGCTCATTGACCACCGCCTGCACACGCGCACCGCGCATACCGACACACGCGCCGACCGGATCGATGGTCGGATCGGTGGAGATCACGGCAATCTTGCTGCGCGAACCAGGATCGCGGGCAATCGCCTGAATGGCGATCGTGCCATCCTGAATCTCCGGCACCTCCTGCTCAAAGAGGCGCAGCACCATGCCGGCATCGGAACGGGAGATGAAGACCAGCGGCCCCTTCGACTGATTACGCACTTCGCGCAAGTAGGCACGCACACGGTCGCCCTGACGGAAACTCTCGCGCGGCAGCAGATCTTCGCGATACATCACCGCCTCGCCACGGCCGAGATCGACATAGACATTGCCGCGCTCCACCCGCTTGACGATACCGGTGATCAGCTCGCCGACTCGCGGCTCATACTCGGCAATCACCCGCTCACGCTCGGCTTCACGAATCTTCTGATTAATCACCTGCTTGGCGGTCTGCGCAGCGATGCGCCCCAACTCAATCGGCGGCAACGGAGTACGGAACTCACTGCCCAGCTCCGCCTCGGGATCGAGCGCCTGACCCTGCTCGAGCGTCAGTTCATTCTCTTCATCGAGCTCCTCGCCCTCCGCCAACTCCACCACGGTGCGCACATGAAACAGGCGAATCTCGCCGGTGGTGCGGTCAATCTCCGCAGCCACCTCTTTGCCGGGATAGGTGCGCCGCGCCGCTGTCTTCAACGCCTGCTCCATCGCTTCGAGCACCAGCTCCCGCTCTACTGATTTTTCCCGCGCGACTGCATCCGCGACCTGTAATATCTCTACGTTCATGATTGCATTCTCTCGTTCCTCTATTTCTTGCGCGAGACTTCTTTCCAGTTAATCGCCCGCACCACCTTGGTGACATCGGCCATGGAAATCCGCTCTTCGCGTTGATAACCCTTTTTTTCTGCTTCGCACAACAGCGTGAACACCAACGTATCATCCTGCATGGCCGCGCCCAGATTGCGCCCCTCGCAGGTGGTGCCGTCGATGAAGAACACCTTCACCCACTCATCCCGATAACGGCTGAAATCGGCTTCGCTCTCCAGCGGCCAATCCAGCCCCGGCGAGCTCACCTCCAGACGATACGCCCCCTTGATCAGATCCTCCGCATCCAGCTGCAGCGCCAATCCACGGCTCACCCGCTCCAGATGATCGGAATCGACACCACCAGCGCGATCCACCACCACCCTAAGCAGCTGGCTATGGCCACCACTGCCGATGCTCACCTTCAGAATCTCCAGATCGAGTTCGTCGGTGATCGGCTGCAACAATGATTGAACAGATGATTCAAGTTCCAAGTTGTTCCACTTCCCATGCAAAAGAAACAAAAAAAGCGAGCCGCAGCTCACTTTTCCAAACGAGGCGAACCATAACCGCGCCGCACAAAATTGCAAACCAAATCTGCAGCCACGCAGGGAAATCGCATTAAAACGGTCATTCCCGCGCAGGCGGGAATCCACGCGTCAACAGATCACCGACAGATGTCTTGCTATCATCCCCCATCATCCAGCCCGCGCGCATACTTGATCTCTGTCGTCGGGTAGGCGAACTCGACCCGATGGTGTTTGAAAATATCGGCGATGCTGTAGAGCAGCTCCTCCTTCACCGCCAGCCACTGCTGCCAATCGATAGTGGTAGAGAAGCAGTAGAGCAGGATATCGATCGAGTAGTCGCCGAAACGATCCAGATAGACCATCTGCGTCGTCTTGATCCCCTCGAGATCCTCCTGCTTGTAAAAGCGGGTCATCCGCCGCGTGCGCCCCACATGGGCATTGGTCGGGTTGGCGATAGCAGGATGGGCAACCAGCAGCGCACGAATCTCCTCGATCGCCGCCTGCACATCCGCCGGATCACTCTCATAGGTCACCTGCAGCATCATCTTGATCCGCCGCCCCACCCGGCGCTTACTCCAGTTCATCACATCGAGCGTGGAGACCTGCGCATTCGGGATGGTAATCAACGCATTGTCGAAAGTGCGGATGGTCGTACTGCGCAGGCCAATCTCCGCGACCGTCCCCTCGGAGTCCTTGATCTTCACCCAGTCACCGAGCTGGAAGAGATCATCCATCAAAATGGCAATGCCGCCGAAGAAGTTGGCCAGCGTATCTTTGGCCGCCAGTGCGAACGCCAAACCGCCGATGCCGAGGGTGGAGAGAATCGCCGCCACACTGATACCGAAATGCATCAAAATGACAATGCAGACCATCGAGAAGGCAAGGATTTTGATAATATGGATCACCAGATTGAAGAGCTCTTTGCGCATGCCGATGTCGGCCTGATTGAGATCCTCCACCTTGATCGACACCACCGTGTCGAGCAGACGCAGAAAGAGCCAGAAGAGCAGCAGCGTCAACACCACAAAGGCGAGATCGCCGCTCCACTTCATCAGCGCATCATTGCGGTAAAAAAGCGCCTGAATCGACAGATCGAGCCCAAAATAGACGATCAGATAGCGAATCGGCTGGCGCAGCTGCAGATAGATAAAGCCTTTGACATTGTCGCTCCGGTCATCATCACCATCCGCATCGAGCAGGCGCGATTCCAGCATCCGACGCAGCAGCTTGAAGAGCAGCGGATAGAGCAGCACCACCGCCATAAAGAGCGCCACAAACAGCACGATCGCCCCCACATCGAGGTCGAAAATATTCAGATGCAGATTGATGCGTCGCGCCAGATCGTAGCTATTGATCAGATCAATCCACGACTGCATCGTCAAATAGCGCGTCCAGCTGCGGTTCATCACCAGCTCGGGATGTTCGGCCAGATAGCCCAGCAGGCTCTTATGCAGAAAGATCATCGAATCGAGATCGTGAAAGTTCTCACGCAGCTGCCGCTTCAGCTTGGACGGCACATCGACCTTCTCCAGATCGACATGATTCACGAGGCGCTTGCTATCCGCCAAACGCTGCAGGGCAGCGCGTATCTCATCCATCAGGCCGCCCATCTTCTGATAACCGTGCGCCACCGCCCAGCTGCGGTGTAGATAGCGCGCCAACTCCATTGCCAGCTGCAAAAACTGCACCTTCGCCGCATCGCGTTGCACCGCCAACGTATTGTGGTGCGCGCGGTTGATCGCCATGCGCGACTGCAGCGCGTGGATCGGATTGGCGTAATTCTCCATATCGGCCAGAATCTCACGGCTCAACAGCTGATGAATCAGATCGGCCGTCTGATGATTGCTCTCGGCAATCAGCCGATCGAGCACCTCCCCCCGGCTGCGGCGCAGCTGCTGCCCCATCAGCGCAATCGCCTTGAGCTGTTTCACTATCGCCGGATCAAAACCCTGATGATTCAATACCGCATCGTCGTAAAAAGCGACCGGCGGCGCACCACCCGCCCCCGTCTTGACTGCCCCTGGCTCGGCAGCAAGCGGTGCGGCAGGCGGCGGAGTCGCCACTGTAGCAGATACGGGTGATTGCGCAGCCGCTGTGGCAGCTGGAGGCGCAGTCGATGGAGATGATTTCGATGCATGCGAGGGTGATGGGGTGGACGGAGATAACTTTGCCGCAGCTGCCGGCTGCTGCGTCGGCAGATCGGCCACTGCCAGCGCAGGCGATAGCCCCTGCAACAGCAAGCAACAGAACAACAGCAGGGCTACGCTGGTTAATCTGCATGCGCTCAAGCTACACGCATGCACACCACCACCCTGCCATCGCACCAGTCTCATGCCGGCGTGCTACTACCCCTTGCGCAAAACTTCAACAAATTCGCCAATACTGCGCTGCACCTCGACAGCTCGCGCGGCCATATTGTCGGCCACTTCAATCATATCGTCGGATGATTTATCCACATTCACCGCCGAATCGGCCAATTCATTTACCGAACTGCGCGCATCATTCATACTCATATCGGCCTGCTGTGCCGCATCGGAGATTTCGCGGCCGGCCAATGCCTGCTGCTGCATCGCTTCAGCCACCGAGGCGGTAAATTCGTTGATTTCACGAATCGTACTGCTGATCCGACTGATCGCCACCGTCGCCTGCTGGCTCTCGCTCTGGATCCCCTCCACCTGCTCACGGATCTGCTCGGTGGCGCGCGTCGTCTGGTTGGCCAGCTCTTTCACCTCACCAGCCACCACCGAGAAGCCGCGCCCCGCCTCACCAGCACGCGCTGCCTCAATACTGGCATTGAGCGCCAACAGGTTGGTCTGCTCGGCAATCTCGGAGATTGCACCGACAATCGAGCCGATCTCATCGGCCACCCGCGTCAGTTCCTCCATCATCGAGGTGGCAGACTCCGCCTCCTCCACAGCCTGCGCCGAGACATGCTGCGTATCAGTTACCTGTCGGGAGACATCGGCAATCGTGACACTCATCTCCTCAATCGCCGCCGCCGTGCTATTCACATGCGTACTACCCAGCTCCACACTCTGCATGGCGCTTTCGCTCTGCGCCGCCAATTCATCGGCAATAGCATCCATCTCGCGGGCGGAGCCGGCCACCTGATTGGCCTCGGTCGCCAGTTCATTCATCAGCGATCCGACACTCTGCTCAAACGAATCGGCCGTGCGCTGCGCAGTAGCAATCTTCTCCTCAGCCAGCCGCAGCTGCTCCTCTTCGCGCGCCTTGGCCAGCGCCTTACCCTCGAAGATCTCAAACTGCAGCATCGCCTGCATCGTCTTCATATCATCAGCGATATCGCCCAGCTCGTCGAAGGCATATTTCTTCGGCATGCGGCTGAAATCGCCCTCTACAATCCGCTGCATCCCATCGACAATCTCACTCAGCGGGCGCAATGTTTTGTAGATCAACAGCAGCGAGAAGAAGAGCGCCATCAACGCACCGAACGCCCCCAGCAAGATGGTCGTCCAGTAGAGCGTGGAGACCTCCTCATACTGCGCCTGCAACAATTTTACGAACTGCGTATGCATGGCATCAAAGAGCTGAAACCCATCGCCAATCGCGCGGCTGCCCAGAGCAAAAAATGCCTTCGCATCCACATCGATCTTCTGCTTGGCGATCAACTGCTGCTGCACCTGATCGAGGAACTGCTCACTGCTCTGCGCATACGCGCCTACGGCTGAGGCCAACGGCTTCTTGAGCGCCGGATTGTATTTACCCAGCACATGATCGATCTCGTCAAACATGCCATCGCTGAGCGAGCGAACCATCACATGCAGCTTGATCAACGCATCCTGCTGCGCCTCCGTCTTCTGCGACGCGGCGGCAATACCGCTACCCAAACCGCGCAAACGACCGATATTCTCATTGATTTCAGGAATCGTCTCCGCCATGAACTCGCCCAGATGCGCCACTTCAACAGCCTTGTCAGTGGTGATCTTACCGACATGAATGAGATCTGATGAAAATCCCATCAACTCACCCACCAGTGCGCTATGGCGCTGGAAACTCTCTTTGGCCGATAGCTGCTGCCACTGCCGCTTAATCGATGACCACTGCCGCACAAAAGCCTTCGCCTGACTGGCCAGCTCCGGGAACTTGGAGTGCGACACCGCTGTCACCAGCTGCTGCAGGCGGCGATCGACCTGCACCTCGTTATCCATCAGGGCGCTGCCCAACTCATGCTTGCCGTGCAGATAGGCGTTCGCCATCCCCCGATGTGCCGGCAACACCTCCAGCACATCGCGCACCGCGCTCACCAACGGCACCGCCGCCAGCCGCAGTTCGGCATCATGTTTCTCCTGCTTCAACACCTGGAAAAACATGCCGCCAACCACAAACAGCGTCACCAGGGAGACCACGGCTGAAGCCAAAATCACCGTGCGCAACTTCAACCGCTTGAACCAGCTCGCCTTCAATGTCGAGGGAATACGCGCCTTGCCCGCATTGACATCGCGGTAGAGCTGCTCTGCCGCATCGATCTGCTCCTGCGTGGGTGCCGTGCGCACCGAGATATAGCTCTTCACCTTGCCAGCGGCATCATACTCGGGCGACGCATTGGCCAACACCCAGTAGTAATCACCATTTTTGCAGCGATTCTTCACTACGCCGGTCCACGGCTTTTTCGCGTGCAGCGTATCCCACAAATCCTGAAACGCCGCCGCCGGCATGTCGGGGTGACGCACAATATTGTGCGGCTTACCGCGCAGCTCATCCTCGCTGAACTGGGCAATATCGCAAAATGCCTTATTGGCATAGATGATATGCCCCTTCAGATCCGTGCGCGAGACGAGAATATCGTCCGGCTTCATTTTGTGTTCGATGTTGGTAATCGGCTGATTGTTGCGCACCGCCCCTCCCCTTAGTCCAGCACACGCATGCCAGTTCAAAGACCCGCCGTGGCGAGCCTGCTGCATGATGTATCACTTTGAAAAATCAATGCAGGTGCCCTTTAACCAGGCACCTGCACACTCCCTTCAGACGCGCAAATCGTCGCCTGATCACGCCCGCCTGTCAATCCCCTCAAAAATCATCAGGTCTTTTCACCCCAGCCCCACGGCGCAAATCACCGGCGGCACATACTGCATCCTGCGCCTAGCCGAACAATATAATATAACATATTGATATCATTACATAAGATGTTGCCGTCAATCAGGTCAAGCGCACTAAAATTGTTCCGGCACGATGGTTTTTCAAAAACGCGCGTTATCCCCGAACGCTCCTATCGGGGATCCATTGCTGCATAGACTCCCGAGCAACTTGCCTGAGCTGATCGATCACCCCTCAAAAGAGCATACCGCGAAGGCTGCCATGTTGCCGCAAGCGGCAACCCAGCGGCAGAGAGCACAAATCCGCGCCACTCACGTCAGCCGTGGGATGGTGACACGAACCGCCAATCCGCCATCGGGGTGATTGGCAGCATCAATGCTGCCGCCGTGGAGCGCAATGGCGCGCTGGGCAATGGTCAGCCCCAATCCGTAGCCGCTGCCATCAGGCTCGCGTTCGCGCGCAGTCGATGCGCGGTAGAATGGCTCGAACAACCGGGGGAGCGCCTCGGGAGCGACGCCGGTGCCGTGATCACGAATGGTGACCGTGGCCAGATCGTGAGAGGGGGCGAGCGTCACCTCGACGGCGGTGCCATCTGCGGTATGACGGATGGCGTTGCGGATGATGTTGTCGAACGCCCGGCGTAACCAAATAGGGTCGCCGACAACGCGGCACGGTGCCATGGCATGGCACACCACCCGTTTATCGGC
>Ga0256829_1002995_pt1 | contig 12091 bp, 11 predicted proteins | sample 131447metaG_FD_185979 | JGI IMG/M metagenome (GOLD analysis project Ga0256829, IMG submission 185979) | Hydrothermal vent microbial communities from Lau Basin, Pacific Ocean - 131-447 | ecosystem: Environmental > Aquatic > Marine > Hydrothermal vents | place: Pacific Ocean: Lau Basin | collected... | reverse complement strand
CGGAGTAAAATCAATAAAAATTACGAATAAAACTAGATTTTCATATCTGAGACAAGAAATATTTTTTGAAAATTAGATTTTTTTGGATAGGATTGGTGTTAAATTAGTTGCGCAGTGGTCTCATTATATGATAAAATAGTGCTGTAATCAGCTAAATTATTAAATAAAAGGTATGCGTTATGAGTATAATGAGTGTTTTATCGCCATTTAACGGCAGTCATTTGGCTGATGTGAAATTATCTACGATAAGCGAGGTTGAGGGAGTTTTAGATACGGCAAGAGAGCTGTTTGACGATAAAGACAGATGGCTTACAAAGTATCAGCGGATAGAAATTCTCGAGAAAGTAGTCCAGATTATGTCATCAAAAGTTGAAGAGCTGACTGTTTTGGCTGCAAAAGAGGGCGGTAAGCCGTATATTGATTCTAAAGTAGAAGTAAATAGAGCGATCAACGGCGTAAAACTAGCTATAGAGCATCTAGGCTCTTTTGAAGGTAAAGAGATTGCCATGGGACATACTCAAAGCTCCGCAGGACGTATGGCATTTACATTTAAAGAGCCAATCGGTGTTGTTTTATCTATCTCTGCTTTTAATCATCCGTTAAATCTTATAGTCCATCAGAGTGTTCCTGCAATTGCGGTAGGTGCTCCTGTTATCATTAAACCGTCTGAGAAAACTCCTCTTAGTGCCATGAAATTTGTAGAGATTTTATATGAGGCGGGACTGCCAAAAGAGTGGTGTCAGTTAATTGTGTGTGATATACCGACAACGCAGCATCTAGCTACAAGCAAAAAAATAGATTATTTATCATTTATCGGCTCAAGCACGGTAGGCTGGTTTTTAAGATCAAATGTGGCACCGGGAGTGCGAGTCGGGCTGGAACATGGCGGCGTGGCTCCTGTAATAGTAGAAGCAGATGCCGATATAGATGATGTAATCCCTGCGCTTACAAAGGGCGGGTTTTATCATGCGGGACAAGTCTGCGTATCGGTTCAAAGGGTTTATGTTCATAATTTAATTTTAGATGAAGTATGTAAAAAACTAACAATATCCGCTGATGCATTAAAAGTTGGAGATCCGCTAGATAAGCAAACAGAAGTTGGGCCTTTAATTAGCAGCAGTGAGCTTAAAAGGGTTGACGAGTGGGTACAAGAGGCCTTGCGCGGCGGTGCAAAACTTCTTTGCGGCGGTAAGGCTATCTCAAAATCTTTATATAAACCTACTATCCTTTTAAACCCTCCAAAAGATGCCAAAGTAAGCGTAAAAGAGGTATTTGGTCCTGTTGTTTGTGTGTATGGGTATGACAAAATAGATGAAGCGATAAAATGGGCAAACTCACTAGAGGTGTCATTTTCGGCATCTATTTTTACAAAAAATATCGATACGGCGCTTTATGGGGTTAAGAGACTAAACGGAACTTCTGTTATGGTTAATGACCATACCGCTTTTAGAGTGGATTGGATGCCTTTTGGCGGTGCAAAACATTCAGGGCTGGGACTAGGGGGCATACCTTATTCGATGAACGAGATGAGCGGGGAGAAGTTAATGGTAATTAAATCAGCGGTACTTTAATCTGTGATATAATATCAATAAAGATTATAAGGTATATGTATGAGTCGTTTTGAGAAATATTGCACGTCGTTTGTTCAACTTGCCGGTAATAAAAATGGAGCTGTCAGCCCGAGCATTGTAGGCTCAGCATCATTTGGCTATGGTGATAGTCAAAATGCAGAGGGTATTTTTGACGGCACTGTGAAAAAGCCGGTATATGCCAGAATGGGTAATCCAACCTCAGCTAAACTGGAAAATCTGTTGGCGGTCATGGATGGAGGCATCGGAGCTATTGCTACAAGTTCGGGCATGTCGGCAATTACACTGGCGGTTATATCTATAGTTCAGACCTCTGATGAGGTTATCAGTATAGGCGGGCTTTTTGGGGGTACGTATTCATTTTTTAATGAAACACTTAGCAGATTTGGCATTAAAACCTCTTTTTTTGATGTTGATGAACTGCAAAATATCAAAAACGCTATAAATGATAAAACAAAACTTATCTTTTTAGAGAGTGTGGGAAATCCAAATATGAGGCTTCCCGATATTAAAGCTATAGCTAAAATTGCAAATGATGCCGGAGTTGCTTTGATGATTGACAATACAATCACCCCGCTTTGCGTTAAACCTTTTGAGTTGGGTGTAGATATTATAGTTTACTCTACGACTAAAATCATAAGCGGTAATGCTTCAGCCCTAGGCGGAGCGGTTGTTTATAGAGCTATTGGCAAGAATGATAAATTTAGTTCAGATAAATATAAAGAACTTCATCCGTTTATCAAAACAGCCGGTAAAATGGCACTTGTAGTAAATGCTAAAAAACGTGGGATGCGGGATTTTGGTATGAGTGCTAGTGCCTTTAACAGCTATCTAACATTATTGGGATTAGAGACACTGCCTCTTAGAATGGACAGGATAACCTCAACAGTTGAGCAGGTTGTAAAAGTCTTAGATGAAAACGGCTTACATGTAAACCATCCATCGCTTTCATCTCATCCGCATCATCAAAGATATTTAAATAATTTTAAGGATGGATGCGGTACTCTTTTTACTATCGATATGAGAAGCAAGCAAAAAGCATTTGAGTTTTTAAACAACACGACGCTTCCGGTTATCACCGCCAACATAGGTGACAGCAGAACACTAGCTCTGCATATGGCATCAACGATATATAGTGATTTTGATGATAAAACAAGAGTTTTTTTGGGTATAACAGATGGCTTGATACGGGTATCTGTAGGGCTGGAAAATGCTTTTGATATAATCAGTGATTTTTTAAAAGCGGCAAAGCATGTCAAGTAAGCAAGATATACAGTTAGATGAACAGATATCTGTTAAATTACCAAAACAGTATAAAGTTATATTGTTAAATGACGATTACACATCTATGGAGTTTGTTGTGGAAGTTTTAATGGAAATATTCCATAAATCTGCATCGCAGGGCGAGTCTATTATGTTGCAGATTCATAACAACGGCAGCGGTATGTGCGGTATTTATAGTTATGAAATAGCAGAAACCAAGGCGGCTCAGGTACATAAAAGAGCTCGCGATAACGGATTTCCGTTGAAAGCGGTTTTGGAGGGAATATAATGATTAGCATGGAGTTAAATTCAATTTTTCAACAATCAATAGCATTTGCAAAAGAGCACAGGCATGAGTATTTGACTATTGAGCATCTTTTATTTGTCATCTTAGGCTCAAGAGAGGGCATAACGATTATGAAAGAGTGCGGCGTGGACTCTAAAATATTAAGAAATGAGCTTGGGAGCTACATTTTTAGTAGCGTAGATACAAATAGCACCTCAACTAAGCCCCCGTATGAGACTATCTCTTTGTCTCGTTTGATAGATAAGATGATTGCATATGCGCAAAATGCTCAAAAAGAGAGCGCCGATATAGGTGATTTTTTGGTTGCCATATATGAAGAAGAACACTCATATGCATGTATGATATTGCAAGAGTACGGCATAGAGCGTATAGATATTTTAGAAGCTATTGCGGATAAAAAAACTTTAAATAAACAAAATAATACAAAAAGCGATAGCGATCTTGCAAAATATACTATTAATCTTGTCCAAAAAGCAAAAAAAGGGCTCATTGACCCCATTATCGGTAGAGAAACAGAGATACAAAGAGTGATACAGACACTTTGTAGAAGAAAGAAAAATAATCCGATTTTAGTGGGTGAGTCTGGAGTAGGTAAAACTGCGGTTGCTGAAGGGTTGGCGCTTCGCATTAGTGAGCGGGATGTGCCTGAAATATTGGAAGATGCTTCTATTTTTGCGCTTGATTTAGGTGCTATGATTGCGGGTACAAAATACAGAGGAGATTTTGAAAAGCGTCTAAAGTCGGTTATGGATGAATTAAAACAGAAGCCAAATGCTGTTTTATTTATTGATGAAATTCATACCTTAGTTGGAGCCGGAGCTGTTAGCGGAGGCTCTATGGATGCTTCAAATCAGCTAAAACCTGCACTTGCATCAGGCGAGATAAAATGCATGGGAGCTACAACTTATGCAGAATTTCGCAATGTATTTGATAAAGATAAAGCACTCTCACGAAGATTTTCCAAAATAGATATAAAAGAGCCTACAAAAAAAGATGCTTTTTTAATCTTAAAAGGACTTCGTAGCAAATATGAAGAACATCATAGTGTAAAATATAGTGACAATACATTAAAAAGTGCGGTAGAATTATCAAAAAAATATATCTCCGATCGTTTTTTACCAGACGTGGCAATCGATTTAATTGATGAAGCGGGAGCATCGTTTCATCTTAAAAAATACAAAAGAAAATCTATTACAACTTATGATATTGAAACAGTGATCTCTAAAATCACCGGCATGCCGACGTCCAAAATGGATAAAGGCGGCACTAAACAGCTAGCAACTTTAAAAGATGATTTACAAGCTCGTCTCAAAGGTCAAGACAAGGCGATAGATGCAGTGACTCAAGCGATAAAACGCTCAAGGGCAGGTTTAAAAAGTGCAGACAAACCTATAGCGTCTTTTTTATTTTTGGGGCCTACCGGAGTTGGAAAAACTGAGCTGGCGCGTTCATTGTCTGAGGTGATGGGAATTTATTTTGAGCGTTTAGATATGAGTGAATATATGGAAGCGCATTCAGTAGCCAGACTCATAGGCTCGCCACCTGGATATGTCGGGTTTGAGCAGGGCGGAATACTCACCGAAGCTGTAAGAAAGCATCCGTATATGGTTTTACTTCTAGATGAGATAGAAAAAGCTCATCCTGATTTGGTTAATATTTTATTGCAGGTTATGGATCATGCTAGCTTGACGGACAACAACGGTGTTAGAGTTGATTTTCAAAATGTTATATTGATTATGACATCAAATATCGGAGCACAGGAGCGAAAAGTCATGGGATTTAATGCAGATAGTCTATTGTCAAAAGATGAATCTTTAAAATCGTTTTTTACCCCTGAATTTAGAAATCGTCTTGATGCTATTATACAGTTTAATGTGCTTGATATAACTATAGTGCAAGATATTGCATATAAGTTTATAGAGCAGTTAAACAAAGAGTTAAAGAGTAAAAAAATTACTCTACATGTAAGCAAAGAAGCCTTGCATCATATAGCAAAAGCAGGGTATGATAAAGAGCTTGGTGCCAGACCTCTTGAGAGGTACATACAAGAACATGTGAAAAATAGGCTAACAGATGAGATATTATTTGGTAATCTCATAAATGGTGGTGACGTGTTTGTAGATTTTACTACAGAACTTGTTTTTGATTTTAAAGAGTTGTGTCATTGAGTGTAGCTAAATTAACACTAGGCAATCTATTTCCACATTCAAATCAGGCTACAAAAGAGGGTATTGTAGCTTTTGGAGGTGATTTATCGTCATCTAGGCTTATGAGTGCATACAAAAAGGGTATTTTCCCATGGTACAGCGAAGGAGACCCCATTATATGGTGGTCGCCCAATCCAAGACTGGTTTTAGATTTTAGTGATTTTAAACTAAGACGCTCACTTAAAAAAAGAATAAAGCATTTTACATATAGTTTTGATACTAAATTTCTAGATGTTATTGCCAGTTGTGCCGGCACTAAAAGAAAAGAGCAGGACGGGACATGGATATTACCTGAGGTTGTTGAAGCATATAATGTTTTGCATGGCATGGGGCATGCGCACAGCGTAGAAGCTTATCAAGATGGAAAACTTGTCGGGGGAGCTTATGGAGTTGTTGTGGGATCTGTTTTTTGCGGAGAGAGCATGTTTGCACATGCAAGCGATGCTTCAAAAGCTGCATTTACCATCCTAGTCAAGCATTTAGAGTATTGGGGATATGATTTTATAGATTGTCAAATCCCTACAAAACATTTAAAGAGTCTGGGCGCAAAAGAGGTCTCCAGAGACAGTTTTTTAATGCGTATGGATAAAAGTGCAGATAAACACCTAGATCATAACTGGCAGATAGAAGGTGTTGTTATCAATAATATATATAATAAAAGGAGATCAGATGAGAATATTTAGAGTTTTTGCCGTAACGGTTGTGACAATCTTGTTGTTAAACGGTTTTTGGTCGGGCAAAAGTGTTGAGCAATTGCGAAAAGAGAGGCTTGACTCAAGCGCAAAAACGTTACAGTTGTTATATAAATACGCTCCCAATACGCATGAGATGATATCCTCTGCTTACGGTTATGCTACTTTTTCAAGCCTTGGTGTTAATGTTGTATTTTTTGCAGCAGGCGGAGGCAAGGGGCTGGCACACAATAATATAACCGGTCAAAATATTTATATGGATATGGGTACCGCCGGCGTAGGGCTGGGATTAGGCGTGAAAGACTTTAGGGTAATCTTTATTTTTGCCAATAAAAAGGTATTTGATTATTTTATACAACATGGCTGGCAGGCAAACATACAGGCTGATGCGGCCGCGAAATATAAGAAAAAAGGCTCTGCTTTAAATGGCTCACTTTCAGTGATGCCTGGAGTCAGGCTTTATACTTTGACAAAAGACGGATTGGCACTTCAAGCTACAATTAACGGTACAAAATACTGGCGTGACAGTGATTTAAATTAAGGCATAATAATGTATATAAAAAATTTACAATTTTCTTTATGGGCTGATTTTATAGAGCGTGAGTATTTAGACACCACGTTTAGAGATTTAATAACTAGAGGTATTATTAACGGAGCAACGAGCAATCCGACGATATTTAAAAATGCAATCTTAACATCAAAAGCGTATCAAAAACAGATAGCCTCGTTAAGCAATCTGCCACCAAAAGAAAAATATGAGGCAATTGCTATTTTTGACATACAAAAAGCTGCCGATGTTTTGCATCCTTTGTTTAAGCAAAAAGATGATGGCTATGTAAGCATAGAGGTTGATCCGTTTTTATGCGATGATGCCGAGGCTACCGTGCAAGAGGCAAAAAGGCTTCACGCACTAATTGGCAGAGATAATGTTATGATAAAAGTACCGGCTACACCTGCCGGGTATGAAGCTATGGAGGAGCTTACGGCATCTTCTGTCGCGGTTAATGCTACACTTGTGTTTTCTAAAGAGCAGGCTGTTTTTTGTGCTAAAGCATTTCAAAGAGGATTAGCCAGGGCGCGGATAAATGTAGATACGGTCATCAGCGTATTTGTAAGTCGAATAGATAGAATTTTAGACACTCTTTTAAAGGCAAAAAATCTACCTTGTGCAGTGGCGGGGATATATAACGCTTCAGTTATTTATGAAACAATTGAAGCTATGCATATAAAAGGGTGCAAGGTTTTATTTGCAAGTACGGGCGTTAGGGGAGATGATCTAAAACCATCTTACTATATAGAAAAACTTTTAGCGTTCAACAGCATCAATACAGCGCCTATAAAGACTATCGAGGCATTTATTGAAAATAAGAACCATTCCTCAAACTTACCTATAGATAGAAATATTACTGATAAATTTTTTACCGATTTACAGAAGAATGATATAGATTTTGATGCTGTTTTAGAAGAGCTCATTAAAGATGGTTTGCAGAGCTTTCAATTGGCATTTACGGAAATATTGGAGAATTTATGAATAACAGCGAGACAGACTATAGCATAGATGTATCAAAGTTAACGTTTGAGATGTTAAAGAAGATACGTGTTTATCTAAAGAGATTGATAGATGCAGGCGGGAGCGATTTGCATGTGAAGGCTAACTCTAGTGTAAGAGCAAGAATAAATGGGGATATAGTACCGCTCTCAGGAGAGATATTATCACATGATGATGCTCTTGTCTTTGCAAAAGAGCTGTTGCGCGGTAGATTTGTCGAACTTGTTGAGCACAAGGAGCTTGATTTGGTCTATCCTTTTGATGATTTTAATAGATTTCGCGTTAATATTTTTTTTCAAACTGACGGTATATCTGCTGTTTTTAGATTAATTCCTGTAAAAATAATGTCAATTGACGAGTTAAAGCTACCAAACATTGTTCATAAATTTACAGAAATAGAAAGAGGTCTGGTTCTAGTTACGGGAGTTACGGGAAGCGGTAAGTCAACAACTCTAGCCGCACTGATAAATGAGATAAACTGGTCGCAAAGGAAGCATATAATAACCATTGAAGACCCTATTGAGTTTATTCATAAAGATAGAAAATGCATAGTCAACCAAAGAAGCGTAGGTCAAGATACATTAAGTTTTGCCAATGCGCTTCGTGCTTCTTTGCGTGAGGATCCAGATATTATACTAGTTGGTGAAATGAGGGATTTAGAGACTATGGAGATAGCCCTGCATGCAGCAGATACCGGACATCTTGTTTTCTCTACGCTTCACACATTGGATGCTAAAGAGACTATAAATCGTATAATTTCAACCTTTCCTACTAGTGAGCAAAACAGAATAAGGCTAACATTTGGTGCAGTAATGCAGGGCGTGATTTCCCAGCGTCTGATACCAACCGTTGATTCAAAACGAGTAGCCGCATTAGAGGTTTTGCTTCGTACATCCCATATACAGCAGTTAATACTTGAAAGCAGAGATGATGAGATTGTGGATGCTATATATGATGGTAAAGAGATTTACGGTTCACAAACTTTCGATCAGGCGATTTTAGATCTATATAAAGCCGGGATTATTTCACGAGAAAAAGCATTTGAGTTTGCAACTTCTCCGGCGGATTTAAAGCTTAAAATGGAGGGCCTTGAAGAAAACGCCAAATTAAACGATGAAGACAAAAAAACTCTTGAGAATAAAGAATATTCCCCATCAGAGATTTTTGATTTAAAAGAGTAAATTAAGTGATTTTTAGATATAATTGCGCTCATTTAAATTCAAGGGACAGACATGTTAGAGGGTATAATTAGAGAGAGTATTGGTAAGCGCGAAACAAAAGCGTTACGTCGTGATGGTTATCTAATTGCTAATATATATGGAAAAGGGCTTGAAAATATCAACGCCGCTTTCAAGCAAAACGAGTATATTAGAACAGTTCGTAGTAAAGAAGCATTGGCATTTGATGTTAAAGTAGCAGATAAAACACTAAGTGTAGTTATTCAATCGTATGAATCACATCCTTTAACAGGCGAATTGTTGCATGTAGATTTGATGGTTGCGCAAAAAGATATTCAAACGCATTATCATGTACCGGTCAAGCTGGTTGGTGAATCAATCGGACTTAAAAATAAGGGTTTAGTAAACTTATCAAAAAAACGCTTACGAGTCAAAGGACTTATCGGAGATCTTCCGAAAGAGATTGTGATAGATATTTCTGATATGGATGTGGGTGATTCAAAAATGATTCGTGATCTTGACCCAATTGGAAATGTTACTTTTACAGATAGTTCCCGTGTAGGTGTTGTAAGTATTATTAAGGCTAAGTAATTATGTTGATTGTCGGGCTTGGTAACCCAGGTTCGAACTATGCATGTTCACGTCATAATGTAGGTTTTATGGTGATTGACGAGCTGCTAAAAATGGTACCTTCGATACAGATAAATAATACTCGTTTTAAAGGACAACTGTTTAGGGCAGACACCCTTTTCTTTCTTAAGCCTATGACATATATGAACTTAAGCGGTGAAAGTGTTGCCGCTGTTAAAAATTATTATAATATCAAAAAGATAGTTGTTGTTCATGATGATTTGGATCTTCCTTTTGGATCGGTAAAATTTAAAAGAGGCGGCGGAAGCGGCGGACACAACGGGGTCAAATCAATTGATAGCTTTATAACAAATGATTATATTCGCATAAGAATGGGCATATCTAAGCCGGCAAATAAAGATGAAACGGTAGCATATGTTTTATCGCCTTTTTCAAAAGAGGAGATGCTTGATACTGGATTATGGGTCAAACATGCAGCATTAGCTTCTTTGCAACTGCAAAATAAAACAATGGAAGATGTAGCGTCATTGTTTACTGTTAAAAAACTTTAGATAAGATACTCTTTATGTTGCTTTTTAAATACATATCTTTTCATTATTTGAAATATTTTACTATTATTTTGGCTGCCTTGGTGATGTTTATCGTGGGATTGGATTATCTTCAAAATATAAATCATTTGCCTAAATCGGCAAACCTAGTACTTATTTATCTAATGTATAGAAGTTTTTATGCAATTGATATGGTTTTGCCGATAGCTTTGGTATTTGCGATGATAGGGACAAAACTGTATCTAATTAAGTCAAACTCTTTAGTTTCGTTTTATTCATTAGGATATAATAAAAAAGCGGTTTTAAGACCATTTTTAATAATATCATCATTGATTATCATGCTATTTATTGCACTACATGATACAAATTTTGCAAAAGCAAACGAAATATCCAATAACATAAGAAATTTTAAGCAATATCTAAATCCTACTAAAAATCTTTTTTTTACGTTTAATCATAAATATATATATTTTGGTGAATTATATCCGCTACAAAGAAGAGCCGTTAATGTTAGAATTTTTTATACCAGCAAACAAAATTTACAGAAGATTTTAATCTCAAAAGAAGCGATTTATAAGCATCATGCATGGGAGTTAACCAAAGTTCATGTGATAACAAAACCACTGACAATATCGCTTCACGGTCAAGGCGTATTTGTTAAAACAGAAGACACCATGAATGCTTTACCTAAATTTAAGCCAAAAATTTTAAATCAGGTGTATGACGGAAGAGTCAATTTTACGATATCCGATGCGTTTGAAGCCTTGGTTTTATTTAGGAATCAGCATATTAATATCTCTCATATTAAAAGTGCTTTATATAAGATTTTTGTATATCCTTTTTTTGCTCCGCTGCTTATTGTTATTCTTTTTGTTTTCGTGCCTATTAGTTCAAGAGTATTAAATTTAAGCTTTTTTACTTTTATGGCTATTTTGGCTACACTCGTTGTGTGGGGATTATTGTTTATGATGATGGAATATGCATTTACGGCAACCGTTTCTAGTGAAATGGGTATATTGTTACCTGTTTTTATTTTGTTTGTTATTGCGGTTTTTTATTATAAACACTATATTGCAGACTAATACCAAACCCTACTCTTTAGTTGGGTTTGGTATAAGCTTTGTAGAGCTGTTTTTAAGTATTTTTTAGATAAAATTTATCATTAAAATTTAGGAGATTTTGTGATAGATTTTCAAGAATTGGCAGAGAAATATAAAACTCCGCTTTATGTTTATGATTTTGAATATATGAAACAGCAGTATAAAATGCTAAAAGATGCTTTTAAGGCAAGAAAATCTTTATTGGCTTATGCGGTAAAAGCAAATTCTAATTTAAGTGTTATACAACAATTTGCATCACTAGGAAGTGGCGCAGATTGCGTATCTATCGGTGAGGTCAGACGGGCTTTACTAGCGGGAATTGAACCATATAAGATTATTTTTAGTGGCGTAGGCAAGCAAGATGATGAGATAACGGAAGCTATATTAAGCGATATTTTATATATTAATGCAGAAAGCATGGCAGAGTTAGAGCGTATAGAGTTGTTAGCAAGAGATATGAATAAACCTTGCAGAATCAGCGTTCGCGTAAATCCAAATATTGACCCAAAAACACATCCGTATATCTCAACGGGACTAAGTGCAAATAAATTTGGAGTAGATATAAATACCGCCAAAAGAATGTATATTTTTGCTAAAAATTCTTCATATCTTGATCCAATTGGTATCCATTTTCATATCGGAAGTCAACTTACTGATTTAGAACCTATAACAGAGGCAGCAATTATAGTTGCAGACTTGGTTAGATCCTTGCAAGCAATTGATATAGATATTAAATTTTTTGACGCAGGCGGTGGTCTCGGTGTTGTTTATGATCAGGAAAATACAATTTCGCCGTATGATTATGCACAAGCCGTACTTTCGGCGCTAAAAGGACTTGATGTTACTGTTGTGTGTGAACCGGGTAGATTTTTAACCGCTAACGCAGGCTATTTTGTGACTAAAGTATTGTATGAGAAGGTAAATGAACAAAAACGTTTTGTTATTGTTGACGGGGCTATGAATGATCTTTTACGCCCTAGTCTTTATGGTGCTTTTCATATGGTCTCAACAGTAGGCGGTAAGGGAGAAAAAAGTAGGGCGGATGTCGTTGGTCCTGTTTGTGAGAG
>Ga0256829_1002994_pt1 | contig 12091 bp, 8 predicted proteins | sample 131447metaG_FD_185979 | JGI IMG/M metagenome (GOLD analysis project Ga0256829, IMG submission 185979) | Hydrothermal vent microbial communities from Lau Basin, Pacific Ocean - 131-447 | ecosystem: Environmental > Aquatic > Marine > Hydrothermal vents | place: Pacific Ocean: Lau Basin | collected... | reverse complement strand
CGCCTTTTCGCTCTGGACGCCCTCCTCGCCACCGAAGGCGAATTGCCCTGCAATGTCAAATTCCTCATAGAAGGCGAAGAAGAAGTCAGCAGCGTGCATCTGGAAGAAACCATCCGCGCCCGCGCCGCGCAGTTCGCAGCCGATGCGTGCATCTGGGAATTTGGCGGCGTCGGGCAAAACGACGAACCCCATCAGGTCATGGGCATGCGCGGCATTTGCTATGTGGAACTTTCGGTGCAAACCGCCGAAGTGGATACCCACTCCGGCCTTACGGGCGGCATCTTTCCCAATGCAGCCTGGCGGCTGGTGTGGGCGCTGCACACCCTCAAAGGCAGCGACGAGCGCATCCGCATTGCAGGGTTCTACGACCGCGTGGTGCCGCCCGGCCCCCGCGACCTGGAACTGCTGGCCGCCCTGCCCGACCCCTCCGAGGCCTACAAACAAAGCGCGGGCATTACAGGCTTCATCAAAGGGGTGCAGGGCGGCGCCGCATTGTGGCAAGCCGCCCTGTTTGACCCCACCTGCACCATCTGCGGCCTCACCGCGGGCTATCAGGGCCCCGGCAGCAAAACGGTGCTGCCGGCGCGCGCCACGGCCAAAGTGGACTTCCGGCTGGTGCCCGACCAGCGCCCTGAAGAAATCTTCCGCCTGCTGCGCGAGCACCTGGACGCCCACGGCTTCCGCGATGTGGCCATCACCTGCCTCGGCAGCGAGCATCCGGTCAAAATGGACCCCGACGACCCTTTTATCAACCTGGTGGCCGAAACCGCCCGTCCGGTCTACGGCATGCCCCAGCAGAAAATCCCCCTCAGCGGCGGCTCCGGCCCCGGCTGGGCATTCCACCATCACCTCGGCGTGCCCATCGCCACCGCGGGCATTGCCTACCCCGGAAGCAACATTCACGCCCCTAACGAAAACATCCGCCTGGATCTGTACCTCAAAGGTGCGCGCCACATTGCCCGGGTGGTTCAGGCCTTCGAACAGGGATAACCTATGGCGCCTTCCCCTTCCTGCACGCGGCCGCTGCGCCGGCGGCGCTTCAACCCGCAGCGCGACCTGGGCATTCGCCTGCTGGCCATCTATGCCCTTTTCGTGCTGCCGCTGGTCGGCATGACCCTTTACTTTGACCGCCTGGCCACCGAACGGCTACACGCCGATGTAGAAAACGCCAACCTCGCCCTTGCCAAAGCCATTGCCGAAGAAACCAACCTCTCGTTGGGCAGTTTTCTCGGCGCAGCCCGCCGGCTGGGGGCCGAACCGGCCGTGCTGCAAGCCAGCGTTCCGGCCATGCAGCCCCTTTTCGAAGCCCTTGCCAAAAGCCGCCCTGAAGTCAACCTGGTCTACCGCCTCAACGCCAAAGGCATCATGCTCTATCACTACCCCCAGGGCAGCGATGTCGCCTGGTCCACCATCGGCCTGGATTTCTCGTTCCGGCCTTATTTTCAAAAAGCCCGCACCACCCACCTGCCCTTCTTTTCCCAGGGGCGCATTTCCCCCACCACCAACCAGCCCGTGGTCACGGCCGTCATGCCGCTATGGGTCAACGGGGAATTTCGGGGGCTGCTGGGCATCAACATCAGCCTGAACGCCCTCAGCCTGGCGCTGCAGCAAATTGCCGCAGCCCACACCAGCGCCGAAAACTTCACCGTGTTCATCGTAGATAGCGGCGGGAACATCGTCGCCTCATCCCTGCCCGGCCCCTCCGGCAAAGGGGAAAGCCTGCTGGGCAACATCACCACGCTGGCGCCCGCGCTGGGGGGCCTGCCCGGCAGCGACCGCACCGAAGCGCTGCTGCTGCCCGTAAAAGGCCAAGATACCCTCTACGCCTACACCCCCATTCCGGCCGTCAAGTGGGGCGTGCTGGTAGGGCGCTCCGCAGAAGCCGCTTTCAACACGGTCAGCGCCTTCCGCCGGGCCACGCATCTGGCACTGGCACTGGTGATCGTGGCCGGGCTGCTGTTCTGGCTGGCGCTTTCCCGCCAGGTGCTTGGCCCGCTGGAAGACCTGGCGGCCTACAGCCGTCATATCGGCCGGGAAGGCCCCCACGGCGCCGACGAGCGCGCCACGCTGGAAACCCTGGCCGAACGCCCCGACCAGGTCGGCCACCTGGCGCGCACCCTGCGGCGGATGGAAACCGACATCACCGCCCGCATGCAGGAACTGCACACCCTGCTGGAAACCAGCGCCGCCGTGGCTTCCACGCTGGATTCCCGCACGGTGCTGGCGCGCATTCTGGCCCAGGTGGAACGCCTGCTCGGCGTGCAAAAATGCGCCATCATCGCCTGGGATGAGCAGCGTCAGGCCTTCGTGGCGCAGGCCAGCCGGGGCCTCTCGCCGCGCTACGCCGAAAGGCTGGTCATCGGGCGCGACGAGTTCAACTCGTTGACCCTGCGGGCGCTGCAGGCCAACCGCCCCCTGCAAATCAGCGACACCGAAACCGACCCCACCGCCACGGCCATTCGGCCGCGGGCACGCGCCGAAGGCTACCGCTCCGTTCTGGCCGTTCCCCTGCCCACGCAGCACACGCCGCCCGCAGCGCTGGTGGTTTACTACCCCGAACCGCACACCTTCACCCCGCAGGAAATTGACCTGCTGACCTCCTTTGCCAACCATGCGGCCATGGCCATTGAAAACGCGGCGCTGTTCGCCCGCTCGGATGAGCGGCTGCAAGAACAAACCCGCCGCCTGGAAGCCCTGGTGCAATCCATGGGCGATGCGCTGCTGCTGGAAGACCACAAAGGGCAGGTCCTGTACGCCAACCGGCGCATGGCCGCCCTGGCCGACCTTTCCGCCGAAGACCTCAGCGGCGCAGAAACAGAGCGAATCGTCCAGCGCATTCTCAACCACGCCCCCAACGCAGCCGCCGCCCGCGCGGCGCTGGCACACGCCGCCGAAGAAGGCACCGCCGAAGTTGACCTGCGCCTGCACGGCCGCCTGACCACATGGCAGGTGCAAATCTTTGCCGTTACCGATTCGCGCGGCGTGGCCATCGGCCACGGGCAGATCTGGCAGGATATCACCGCCAACCGCGAAATAGACCGCATGAAAGCCAGCCTGATCTCCACCGTATCTCACGAACTCCGCACCCCGCTGGCCGCCATCAAAGGCTATGTCTCTACCCTCCTGGCCGACGATGTCACCTGGGAACCGGAAGCCCAGCGCGAATTCCTGCTGACCATTTCTGAGGAAACCGACCGCCTGAGCGACCTGGTCAGCGACTTGCTGGACCTTTCCCGCATTGAAGGGGGCAGCCTGAAAGTGCAGCCCGAGCCCCTTGACCTGGAAACCCTCATCGCCCGCGCCGCCCGCAACGCCCACCCCGCCCCCGGCAACCGGCTGGAAGTGCACCTGCCCGCCGACCTCCCCCCCGTCTTTGCCGACCCGCGGCACATAGAAGTGGTGCTGCGGAATTTGATAGAAAACGCGGTGAAATACGGCGGCGAAACCTCACCCGTGCGCGTGAGCGCCACACAAGAAAACACCTACCTCGTCGTGCGCGTTGAAGACGAAGGCCCCGGCATTCCCCCGGAACACGTGCCGCACGTCTTTGAGAGTTTTTACCGCGTAGAAAGCGGGCTGACCCGGCAGGCTTCCGGCGCAGGGCTGGGGCTGGCGATCTGCCGGGGGTTCGTGAAAGCCCACGGCGGCAAAATCTGGGTGGAACCGCGCGCCCGCGGCACGTGCATCGCCTTCTCGCTGCCCCTCACCCCCCCCAACGACTCCGACACTTCCCCCTTGTAGGAGGACGCCGTATGGAAGCCCCGCACCCGACCGTGCTGGTTGTAGACGACGCCAAAAGCCTGCGCGAATTCGTGCGCCGCAACCTGGACGTCCGCGGCTACCGGGTCGTTACAGCCGTCAACGGCGCCGATGCGCTGGAAAAGTTCCAGGCCCACAAAATTGATCTGGTCATCCTTGACCTCATCATGCCGCAAATGGACGGCCTGGAAGTCATCCAACGGCTGCGGCTGCATTCCAACGTGCCCATCATTGTGCTGTCTGCCCTCGGCGAAGAGAACACCAAAATCCAGGCGCTCAACCGCGGCGCCGACGACTACCTGACCAAGCCCTTCGGCGTTGGCGAACTGCTGGCACGGGTGCAGGCCGTGCTGCGGCGGGCCCGCCACACCCCGTCCACCCAGGAAAGCCCCGTCCTTGTGCGCGGCCCCGTCGTGCTGGATAGAGAACGCCACGAAGTCACCATAGAAGGCCGCCCCGTCAACCTGACCCCCACCGAATTCAGCCTGCTGGAATACCTGATGCAAAATACGGGCAAAGTGTTGCCCCATCGCGCCATCCTGCAAAACGTGTGGGGGCCGGAATACGGGCAGGAAGCCGAATACCTGCGGGTTTATATCGGCCGTCTGCGCCAAAAAATAGAACCCGACCCCAACAACCCGCGCTACCTGCGCACCGAGCGCGGCGTAGGGTATTCTTTCAACGCCTGAACCTGCCCGCCGGCCACACACCGGCAAACCGAAAACAGCGCCGCCGGGCATGAGGGGCTGCCCGGCCACAGGCTCGTTCAGCTGGAAAAACAGCCCTGCCGGGAAGGCAGGGCGCTATTCATCTTCATCCCAGAGGGGAAACCTTCAAGCCCTTTCGGCCACAGCCTTGCGCACGCTGCCGCCGCTTTGCTTCAGCCTCTCGCGAGCCGTATCGGGCGAGCAACGCAACAACGTGCTCACAATCGCAACCTTGACATCGTTGTCGCAACGCGCCAACACCTCCGCGGCCTCAGATTCCCCAATGCCACACGCTTCTGCCACAATCCGGCGGGCGCGCTCCTGAAGTTTGACATTCTGTTGCTGAACGTCCACCATCAAGTTGCCGTACGTCTTCCCCAGGCGCACCATGACCGCCGTGCTCAGCATGTTGAGCACCAGTTTCTGCACCGTTCCGGCTTTGAGGCGGGTGGACCCCGTAATCACTTCAGGCCCCACCAGGGGCGCCAACACATGATCGGCCAGGGAAGCCAAGGGGGCCGGAAGGTTGCAAATCAGCGCCACCGTCAGCGCCCCTCGCCGATGGGCTTCCGTGAGCGCGCCAACGACGTAAGGGGTACGGCCACTGGCCGCGATGCCCACCACACTATCCAGAGGCCCAACGTCCAAATCGCGTAACGCCTGTTCTCCGTCTTCGGGGCGGTCTTCGGCTTCTTCCACCGCCTCGGTGAGCGCCCTGGCGCCTCCCGCAATCACCCCCACCACCTGGCCAGGGGCAGTATTGAAGGTAGGGGGACACTCCGAAGCATCCAGCACGCCCAGGCGCCCCGAGGTGCCCGCGCCGACATAAATCAGACGCCCGCCTTTGCGCATCCGGGCAGCAATGGCATCTACCGCCGCCGCAATGGCCGGCAGGCGCGGGCGGACGGCAGCCACGGCGCGCCGGTCTTCCAAATGCATCAGCCCGACCACTTCCAAAGTGGAGCGCACATCCAGGTCGTGGGTCAGGACATTGCGTTGTTCCGACGCCCAGGGGCCTGCTGGCCGCGGGCGAGGCTCGTCAGCAAAGGAAGGCAACGAGCGCCCGGCAAGCGCCAGCGCCAACAGGCCTGCGCCCACCGCAGCATCCAGGCGCGGCTCCTGAGGCCGCGCAAAGGGAACCCGCGTGTGAATCGCCTGGGAAACCAGCGCGCGATAGAAAGCGCTGCCTTCCAGCAAGCCGCCGGAAAGCACCACCGGCAAAGACGTTTCACCCGAAAATTGCAACCGCCGCGCCACGGCATCCACCCCTGCCGCGAGGGCATCGGCCGCCTGCAAAAGCACGTCGGTGGCCGCCAGATCGCCGCTTTCGGCGGCTTCCAGCACCACCGAAGCAAGGGCAGCAATATCGGCCACCTGCCGCTCAGGAGCATACAGCCAGGCAATGAGATGCTCAGGGGAAGGCAGGTTTAACGCTGCCAGAATGCCCGTCTCCAGGCGGGTAGGCAGGTCACTGCCATCCGCTGCCCTGGCCAGAGCCTGACACGCCCGCAAGCCAATGGCGTAACCGCTGCCGTCATCCAAAAGATGCCCCCACCCGCCCGCACGGGCTGTGTCGCCCGCGGCGTTTTCGCCATAGACCATGGCCCCCGTGCCCGCAATCACCACGACACCTTCGCGGCGGCCAACGCCGCCCCTCAAGGCAGCCGCAGCATCATGGACGACTTCCCCGGGAACGCCGGGCAGCATCCGGGCCTGAAGGCGGCGCAAGCGCTCAGCATCGGCCGGCCGCCCGGCGCCTGCCAGCGCCCAGGTGACGGCCGACGCCTGGGGAAGCGCCACACCCGCGGCCCGGGCGGCTTCCTGCATGGCCTGTGCGAGGGCTTCCTCCACCCCTTTTTCTCCCACAAGGTGGTAATTTGAAGCCGCACTCCACCCCCGCCCCAACACCTGCCCGGCCGCATCCAGCACCACAGCCGCGGTCTTGCTGCCTCCACCATCGACGCCAATGACGAAAAAGGTCATGATTTCCCCTCCGAGGATGCATCCGCAGCAGCGGCCACCGCTTCGTGCAGGTCAATGCGGAAGCGGCGAATGGCTTCGCCGTCCCGCCCGTGATAGACGCGATTGGTTAACAACACGACCACCAGGGCGCGCGCCGGATCCACCCACAAGGAAGTGCCGGTAAAACCGGTATGCCCAAAACTGGCCGGGCTAAAGGCCTGGCCTATCAGGCTGTGGGCGGGGGTCTGCAACTTCCAGCCCAGCCCCCGGCGCTCATCGCCTATCCAGGCCTGCTCGCGCACCATTTCGGCTTTCAGTGCGGGGGGTAAAGGCTTAGAGGAAGTTTGCAAAAAGCATTCCCCCAGCAAAACGAGGTCGTGGGCGGTCGCGAACAAGCCTGCGTGCCCGGCCACGCCGCCCAAACAGGCTGCATTTTCATCGTGAACCTCGCCCCACAACCTCCGCCCGCGCCAGGGGCAGCGTTCCGTGGGGGCGATGGTTTCCCGCGCCACGCCGTGAGCCAGAGGCGTATAAGTGGTGTGCGACATCCCCAAAGGGCGCAGCACCGCCTCAGTGAGGTAAAGGGGCAGGGGCTTGCCGGCCAACCGCGCCACGGCTTCCCCCAAAGCGATGAAGCCGACATCGCTATATTGCAGCCCTTCACCAGGGGGATACACGAAGCGCGGCGCTTCCAAGATGGCCTGCAATCGGCGGCGGCGAGTGGCGGGGGCAACCTGATGAGGCAAAGGCACGGGGGCAGGTGGAGGAGGCTGACAACAATCCATCCACGCCGCGAGGCCGGCCGTGTGCGTCAAAAGGTGGCGAAAGGTCACCCGGCTTGCATCCACCACCCGCCCCTGATAAGCGGGCGAGGGGGGCAAGGGGGTTTTCGTGTGAGGGTCGATGCCGGGTTGAAGGGGGAAACGCCTTCCAAACTCGGGTAACACGCGCGCCACGGGGGTATCCAGGGTCACTTTCCCGGCTGCCACCAGCGTCATGAAGGCTGTGGCGGTGAAAAGTTTGGTCAGGGAAGCCAAATCAAAAAGCGTGTCCAGTTGCGTGGGAAGGCGGCGTTCCTCCGGGTCAAGCCAGCCATACGCCTTCCGGAAAGACAACTTCCCCCTCTGTTGCACCCAGAGCACGGCAGCCGGAAAAGCAGACGCCAGCCCCTCCCGCATCAGGGCATCGACGGGGTTCCACGGAGTATGTGCTGCGCCCAAAGGTCGGCCCCTACTTGCCAATGCCCGCCGTCAACCCCGCGATGATTTGCTTGGTTGCCAGCAGGAAGATGATGATCAGCGGCAAGGTGGTGATGATCAGGCCGGCAAAAAGCGTAGACCAATCGGTCTGGAATTCACCGAAGAAACGGGTCATGCCTACAGGCAGGGTCCATTTGTCGGTGGAACGAAGCAACACGAGCGGGAAGAAGAAGTCGTTCCAGAGAGGCACGAACTGGAAAACCACCACCGTCGCGAGCGCAGGGCGCACTAAGGGCAACATGATGCGCCCAAAAATGGTGAATTCACCGGCGCCGTCAATGCGTGCGGCTTCGCTCAATTCCTGAGGGAGTTGCCGGAAGAAAGAGGAAAGGATAAACACCGAGAAGGGAATGCCCGTAGCGGCGTAAACCAGGATCAGCCCCAGGCGGCTGTCCACAAGGCCAAGGTCGTTCAAGAGAAGAAACAAAGGCACAATGGCCAGCCGGAAAGGGAGCATCAAACCGGCTAAAAAATAGGCTGAAAGAAAAGCACTCCCCTGGAAGCGATAACGCCCCAGGATGTAGCCTGCCAGGGCCGACACCGCCGTGGCAAGCACCACCGCCGCGACGGTAATGCCGAGGGAATTGAAGAAATAGACGTGAAAGTTGGCTTTTTCCCACGCTTTGACGAAACTCGCGAAAGAGGGCGAGGTCGGCAGGCCGATGGGGTTCTTGAAGATCTCGCGAGTCGGGCGCAGGGCATTGCTCACGACCAACAACAAGGGCCCCAAAACCACAGCAGCATAGCCCCACAGCAACACCTGCGTGCCCACGGTAGCCAGGTTCAGTCGGCCAGGACGAGAAGCTTTCAGGGCGCTCATTTCAGGCTCTCCTCCCAGCGACGGAAGCGTCCCACCATGAACATCGAAACGCCGAAGATGAAAATGAACATCAAAACCGCCAAAGCCGAGGCCAGGCCAAAGGCGTCTACGCCGCCGCGGAACGCGGTGCGGTAAAACACCAGCCCCAGCACATCCGTGGCCCCACCCGGCTCACCGTTGACGCCCCCCATTGCCCAGACAATACCGAAAGCATTGAAGTTGCCAATAAAAGTGAGCACGGTGACGATGCCGACGACGGGCAGCAAGAGGGGAAGTTCAATGTTCCAAAACAGCCTCCAACTGGTGGCGCCGTCGATGCGGGCCGCTTCCCGCAGGTCTTCGCCAATATTGGCCAGCCCCGCCGAAAACAGCAACATGGGGAAGCCCATCCACTGCCACGCGTTGGCAAGGATAATGGCAGGGAGCGCAGTGGCCGGGTCTCCCAGCCAGGGGCGGGCAAGCGCGCTCAATCCGGCCATTTTGAGCACGCGGTTGATCGGCCCAAAAAGCGGGTTGAGCATCAAACTCCACAAATACCCCACCACAAGGGCGCTGATCAGATAGGGTAGCGTATAGATTGTCTGGAAAAAACGCTTTCCCCAACGGGGGGTATACAACAACTTGGCAAACAGCAGGCCCAACGTGTTCTGAATCAGCATCGTGCCAATAAAAAAGTAGACATTATGCAAAAAGGCACGCGGCAATTGCTCATTGACCGGATACCGGGTAAACAGTTCCCGAAAATTGTGCAAACCCACAAAGCCCCCCCGAGCCAGCCCTTTGAACTCAAAAAGGCTGAAATAAAACGATTGGGCGAGGGGCCACATCATAAAGACGGTATAAAGCAGGAAAGCAGGCAAAAGGAAAAGCGCGATAATTCCCCAAGAGGGCGCAGCATTGCCCACCCCCCTGGCGCGTTTGTGCCGGTGAAGCCGAGCGCCTTTACGTTTCGTCAACCACGCGGAAACGGACATGCCACGACTCCCGAAAGGGATGCTTCCATAAGACATGAAGGAACAGCAGGGGAGAAAAAGCCTGACGGGGCAGAAGACACACCCACTTCCACCCCGTCAGACAAAAGACTCACTTATTTCTTCTTTGGCTTGAACCACTGCGAAAGGCCATCTTGCACGCTTTGGGCAACCTGTTCGGGCGTCATTTCACCCAACAGCATCTTCTGGATACCGTTGCCCAACAAGACGTGGCCCTGCGGGTTGCCATAGCGGAAGTCCACCAGCATCAGGTAAGGGGTGGGGGTTTCCGCATAGAACTGGGCAAATTTCTGCAACAGCGGGTCAGTGGGCTTGGCCGAAGGCAAGGGCGAGAGTTGCTTGATCTTCTCGGTGAACATCTGGGCAAATTCAGGAGTGCCCATCCATTCAACCAGTTTGATGGCTTCCTCTTGGTGCTTGCTTTTGGCGTTCACACCATAAGAACCATCCATCCAGCCAGGGGCCAGCGGGCCATTGTGCACCGAATTGGGGGCCGGCGGCACGCGGAAAACGCCGATCTTGAGATCAGGCGCCTGAGCGCGCCAGAAGCCCACCTCAAAAGAGCCGCCAATGAAAATCGCAGCCTGGCCGGTGATGAAAAGGGTGCGCGCATCCTGGTAACTCACGCCGACCACGTTGTCAGGCATGTAAGGCTGCAGGTCTTTCACCAGCTTGATGGAAGCCACATAGTTGGGGTCCGTAAAGTCGGTCTCGCCGGCCAACACCTTCTTTTCAAATTCGGGGCCGCCGTAACGAGGCGCGCCTACCGCGTCATGGACAATGGGCAACATCCACGTATCTTTGGCGGGCACTGCCAGCGGCACATAGCCTGCCTTCTTAGTGGCTTTTAGAATATTGATGAACTCATCCCAGGTTTTCGGCTCGCTTAAACCAAGCTTGTCGAAAATATCCTGGTTGTAGTAGGCAGCCACAACCTGAATACCAAAAGGAACACCGTAAATATGGCCATCTTTGACGCCCATGGCACCTTTAAGGATGCCGGGGGTAAAGTTCTTGAGGGTTTTGACTTTGCCATCCAGCGGCACCAGCTGCCCGGCTTCAACCAGGGGCTGCAACCCACCGTAAGCACGCAACTGTACGACGTCCGGCCCACCTTCGCCGGTCAGCCCCGTAGCGAGGATGTTATTATAGTCCGTCGCCACGAAAGGCACAAATTCCACTTTCACGCCCGGATGTTCTTTTTCGTAGGCAGCAAAGATTTCGTTGTAGGCTTTTTCGTCTTCAGTGCGCCACGACCACACTGTGAGGGTAACGGGCTTGCTGGCTTCCGTGGCTGGCGGCTGGGTCGCCGGAGCCTGAGTGGGCTTGGCTGGCGGTTGAGTAGCCTGCTGTTGAGGCGCTGCCGTCGGTTGTTGAGGGGCTGCCGTGGGCTGAGCCTGCTTGCCGCAACCGGCCAGGGCCGTCGCGAGAAGCACCAGCACCACCAAAAAAACGAAAACGGATTTCTTGGTCACTTTCTTCTCTCCTTAGGTCAATAGGTCAAAAAGGAAACGAATCAACTGAGAAAGACTCTCGCTATTCACATGGCTTACCTCCTATTACTGGAAAGCGCTCAGTTCGGCCTGGAAGACATATCGGTCGCCACGATAAGCCGACTCCGTGTATTCAAATGGTCGCCCCCATTGATCATAGGTAATGCGCTTGTTTCTGAGCACCGGCGCTCCCTCGGGAATTTGCAGCAACTCCTGTTCTCTCTGGCTGCACAAATCCGCCCCAATTTTCTGCACCGCTCGTGCGGGGGTGATGTGGTACTTCTCGGCAAGAATGTGGTAAAGGGAATGGTTCTCAAAGTCTTCGTCCAAAAGCGCTAAAACGCCGTTGAAGCACAAATGACTGGTTTCCAGTGCAATGGGTTCTCCCCCTGCCAGGCGCAACCGCTCCAATAAAACGATTTCCCGATCAGGTGTGATCTGGAGCGCGCGCGCCGCCCGCAAAGGTGGAGAAACACGCGCCAGGCGAATCACTTTGGCACCGGGCTGAAGACCGCGCGCCTGCATGTCTTCCGTGAAGCCGGTCAAACGGGTAAGGCCATGCTCAATTTTGGGCTCGGCAACGAAAGTCCCCCGCCCCGGCTCCCGCCGCAAAAGGCCCTCGGTTGCCAGCTCTCGCAAAGCCTGGCGCGCCGTCATGCGGCTGATGTAATACTGCTCACTCAATTCCCGTTCAGAAGGCACCATATCGCCCGGCTGCCATTCCCCCGAGGCAATTTTCTCGCGCAGGAGTTCCTTGAGTTGAAAATAGAGGGGAAGAGGGGAAGACTTATCAAGCATGACACCGCCTGAGGGGAGGCCGGACTGAATGTATAGTGGTTCGGTGGTCTATACCAATATAGCAAAACTCAAAGGATTTGTCAAGCCCCCGCGTTCTGTCATCTAAAATGTTACCGGGGTAAGATGAACCTCCAAAAGAAAATGTTACTGGAGGCACCCATGAACCCCGAGGAACCCATGAGCATTGACGAACGCCGCAAATACCTGCACAAAATGCAAACCCGCTACTGGCAGGCCTCTCGCACCGAAAGAAGCCGGCTACTGGACGAAATGTGTGCCGTCACCGGCCTGCATCGCAAAA
>Ga0256829_1002993_pt1 | contig 12091 bp, 8 predicted proteins | sample 131447metaG_FD_185979 | JGI IMG/M metagenome (GOLD analysis project Ga0256829, IMG submission 185979) | Hydrothermal vent microbial communities from Lau Basin, Pacific Ocean - 131-447 | ecosystem: Environmental > Aquatic > Marine > Hydrothermal vents | place: Pacific Ocean: Lau Basin | collected... | reverse complement strand
CGCCATCATTTTTTGTACCCTGTATGCGAGGTCCTGCGTTTCTTTTTGCTTTTGCAGATCAAATGATGCCGGTTGGTGAAAAATTTCCGGTTTCAGGGGCAATGCTTTGTTCTTCCTCTTTCTGAGGCCATCCAGGCTTCGGTTTCTTGTCATGGTTACCAGCAACCCTTCCAAACTTTTGTATTTTTCCAGTTCATCCCTCATTTCCCAAATTTTCAGATAAACCTCCTGAACTATATCTTCAGCTTCTTCGCGCCGGCCAGTCAACTGATAAGCCATGCGAAACAATTTATTTTTCAGCGGCAGGAGTTTTATTTTAAATTCTTCGCTTTTCATTCAATAATCAGGACGTTGTGAAGAAGGAAATATTACACTTCACCTTACAATTCAACAGGAAACAGAAGCCAAACCGAGACAACAGCCTTTATGGAAACAAACCTGTTTGAAGTATACAATACAGAAGATAAAAACTATTCGGCTATGGGATGATCTTGATGGAAACGTGCCAGTCGTTCGCGTAACAACGGCAGTTGTTCATGCTGCACCAGGGAAGTACATGCCCTGATACCCTCTTTACGATCACTTCCGGTAATCAACAGCGAAATAGCACTAATACCGTAATAAGTCAGTTCATGCAACAGGTGTTCCGCATCATATCCCGGATAAGAAAAGGTAAAATAAAAACCATCGGCAATGGGCTGGTCAATATCTGTATCATAAACGATTTTAAAACCATTCTCCAAAAACATTTTTTTCATTTCCTTTGCTTTTACGCCGTAGTCTTTCACGTACTCCACAAAGTTAAATTTTCCTTCGTTGGCAGCTTTTAAAACAGCGGTCAGCGCATACTGTGCCGAATGGGCAGTACCCGAACTCAAAGGATACAACGTTTCAAATATCAACGAATAACCCAGGTTGTCAGTAGTGTAATAGCGCAAAAGGTCGGGAAGGCTCATGTTGTACAAATGATTGGAGATAGCCATCATACCAATACGCTCTCCGGCATAACTAAAAATCTTCGAACTGGAAACCAGCAAAATATAATTCTTTGAATATTTGGCTACGGAAGGCTGATAAGGCGGCTGTCCGGGCTGGGAATAATCTTTCCGGAAATCCATACCAAAATAGGCAAGGTCTTCCACAATGGCCACTTTGTATTTATCGGCCAACTCACCTATAATTTGCAATTCTTCTTCCGTAAAGCAAATCCATGATGGATTATTGGGATTGGAATACAAAACAGTGTGAAACCGACCCGTTTTAAAATAAGATTCAAGTTTACCCCGTAATTTCTTTCCACGATAATTGTACACATCAAAACTTTCGTAACGCAGGTTTAACACCTTGTGCTGCATTTTATGTACTGGGAAGCCGGGATCGATAAACAACGTAGAATCCTGGTGCCTGTTAGTGCGGCTCATACACAAAAAAGCAGCAAATCCGCCCTGCATGGAACCTACGGTGGGAATACAACCTTCGGGGTTGACCTCAATATCGAGAAAAAGTTTTAAAAAACGGGAAAATTCTTCTTTGAGAACCTGCAGTCCCTGAATGTTGGGATAAATGGCAGCCACCCCCTTATTCAGTGCATCTATTTGGGCGTTTACCCCGATTTGTGCCGGCGGAAGGCCGGGCACCCCCATTTCCATGCGGATAAATTTTTCTCCGGTGGCTTTTTCAATTTCATCCACCAGTTTTTTGATCTCCCGTATAGAAGCATGACCTACTGAAGCCAGGCCGCTTTCTTTTATTTTTTGTGTAACAATTTGATAATCTATCGGCGTGTTTTTCATAATTTGAGTATTAATTGCTGTAAAATCCATTCTACACACTCCACAGAAAAAACCATCTGGAAATGTTGTTCAAAATTACAAATATTTTCCCAAAAGAAAGGGAAGGAGCCAAGCGGTAAGTCGGGAGGTAATCCCTGATTTCCTTTTAAAAAACAGCAATCGAAAGAGAAAAGAGATTAATGGACAACCCTGATACGCGCATCTACGGCAATAACCTGTTGTTTTGTCCCCAGTAATGGGTTCAGGTCCATTTCGGCAATTTCGGGGGCTACCCTGACCAGCGCTGAAAGCCGCATGAGAACACCGGCAAAAAGTTCTTCATTGACCCCTTCTTTACCCCGTACGCCCTGAATAATTTTGTAACTCTTCAGTTTTTTCAATTCGGTCAGTGCTTCCTCTTTTCCCAGCGGAGCCAGCGTCGTACGCACATCTTTGAGCACTTCGATAAAAATACCGCCCAACCCGAACAAAATCAAATGGCCGAATTTATCTTCTTTTTTTACTCCGGCAAAAAGTTCTGTGCCGTTTAACATGGGTTGTATGAGTACTCCCTTAGCACCTTCTATCTGCATCATACGGTCCATCTCGCTAAGCAGTTTCCCGTTATCACGAATATTCAGGGTCACGCCACCAACATCAGACTTATGCAGGGGACCGACAACTTTCATAACCAATGGGAAACCAACTTTTGCAGCCAGCTTTACAATTTCTGCTTTGTTGGAAGTGGTAAATTCTCTGGCCCGGGCAATACCGGCGGCATCCAACATTGAGGCCACCTCCTCGGCACCCAGATAACCATCTTCTGCTTTTTCCACGATGGTACGGATTCTTTTTTCATCAACTGCAGGCAAATCCACCTTTTCGGAAATAGGTGAAGGGGTATTATGTACCCTGGCCAGTGCCTCGCCCAATATCACTTCATCGGGAAAATAGACCCTGCCCTTTTGAACAAAAGCTTTTACCTCTTTTTCTGCTGTCAAAACGGAAGGCAAAACGGGGAAAATGGGTTTTTTACTGTGTTTCATTTTCTCGTCCAGCAGATCATAGACATCATAAACATCAAACAAGCCGGGTGTTCCGAAAATAACCACCATGGCATCTATTTCATCAAAATCATTGTTCACATAATCGATAATGGTACCAAGCTGTTCTGCAGTTCCTGTTGCAAGGAAATCGATGGGATTACCCACAGCCGAACCGGGAAAAAGTTTCAATTTTAGCTCTTCAGCGGCTTTTCCACGAATAGCCGGCACATTCAACCCGCCGGCAGACAGCTTGTCGGTCAGCATCACCGCAGGGCCGCCGGCATGGGTAATGATGGCAATATTTTTACCTCTCAACCCGGGGTGCATAAAAACAGAAGCAACACTGATAAGGTCCTCACGACCATAACAACGCACAATACCTGCTTTTCGGAAAAGAGCATCGGCAGCGGCATCCGAGCCGGCCAAAGCACCTGTATGTGAAGAGGCAGCCCGGCTTCCGGCTTCCGAAGCACCGGCTTTTATGGCCGCTATCCGGCAACCTTTTCTGATCAGCGAAGAAGCATGTTTCAGCAACAGATCAGGTTTATCAATTTTTTCAAGATAAAGCAATTTAACTTTGGGGTCTTTATCCGGATCAAAATTTTCATCCATGTATTGCAGCACTTCCTCTACTCCCATTTGGGCTGAATTCCCCACAGAATAAACATTATTAAATGTCAGCCCTTTGGGAATACCGGCTTCCATAATGAAACAGGCCGTAGCACCGGAACCACTGATAAAATCACAACCATTGGGATCCAGTTTGGGAATCGGCTGTGTAAAAACACCGTGGTACTGTGGTGTCAGTACACCAACACAGTTGGGGCCAATGAGCGATCCGTTGACTTTGTTCACTGATTCGACCAGCCTTTCTTCCAACAATTTCCCTTCGTGGCTTTCTTCACTGAAACCGGCCGACAACACGATAAAAGCACGCGTATTTTTGTTCTGGGCCAAAAATTCCACTGTATCAGGAGTATATTTTGCGGCTATGGCAATGATCGCCAGATCAACATTGGGCAGTGCCTTGGGGTCGGGAAAACTTTTTACGCCCTGCACCTCATTCTCTTTCGGGTTCATCACATACAACTCACCCTCAAAACCACCGTCCAGAAGGTTTTTCAACACTTTACCACCCGGTTTTTGAATGTCATTTGAACCTCCCACAACCACAATGCTGCGGGGATGTGTTAATTGTTTTGTAATCATGTCCATTGTTATTTTTAAAACAGCAAAATTACGGAATTAGGCACTGTGATACTGAAAAAACATGTATTTAGAACAAGTTTAACCAAACAATCATTCCAACTGACCTGCTACTTTTTCCCCGGCTCTTTTCACCACCGCTTTTGATTTCCAACGGCCGGTCTTGTAATAAGTAAAAGCCAGAATCAAACTGACAAACCAGGCAATGGGAATTCCCCACCAAATGCCAATGGCCCCAAATTTTAAAGAAAGCAACCAGGAAGCAGGAATGCGGACAAACCACAACGAAATAATGGTGAAGACCATGGGGATCATGGTATCACCGGCACCACGCATAACCCCGTTGATGGAAAACATGGTAGCGAAAATGATATAAAAAACCGGTACTATGAGCAGGTAATGTTTCCCTATTTCCACCACTTGCTGATCCTTGGTAAAGACTTCCATGAGCGGTTTGGCGAACAGCAATGCCAAAACAGAAATGGCAACAGCCACCATATTAGCCATGACAAGGGTGGCTTTCAATCCTTTGTGGACCCGTTCCATCTTGCCTGCCCCAATATTTTGCCCTACAAATGTGGCCAGGGCGGATGAAAAATTCATGGCCGGCATAGCTGCAAAAGAATCAATGCGGACAGCTATACTATAAGCCGCTATGGTAGATGTCCCAAACATGTTCACAATACGATAAAGCGCCAAAAAGCCAACGGCCACAAATGTTTGTTGAAACCCGGTAGGCAGCCCTATTTTCAGGCTCTTTTTGAAAATAACTTTGTCGAAAACCATGTGCCGGGGACGGAAATCAAGAAACTTATGATAGCGGTTCATATAAAAAATTATGGCAAAAAAAGCGGCAGCCTGTGAAACAACCGTGGCAGCAGCCACTCCCCCAATACCCCAATGAAAAACCAGTACAAAAACCAGGTCGAGTGCAATATTCATGAGTGTTGACCCTACCAGAAAATAAAACGGCGTTTTGGAATCGCCCAGGCCGCGCATGATAGCGCTGGTACCCTGAAAACCGAAGAAGAATATAAAACCCAGTGAATAAACACGGAAATACTGCACTGCTGAAGGAAGCACATCGGCAGGAAGATCAATCAAGTGAAAAATAAATCCGGCAAAGAGGATGCCCAAAACCGTTACAGCAAGAGCGGCAAAAAACATAAAAATGTACAATGTGTCAATGGTGCGTTTGACTTCCGCCATTTTTCCGGCGCCGAAAAACTGGGAAATAATGACAGTAGACCCGATGGCAATGCCCACCACAAAGGAGATCAGTGCAAAAATAAAAGGAAAGTTAGCACCCACAGCAGCCAGTGCTTCTTTTCCAATAGCACGACCCACCACAATACTGTCTACTACATTGTAAAGTTGCTGGAATACATTACCCGCCAGCATTGGCAAAGCGAAATGTAAAATGAGTTTTCCTTCTTTCCCTGTCGTTAAATCTTTCAAAGGTTATAAACTATTTGGGAACAGCCTCATTTTTTGCGCCTGCCTGCTTTTTCCTCATCCTTCATCAGATTTTTCGGATTGAGTTTTTCCACATCCTGTTTAAAATCATTAATGTCAGAGGCCACATCTTTCAAATCATCGGCGAGGCCATCTTCGTTCACCGCTTTTTTAAATTCTTTCATCCCTTTTCCTAATCCTTTGGCCAGTTCGGGAATCTTCTTTCCACCAAACAACAAAAGAACAGCTGCTAAAATCATGAGCACTTCAGGGGTGCCAATTAAGCCACAATACTGTACCATAACCCTAATGTTTTGACAAAAATAAGCAAACAATATTTAATCTGGAACATTTTTTGAAAGAAAGATGGGAGAAACATCTTAAAATATCTTAAAACTTACATATTATTCAAACAGGCAGGTTGAACTGTTAAGTTGAAAAAAACAGTAATTTTGCCTGCGAAACCGTCAGGCTGTTCTATCGCCTCGTTTCAGACGAGGAGGAAAGTCGGGACAACACAGGGTACCATACTTCCTAACGGGAAGGCTTTCTGGTCTTGCCTTAGGCAAGACGTGAAAGACAGCGAGTGCCACAGAAAATAACCGCCTCGTCTCAGACGAGGCAAGGGTGAAAACGTGGGGTAAGAGCCCACGCGGGCGGTTGGTGACAGCCGTCCGGGGCAAACCTTATGGGTTGCAAGGCCAAATATACCGGCATTTCCATTCGAAATGGAATAAGGGCGACCCGTCCGACGCCGGCGGGTAGGCCGCTGGAGTTACAGGGTGACCTGTAACCAAGATAAATGATAGAAACCCGGCGAAAGCCGGGTACAGAATCCCGCTTACAGGCCTGACGGTTTTTTTATCCTTTAAAGTGAGAAAGTGTTTCTTCGATGGAAAAACCCTGCTCCTTTTCAAACTTCCGATAAATTCCGTTCATTACCTGAAGCAATTTTTCCACATCTTTTTTGGTTTGATACAGGGTTAATTGAACCCGGATACCCACATTTTTAACAGGAACGGCAGGAAACAAACCAGCAGTTACCGACAGGTTTTCAGCAAAAAGTATTGTGCCCGAAAGATAAATATTCTCGGGCTTTCCCATGGGGAAATAGGCTGTGGGGGTATGGACTTTGTTTATCAACGGAAGTCCCAGCTCGTCACAACGATCATAAAAATAGTCGATAATTTCTTTCAGCTGATTTTGTAATTGACTGATTTCGGGACTTAGATGGATTTTTGAAGAAGCAATCAACCCGCCCAGGGTCGTTGATTCCAGCGGCCCCGTAAACATCAAGGGCCCGCTCAGATAGACCAACAGTTTTTTGATCTCCTCGCCGGGACAAACAATAGCCCCGCCGCCAACGCCAAAACCTTTGCCAAATGAAACGGCCAGTATCATTTTTGCATGCTGTTTAATCTGCGACAATACGTAACCACTACCATGGGGGCCTGCCCAACTGACTCCATGCGCATCATCCACATAAACATAAAACTGCTCATATTTGTTCAGCAGTAATTCTACCGCTTTGGCAGGAAACACATCTCCATACATGGAGTAAATCCCATCGGCCATATACCAAACTTTTTCATGGGATTTGCCCAGTTCAACAATCCGTTCTTCCAATTGCTGCAAATTATTGTGACGAATGGTTTCGATGTGAGTACCGTGTGCACGCACCATGTCAACAGCCATTTGAATGGTGGCATGAACATGATGATCGAGGACAACAGCATCTTTGCGGCCGACCAACAGCGGTATTGCACCCACATGGGCTAAGGTAGTCTTCGGATAAACAACAACAGGATTACCAAACACCTGCGCAAGGATTTCTTCTGCTTCATCTGTCTTGTGCAAATGCAAAAACTCCCTGGAAATGGACAGGTTGAACCCGTTCTCCCGAATGGAGGCAATGGCACCATCAATAATACGCTGGTCGTGCATCAACATCAAATAATCGCTCAGCGAAAACGGGATCACTTTAGCTCCCCGGATATTTACTGCCATTTTTCGGCCATTGGGCTCGCTTTGTGTAGCCAAATGCCCAATCCCTATCTTTCTGGTCTCATCAATAACCTGATAGGCCCTTTCTAATAATGAATTTCCCACGTGTATAAATTTTGCTTAACACAAATTTAAACATTCTGGTAATTTTCCAAAAATGGGAAAAAATAGTTATGAACGGACATTGTTTAAAACTTTATCGGAGATAAAAGACATCCCCGTTTTTCAATAAAGGATATATATTCCAAAAAATTATTAAATTTGTAAAACAGTAGGGAAAAACAAAAAAATTTTTATTAAAAAACAACCATTTAAGATGAATATTTTCAGCGCAAATTTTAATAAAAATCAGATTCGAAGTGAGGATTGGTTCGATTTTGAGAAACAATTTCTTTTACCCTTAAGCCTGACCGCCATCTTTTTTTCTGCTATTTCTGTTTTCCTTAATGTTATCATGGGTTTCAAATGGGCTTTGATTGTTATTCCGCTTGCAGGTATTGGCATTTTTGGCATTGTTTATTTTATGGCAAAAAAAGACTTCCATGTTACATTTGCCAAATGGATGTTTATCATAACAAGCATGATTTTAATAAATGTGGTATGGTATTATAATTATGGTGCCCGCGGGCCATGGTTTTTTCTGATAATTTTAGTTTACAGCTATTTAATTTTTATGATGAGCGGCAGGCAACTGCTCATATTAAGTGTTATTCTTGTTCTCAATGTCCTGGTGCTTTTCTTTTATGAAGAAACCCACCCAAATGCACTGGGCAACTATCCTTCCAACACAATGCGGCTGTTGGATTTTTACTCTGCCATTTTGCTCACCGGTGCCACAGCCTATGTTTTAATGACCATAGCCAAACGGTCGTACCTGACACAATACAAAAAAGCCAAAATTGCAGACAAACTTAAATCCTCCTTTCTGGCCAACATGTCACATGAAATCCGCACCCCTCTGAATGCCATTGTGGGCTTCAGCAACCTGCTGGCCGATGGCACCATAAAAGAAGAAGAAAGGGATGAGTATATTTCGATTATCAACAACAGTAATGAAACCCTTTTACAACTGATCGACGACATTTTGGATGTTTCCATGATTGAAGCTGACCAGGTAAAAATCACCAAATCAGATTTCTCTGTCAACAAACAAATGAAACAACTCGAAACAACCTACCTGCCAATCATCAAAAAGAAAAAACAGGATGCCGTACAGTTAAAACTAAACCTCCCGGAAGATTCCTTTTGGATAAAATCAGACCAGATCCGTATTAACCAGGTAATGGTCAACTTACTGAACAATGCCATAAAGTTTACGCACAAAGGCAGCATCGAATTCGGTTTTGAGCCGAAAGGCAATTATCTCAAATTCTATGTAAAAGACACCGGAATTGGGGTTCAAGAAGCTTATCTGGACCATCTTTTCGACCGTTTTTACAAAATTGAGAACGATAATAAGAAATTGTACCGTGGTACCGGAATCGGCCTTTATCTCTGTAAAAGAATCGTTGAACTGCTGGGCGGGACCATTCACGTTGAGTCAAAATTTGGCAAAGGTTCCATGTTTTATTTTTACCTGCCTGCAGAGAACTTAACCATTGAACCAGCTGTGGTTTCCAATAACAAAACAGAAAAAACCAGGCAAAAAACAAACACAACCAAAGCAACCATCCTGATCGTTGAAGATGATGAAAGCAGCCGGATTTACTTTAAAAAAGTATTGGAAGAAATGAATTGGAAAATACTGGAAGCCACCGGCGGGAAAGAAGGTGTGGATATATTTGCCCAACAAGAGGATATCAAAGTTGTATTGCTGGATATCAGATTGCCGGAAATCAGCGGGTTCGACATACTGAAAGAGTTAAAAAAGATAAGGCCGGAAGTGCCGGTGATTGCCCAGACAGCATTTGCCATGTCGGGGGACGAAGAGAAGTGCCTCGCGGCGGGATTTGACGATTACCTGTCGAAACCGGTCAAAAAAGAAACCCTCATACAAAAATTGCAACGGTTTGTATAAAAGAGAAATGCAAAAAAAGCTGATTGATAAATATTTTCCATTGCTGAACGACAGACAAAAGGAACAATTCCATCAGCTGGGGGTACTTTATGGTGAATGGAACAGCCGGATCAATGTCATTTCCCGCAAAGACATGGATAATCTTTACCTGCATCATGTGTTGCATTCGTTGGCTATTGCCAAGCTCCTTTCATTTAACCCGGGGACAGAAATCATGGATGCCGGTACAGGAGGCGGTTTTCCGGGCATTCCGCTTGCTATCTTGTTTCCTCGAGCACAATTTTACCTCGCAGATTCCGTTGGAAAAAAAATAAAAGTGGCCAGGGCTGTTGCCGAAGCCTTAAAACTGCAAAATGTAAAAGCAGAACAAATCAGGGTTGAAGAGGTTAACCGCTCATTTGATTTTGTGGTCAGCCGGGCGGTAACCGATTTGGAAATCTTTACCCGGTGGACATTCAATAAGATCCGGCAACGTTCCTTCAATTCGCTGGCAAATGGCATTTTATATTTAAAAGGATTGGGCATTGAAGATGAGACAGGCCGAGTCAGAAAAAACAAAAACATCCGGGTGGCCGCTTATCCCCTGGAACGTTTTTTTGAAGAACCTTTTTTTAAAACCAAACAAATAATCCATATTTACCGTTAAAAAAACTATGATGCCGTATCTGTGATCTGAAACACCATGAATTTTTCCTTCCCCATAAATGTTGTAAATAAGAATTAATACATATTAACATCAATTTATATGGTGTCCCGAAATAAATTCTTAATTTCGCCCGTTCATCTTTTTAATTATAAACAAAATTTAAAATAATCGTTATGACTGAAGCAATACAGAAATCGCTGCGAGAGTCGCCTTTGGCCCGTTGGACAGCGATGGTGGTCGTTTCTTTGTCCATGTTCGGGGCATATTATTTTAATTATGCCGGTTCTTCGGTAAAACCGCTTCTTGAAACCGCCCTTGGGTGGACCAGTAGCGACATCGGATTATATACCGGTTCTTATGCCTGGTTTAACGTTTTCCTTTTCATGCTTATTTTCAGTGGCCTTATTTTGGACAAGCTGGGAATAAGGATAACCGGACTGGGCGCAACGGCATTCATGGTTGTGGGAACCGGTTTTAATTACTGGGCTATGACTTCTTTATCTCCTCATGTAGCCAACACAATGTTATCAATCCCTTTAATAGGACAAGTTAAAACACAGGTTTTTCTTTCCTGTCTGGGTTTTGCTGTTTTCGGCATTGGTAGTGAAGCGACGGGAATTACCCTCTCGAAAGCCATTGTAAAATGGTTCAAAGGAAAAGAACTGGCACTCGCCATGGGGCTTCAGATGTCCATTGCCCGTTTGGGTACCGCACTGGCTCTGGCCGTTTCATTACCTCTTGCTATCAAATTCACATACAGCACCCCTATTTTGCTGGCTTTCGTCCTGATGCTTCTTGGTTTGGTCGCTTTTATTGTTTATACTGTTTTGGACAAAAGACTGGATGCTTCTGAAAAAGATATTGTGGTGGAAGAAGAAGAACCTTTCCGCGTTAAAGATATTTTATCCATCATCAGCAACAAAGCCTTCTGGTATATTGCCATCCTTTGTGTTCTGTTTTATGGCGCCGTATTTCCTTTTTTGTTCTATGCGCCGGATTTTATCATCAACAAATACCATGTTTCACCGGATTTTGCCGGTCTCATCCCCATGTTACTTCCTTTTGGAACAATCTTTTTAACACCATTGTTTGGCAGTATCTATGACAGAAAAGGGAAAGGTGCAACCATCATGATCATTGGTGCCGTCATGCTTCTCTTTGTACACAGTTTTCTGGCCGTTCCATGGCTCAATAACTGGATAATTGCAGCTATCCTGGTGATTATCCTTGGCATTGCCTTTTCGCTGGTCCCTTCAGCCATGTGGCCTTCCGTGCCAAAGATTATTCCCGAAAAAAAACTGGGAACAGCTTATGCCGTTATTTTTTATATTCAAAATGTAGGTTTGCTTTTCATTCCCATGATCCTTGGTTACGTGTTAAGCGCTTCAAATCCTGCTGTTTTCCCCAACAAAGCGCTCATAAAATCTTCCATCGAGCAGAGCTTTAATAAAGTACTGGCCGAAAACAACATTAAGCCTAACACCAAACTGCTGAGAATAGCCATTGACAAAACCACCGGAAGAGTGGTGGATTCTATAGTTCATACCACTTACTATCAGGCCACACCGCAAAAGGATGTAAACACCGTTCAGCTGAAAAATAATATTATCAACAGCAACCTGAGCGCAGTCAAAGACATCCATTTGGCCAACAGTAGTAAAGCCACCCTTGATGCATTGGGAAAAACGTTTACCATGGCCACTTACCCCCTCATTAAAAAAGAGAAACTGAACATAAGGTATAATTACGAACACGATATTCTCATATTTGTCCTGCTCGGTGTTTTGTCTTTTATTTTTGCCCTGTTGCTGAAACTGGAAGACAAGAAAAAAGGATATGGTCTGGAGTTACCGAATATGGAAAAATAGTTTATATGGACAATTAAAATTATAAAATCATGAGTAAAGAAATTTTAAATTTGGAACCCAAGGCCCTGTGGAAAAAC
>Ga0256829_1002992_pt1 | contig 12104 bp, 10 predicted proteins | sample 131447metaG_FD_185979 | JGI IMG/M metagenome (GOLD analysis project Ga0256829, IMG submission 185979) | Hydrothermal vent microbial communities from Lau Basin, Pacific Ocean - 131-447 | ecosystem: Environmental > Aquatic > Marine > Hydrothermal vents | place: Pacific Ocean: Lau Basin | collected... | reverse complement strand
ATCGGAAAAGTCAAGGGAAAATACCACTTTATGGCACTACAATCCAGTTTGAAAACAAGAATCGTTATTTACCAACGATTTTTAAACATAAAGTGGACTTTTTGGGATGAACCCGGCTGAAGATGGGGTAAGAGAGCAATCAATAACGAAGAGTTAGAGGTTATCCTGACATTTTTGGGGCTACTTGCGATTAGGAACCCTGCTTTTAGACAAAACATGACTGCTTTCATGGACGATATCACAAGTAAAATGATGCAACTTTCGCTTGCAACAAAAGAAAGGTGGGAAGGCCAAGTTGCCCAAATGAAAAGGCAAGGTGTCCATATCCCTGATCTCCCATATGAAGATATGAAAAGTTTTGTCGATAAAAAACGATATAAGCTCCAATTGAAAACAGACTTTCACATTCATAATGAATTTGTCGGGTTGGAAGCAATTATTCCACACCTTTCCAATCGCGTGTGGTTGCTGGTCGCAGCCTCATCACAAAGTGGACCATTTATAACATCAGATCATCCTGTATCTCTAAGGTGGAAACACCCTGAGGATATTCCACCGTTTTATCGTGATCATCCGGGATTTGGTTTAAGCGATACTCAGGTCATTTTTCCATTGTCCAAAAGTTTAGCCCTTATCGGAGAGTTTGAAGATGTTGAATGGCATGACGATATAATAGCGACTCCTGCAGTCCCAGAACTTGTAGCATCGATCAACACTTTAATGATTGGAACCTCACGCGGTCAGATTTATGCTCCATCGTTTAATTTTAAATTCGACGGAAGAGATGGCATCGCTTCGGGCAGTATGCTTTTGTCATATTTGAAATGAGTCAATGTAGAGGACGAAGAAAAGATGGGGCTCGTTGTCGGAAAGTAGTGAGAGGAGGCTCCCATTACTGTGCCATGCACGCCGATCAGGAAAAGAAGCCCAGCAAGCTGCCAATTGCGTTGGGCATGGCGGCAGGTCATTGGGTTGCGCCGGGCTTGGGTGGAATGATTGTCGGCGGCTTGATGGGGTCAGCCTGTATCGAGGAGAAGAAAATGAGTAAAACACGTGTATTTGTAAGTTTTGATTATGACCATGATGTTAGTCTAAAACACCTTCTTGTGGGGCAATCAAAATACGATGATTCTCCATTTGAAATTGCAGACCATTCTATCAAGGCTCCAATTGCCGGGGACTGGAAGGCCAATGCTAAAACGCGTATCAAACGTGCTGATGTCGTTTGTGTAATCTGTGGGAAGAACACGCATACAGCTACAGGTGTTAGTGCTGAACTGGCAATCGCTCAGGAAGAAAGAACCCCATATTTTCTTCTGGCAGGATACAAGGATGGTGCTGCCAAAAAACCACGTGCAGCCAAGCCTTCTGACAAAATATACAAATGGACATGGCCAAATCTCAAAAAACTGATTGGCGGAGCCAGATAGGTGGCATCCACAATTGAAAAATCGCTAATCAACGAATTATCAACTGAGCCTTCTTCGGCTGCCATTGAGCAGTACAAACTCTACGTGGAAACAGCAGAGCGGAACAGCTCCAGGCGACTAACCGCGAACTCCTTTTTTCTCACCATAAACACAGGCTTGTCGGCCTTGTTGGGATATATGGCCAACTTCAAAGCTATGGATTTGGCGGTGGCGCAACTGGCTATCCCGATAGCAGGAATTATCCTGTCCTACTTCTGGTACCGGCTGATCATCTCATATCGTGAAATGAACCGCGCCAAGTTTAAGGTCATTCACGCAATGGAAAAACAGCTTCCATTCAATGCCTTCGATGCCGAGTGGAAATCGGTCGAGCAAGGGAATAACCGCAAAGGCTACCGCCCCTACACCAACATAGAATCAGCCATTCCTTGGGTTTTCATCGCGATTCACAACCTCCTGCTGATTGCTTCAATCACTGGATTCCTATCCAAGTAAGGTGAAATTGGATGGCGGCTACTGACAAAACCCTATTGATGATTCCGGACCGGCTAGAAGGTCATGTTACCACCGGACGGGATCCGCTCGGCATGCGGGCTAGGAGCATCATGCGCCACCAACTTTTACTTCTGAGAGTTATTTTTTGTCCTGACTCAAGAGATCAATAAAGTCTCGGATAACCTCCTCAACTTCTTTTTTGAGGGATTTGTAGAGCAGCATTTTTTTCAAGGCATCAAGCCGATCCAGATCAGCTATTTTTACAAGCCGGAGTAGTTTCCAGTCGCTGATAATCCGGGTTCCTTTTCGGTACTTCGAGATATCGACTTTATGTTCATCGACTAATTCAGCCAATTCTGCATCTGTCTTCAGGCCTTTAGCCGCCTTGGCCGCATCAAAAACCTGATTGACCATCTCTAGGTACTTTTCATGTTTGTTCATAAAGCAAATCATAATCCAATTTGGGTTAGAAAAAAAGCCAATTATTTTTCTTGACAAGAGTTAGAAAAATATCTAACCTTCGCCATAAATTAGAAAATAGTCTAACTTATGGTTTGTTAAAAAGCGACATGTTGAGGTGCATATGTGTGATAACAATCAAACAAAAAAAGTCATATCAGTGGACATAGCAAAGTTAAGTTGGCCGAAGGAGATCGATAAATGTTTTCCTGTGGAACTTATCCAGTGGCTTATATCAGAAGGCTTGTCTCCAGCCGTTATTGAAGCAGCCGCGAAGACTGCTCGAATCCGCGTCACCCACAAGCCGCGAACAAAGAAAGAAGCGTATCTGGTGGTTGGCGGCATTTGTGACTTTGTTTTGCTTGTCAATGCAGGTTGGTCAGAGAAAGTGGATTGCATTTTGGATCATTCGGTCAAGGCGCATGATGTTCAACGGCTGCTTTACATGGATGTTTGTAATGACCTTTTTCGTTGCAAATCAGGGGCGGTGGCAAATACAGCAAAAGCAGTAGTTTTGATTGAACTGATGAAATTAAGGGATCAAACTGGAACCCCTTCATACTTCAATCTCGTCGGTCGCCACCTGAAAGGCAATAATCTTTTGAAGCAAATTGCTGGTTATGATTCGCGAGCTTATCAACGTGCCGATAAAAAAGGAATGAACCAAAAACTTCGGGCGGAGATAGAGGCTATTCTAGATATTTCATCAGGGAACACCTCGGAAAATGAAGCCGAGCCTGAAAATAACGCTGTTTCCTCGTCATGAATCAACTGAATGGTCTTCTGGAATTCTATCGTCTGCACTTGGCTCCACGGCATCCGGCAGTAAAGGTTTTACAAATTCATGATCAATACATAGAGATATTTGACGCGGTTGCTGCGCTTATTGACTTGCCGGACGATGGACGGTTGTTTGTGAAATCGCAGTCCGTGGTGAACAAGCTGATTAATGCTTGGGAAATTGAAACGTCGAATAAATTTCAATTCCACAAAGAAATAGAAGAAATTTATCGATGTTGCCCAGTTAGTATTGGCACCGAAACAATCTATGGGCACAAGACGTCAAATCCAATTTTTACATATTTAATGCTGCCATCAATGCCTGGCATGCAGGAATTCAAGGACCAATTTCAAGTACTTTCTCCATTTTTTACGAGGCGAATAAACCAGTGCTTTGAACAGATGTCAAACGCATCAGATGAATATCGGTATAGCCTATGCCTTGCTGCGCGAAAGCTGACGGTCACAGCGCCTGCAATCCCGAATGAGCAAACTTTTAATTGGGATTACGAATTCAAGCTCGCGTTGGCAAAGTCTGCCATAGGCGCCAAGATCCAGGGACAAAATATAACCCATGCTGCAGAGTGGTCTTATATTGCCGATTTGCTGTTCAGAAACCGAACCAAGCCAGGACGTTCATCCGGGGGAGGCGAGGGAGAAAAGCACAGGCGCTGGCTTCTGTTCGAGCGAGATCCATATTATGAATTATCGTATGAGTGGAATGCACCCCAGAGCAGTGAAACTGAAATGGGCGATGATGATGGGTTCCAGCCGAAGGAAGGTGGGCTTGTTGGAGATCCGATGTATTTGCATTTGGAAGCGAAAATAGAAGAGCTGGATGAGGCTGGTGAGTTTGCTGTTGATTATCAGGTCAAACCTGAAATTACGCTACCGGCCTCATGGTTTGGCGACCCCTGGAAGGCCAGGCGAAAAATGCGGGGAAAGCAGGAATCCATGATGGCCGCAAGTCGGGTTGTGCCATGGGAGTCGACCGCATTATCCATCAACAAAATTAAACGATTAATACGCCACATCAGGACAACTGAAAGTAGTCCCTACTGCGCCGTACTGGCTTTGGCTTTGTTTCTGGGGGCAACAGAGCCGGGATTGAGAAAAATGCGGATCGGCTCCTTTTCATCCGGTATAGACCCGGACGATAAGGAGACAGAGAAGCTGGTGAAAGGTGATAGATATTACGATGAGGAAACTCGTGAAATATGCTTTTTGAATTCGTTAGGTATGGAGCATTCACATGAATATCTGGAGGTGCCGTTGTTGTTGCGGATTCTTCTGCCTTGGTGCGTGAGTCGGCATTTTCCAACTGGTCGGAAACCGGGGGATAAGGTATTTCAGTCGAAAGATTTATCCCGTGCAAAAAGGGAATTAAAGGCAATGGGCGGCGACGGATTGAGGAACATTACGCTGGGGCGGTTGAGGGCAACATTTGAGGCCTATTTCGTTCATGCATCAGGTTTGCCGGAGATTACAGCTGACCTATTTAGTGGAGTAAACCGACCTCACCTGAAAAGTCAGCATTACTATGTTTCAGTTGATTGGAGGCATTCAGTCCAAGAGTGGCGCCGAATGACGGGCCATCTATTGCGGTTCAGGGAAAGCAACATTTCATCCTTGTTTCGATCAATGGCATTTCATGAAGTCCCCGAAGGCCGTTATGACCGCAGCAAATATGCCGGCGCGGTAAAGACGCCATCTGAGGCCGCGTTGAAAAGGCATGCTGTCGGTCTGCTTTCATCATTCCCAAGGGACAAGGCTGCCTTTGGCGTTGCTGGCGCCAATGCATGGAATGCTTATATGGCCTATATGTACTTGTTTATTTCAGTTTGCACGGGAAGGCGACCGCAAAGGGATCCATTTCCCAATCGAGGCTGTTTTGATCAGGAAAGTAAGAGTCTTTACATCGATGACAAATGGAATCGACGATTTCGAGAGGCGCGTGTTGTGCCTTTGTGTGATTCGCTTTTGCAGGTGCTTCCGGAATGCTTTGACTTGATCCGGAAAAACTTTGCCTATTGGAAATTGCGGGGGTTCGAATCCGAATGCAAGATCGGAGAAGCATTCCTAGTCGATGAGGAGAATGGGCTGATACTTCCCGTTTCCCCCTCAAATCTTGACCGAGTTTGCCCACACATTGAGGGATACTTTAGCGGTTTAAAGAACGGACCCCGACATTTCCTTTTGACCCGATTGCACATGGCGGGAGTCAACCAGGAAGTGATTGATTTCATCGCCGGGCATCGCCATGCCTCGAGAGAACCCGAAATGGTAGCTTCCCCGGTTTCCTGGCTAGCTAAATCTCAACTGCTGAGAGAGGTGATAGAAAAGCAAATTGTCGAACGGTTAGGTCTGGAGGCTCCATTCCATGAGTGAGGCAAATCTCGACAAGATTCTACAGGCGGGGGATCAAATCAAAAACGAAATCCTGGCCAAGGAAAGTCACCTAATGATTCCGGTTGTTGGGGACATCATTCAAAATGTGATCAAGGTGTTAAAGGAACCTGAATTCAAAGGTCAATGGAATAGAACCATAGCATCGAAATTTTATCATCTTGCAGGATTAATCAATAAGAAAGGACAACTGAAGGCGAATGAAAAAGAGCTTTTCCGAGTCAATGTCGGGCTGGAACATATTCTCAAGTTGTTAAAAAAAGAAGCGGGACTTCGGGTGAGTTGCTGGCCTCAGGTTCGACTTGCAAACAGACAGTATCTGGCTCTGGAATATTATCCCTACAAGGGAGTATCCAAGAGAAAAAAGTCCAACAAAAAAAAGGACGAGGACAAGAAGGACGAAGATAAGGAGGACGAGAAGGACGAGGACAAGAAGGACGAGGACAAGAAGGACGAAGATAAGGATGGCGAGGACAAGAAGGATGAGAAAAAAGCGGACGACCAACTGAGACAATTACAAGAGTTTCATGCCTTGCTCCAGACTTTTGTGAAAAGTTCACCGAATTTTGGAACCAAGCAGGAAGAAATTTGTGCCCGCCTTATTCTATCCATGATTGCTTTGGACGGGGTTTTCGGGGGGAATGCCGACGGCCTAATCTCCCATGTAACAAAAAACAGGGTTCATTTAGACCGTGATATGCCCCTGATTGAAGTCCCCTTAAGCAGCAAAAAGCAAGCCAACCTGAAACATTATTTTCTAGGCCGATACACGATTAAGTGCCTTAAAATTCTGATGCCTCGCGCAACGAAGGCCGGGGTGATATTTCCCGATGACTGGCTCATGACAAGTAAACATCACAAGAAACGACCGAGAAGAATTGAACTTGAAAAGTTACTAACCGAACTATGGAGAAAAACATTTCCGGATCGATCGCTGCCCGAGTATATGGATGTCAACTGCTGGATAAAATCATCTCGCCTGAGTTGCGCATTGGGTGGTGTACCCTTTATTGCGATTGCACATTTGCGCAATCGATTGAGTGGCGCACAAATTCCGGTACTGGAAGAGCATACTACCCCCACGCCTTCACTCGCTGATGCAGGGAAAGAAAATGGAGATTCTTTTAAATGGGTTCGATCAATGCATCAGGCCATCAGGAGGCAAGAGGTACCCGATGAAAAATTGAATTTAAGGAGTATTCAGCCTCTTGCATGCGAATTAAAGAGGGATATGGAACAAGCAAAATCCGATGGCGTGATTGGTGAGAATGAAATCAACCTGGCCGACTGGCTGATTTGGATGATTGGGCAGGAAAGGTTTAAGGATATGCGGCTTTCAACTTATCAGGGATACATCTCATCCGTAGCCAATCGGGTTTTTCCGCTGCCTGATAACAAAAGCCTAAAAGATCTGACAGGTGATGATTGGACTCAGATAATTAAAGATCTTGCAGCCAATGAAGATTACATGCCATCCACCAGGAGGACGGCCATAACGCATCTTAAGGTGTTGAATGCATACATGAACCAGCAAGGGTTGGCGCCCAAGGTTGATTTCAAGAATTATAAATTTCGCGTTTTGAGGGAGATTGCAGAATGCTCGGTTATTTTCCCTCACGAGGTGGATCAGCTGCTTGCGAGAACGCAGAGCGATAAGCTTTGGTTGGCTATAATGTTTGCATTCTATTGCGGCCTCCGATGTGAGGAAGTTTGTTACCTGAGACTGACAGGTTTCGAAAGCAATTACAGGTTTGTGATTGGAAGAAGCAAGTTGCAAAGCAGCAGAAGAACTGTGCCTCATGGAATGCTCATTCCGGAGAAGCATCAGGAACGATTGCAAGACATTCTCATGGATTGCCGGGTTCGGGGTGACGAATATCTGTTTGAGGAGGAAGATGGCTTTCCGATTCCAACCTGGAAACTCAGTAAGCGAGTTGGCCGACTATTGGTAAAAAATGAGAGTCGGGTCAAGAAAATGCATGCTTTACGGCACGGTTTTGCATCCTGGCAATTGGTTCGATACTACATGTTGGTAGATCATCATCTGAGGGATGATGTTCGGGTGGGCCGGTTCAACCTGGATCTGGATGGAAGGCATGAATGGTTTCAGGATGAGATGCTTGGTAATTTTGCCGAGTTGATGGGCGGGATCCGTTGGAGGATGGATTACGAGAACAAGGGGAACTGCACCGCACTGGCGACGGACCTGATCATGATTTCCAAGTTGCTTGGCCATGCAAGTCGCTTTACAACCCTTGAAAACTACACGAATACTATCGGGTGGCTTTGTCGATATTATCTCCAAAAGCGCGAAGCTATGATTATGGCTTGATGACTTGCCCGATGGTCATTTGACTCCTGATGATTAAGCATCAAAAAGCTGCCATTCTGTTTGACCATCGGTTCAATTCTATTCAAAAAGTGATTTGGGCGTGGGCACAGGAAAATAGCGGATTTGGTTGAAATGCCTGAACTATTGTTCGGAGCATAAAAATATTGGGCACAGGATGGGCACGAGGTGGGCATAGGCCAGTGGGCACAGGATTTTAAGAAAAGAAAAAGGCCTTGAAAAGCTCAATGTTTTCAAGGGCTTATGTTTGGTTGCGGGGGCTGGATTTGAACCAACGACCTTCGGGTTATGAGCAGGATGGTCATAAAATTTATAACCGTATTAAACCATTTTGCGTGGGAGAGAATCCAATCATTGCAAGGGAATGATGGTACTACATGGCTCTGGAATTGAGTAAAAATACTCTTGATATTGAGTAAATTGCAATTACAATGGCTGCATGTACAGCAGACCAATATTTCAAACGATTGAGAAAAGACTGATGGAACCCCGGCGCTTTATACAAGTGCTGGCTGGCCCGAGACAGGTTGGAAAAACAACACTGGCAAGACAGTTAATGGCATCACTATCGCATGCCGTGCATTTTGCGTCAGCAGATGCTTTAGCCGCCGAAGACCGACAGTGGATTCGGCAGCAATGGGAGGCAGCCAGGTTCAGGTTAAGTCAGAACGAATCTGCAGAAGGGTTGCTCATTCTGGATGAGGTTCAGAAAGTGCCGGGTTGGCCGGAGGTCGTAAAATCCCTGTGGGATGAAGACACCAACAATAGATTTCCTCTGAAAGTCATGGTTCTTGGCTCATCGCCACTGCTGGTTCAACGGGGGCTAACGGAAAGCCTGGCGGGTCGTTTTGAGATCATTCCGGTTCGCCATTGGTCATTCCAAGAGATGCAGGACGCATTTGGCGTTTCGCTGGACGAGTATGTCTATTTTGGTGGTTACCCCGGTGCAGCAGATATTCGAAAGGATGAATACCGTTGGCGAAACTACATCGTCGATTCACTCATTGAAACCACAATCTCCCGCGATATTCTGCTAATGACTCAAGTCAATAAGCCCGCGCTGCTACGGCAGCTATTTTATCTGGGTTGCCAATATTCCGGTCAGATTCTCTCCTATCAAAAGATGGTGGGGCAGATGCAGGATGCAGGAAACACGACAACGCTGGCACATTATCTGGAGTTGCTTGCCGGAGCTGGCATGCTCTGCGGTATACCTAAATATGCCGGTCAGCAGGTCAGGCAACGAGGCTCCAGTCCTAAACTGCAAGTCATGGATATGGCGTTGATGTCAGCGTTATCTGGACAGGGTTTTAAAGCAGTTCGAAGCGATCCTGAATTATGGGGACGCTGGATTGAGTCGGCAGTTGGCGTGCATCTGGTGAACAGTTCAATTGAATACGGATTTGAACTTTTTTACTGGCGGGACAGGGCGCGGGAAGTCGATTTTATTGTCCGCCACCAGGGGCGTTTGCTGGCAATTGAGGTCAAGAGTCATAAACGACAAACAGCATTGCCCGGTATGGATGCTTTTGTAAATGCATTTCACCCGGATAAAATCATGTTGATTGGAGGTGGCGGCCTGGATGTGGAACTGTTTTTGTCCATGGATGTAAAACAGTGGTTGCCATAACCCATCCTGAAGGCAAGCGGCGAGAGGCAATGCGAGCAGGATGTAGCGAATTGCCCGATGGTCATTTGACTCCTGATGATTAAGCATTAAAAATGCTGCCATTCTGTTTGACCATCGGTTCAATTCTATTCAAAAAGTGATTTGAGCGTGGGCACAGGAAAATAGCGGATTTGGTTGAAATGCCTGAACTATTGTTCGGAGCATAAAAATATTGGGCACAGGATGGGCACGAGGTGGGCACAGGCCAATGGGCACAGGATTTTAAGAAAAGAAAAAGGCCTTGAAAAACTCAATGTTTTCAAGGCCTTATGTTTGGTTGCGGGGGCTGGATTTGAACCAACGACCTTCGGGTTATGAGCCCGACGAGCTACCACTGCTCCACCCCGCGTCAGGGAGGCCGAACTATAGGGCCGGGTTTGCATGTGTCAATGTGATTTTTTTGACTTCTTGAACATCCCTATATCTGAACAATCCGCGATACATTATTTCCGTTGACCCGAATTGGACAGGCATATTAATATGTAGCACCGAGACCTTAATATGGTTTATTAATGAATTGAGGCAAAACCCCACAGACATTGGATAATTTGCTTGCTGGCCTGGAAATATTACGCTATGGTTGTGGCGTCGGGGTTCGATTGAACAGGGAGCACTCTATGTACAAATTAAGACTTATCTTGCTTGCTTGCATGCTCATGATGTCATCGTGTAGTACAATTGATGCCATTTTTGGCCCGGACGAACCTGATGCAGCGGCCTCCAGCAAGGATCATCTGGCTCAGGAAAATGATCAACTGGGTTCGGAAATTGCCGATTTGCGAGGTACGCTGAAGCAGTTGAAGCAGGATATTGCAGATCAAAAGGCTCAAAAACTGGCCCAAATGAAGGCGGAAGAAGATGCACGCCAGAAAGCGGAACAAGCTATTTCACAGGACAGACTATGGGTAACCGTATCCTTCCGCTCCGGCTATAAACTAACCCGGCAATCGCGCCAGGCCTTGAAGCGACTGGCAGATAAATTCCTGTCCAAACCGCGTATGCAGAAAATCGAAGTACGTGGCTATACCGATGACGAGCCCATTGGCGGTTATCCCGGCCATCGGCACAAACCCAGTCACCCGTATAAAACCAATCTGGCCCTGAGCCAGGCGCGTGCGGATAATGTTGCAGATGCGCTGATTACTGCCGGAATTCCAAGGGATATCGTCAATGCCGAAGGGTTCGGTGCAACAAGCTTTGTAGCAGACAATAAAACAGATGCCGGACGTCAGCGAAATCGTCGTTCTGAAATCCATCTGGTCAGCAACTGATTCAGAGTGCGACTGCTAAAATAGCCCGGCGATCCCGGGCTATTTTTTATAGTTAAGGAGGAAGAACAGATGACGGATCAGCCCTTGCATGAAAGCACTGCAAAAGCCGGTGGCTCGTTCCCCCTGATGATTGCGCTCACGGCGCTTGTTCTGGCTGTGACTTCCGGCGTGGTGAATTACAGACAAAATAATCTAGCCAACCTTGAAAGCAGTTTGCGGGATACGCGCGATCAACTGCAGTTGGCAAAAAATGATATTACCGATATCAAGGTAAAAACGGTCAAGCAGCTGGTGGACGCCGAATTTGCGGTGAAAAACCAGCAGCATGTGAAACATGAAAACCAGCAGCTCCGCGAGGATCTGGCCGATGCGCGGACAAGAGTAAGTGAACTGGAAAATCAGATCCGGAGTATGGATCACAAACTGGTGAGCGCCATGGCAAGCCTGAAAGCAACCAGAAAACGACACGCCTCAAATAAAACCGCCACAAAATCGGATAGTAAGAAAACGGTGGCTCCGGCCAGCCCGGATGCACTGATTGCAACGAGCGATCTGGATGTCTATATGCAAAAAATAGCCCACCCATTGCAGCAGGATATTGGCGCTGTGATAAGCAAGCGCGGCTTCAAACCTAAATTTCCTGTACGCCCTGCCGGCATGGGCCTTTCCCGGACAACCACGGTATTTTATTATAATGCGCGCTATAAACCTGTAGCGCAGCAACTGGTAAATACTTTGGGCGATGTTACAAAAGGAAACGTGCTATTGAGAAAAGGCGCCAGCCACTATCCCGACAACAAGATCATTGCGCATATTATCGGCAATTAATCAGATTGCGGCGGTAATTGCGCCGCTGTTATTGTGCAGGTGCCGGGTCATGGCCGCTGCGGTGATGATACACCAGACGGCGAACAGGGCACTTGGCAGGGCAGTTTCCGGCTGAAAATGTTTCAATGCCATCGCTCCGGGAGCACACCCGACAATAATGAATCCGAGCGCCAACATGGTAGCCGCAAAAAACCACAGAAAATAATCCTTGAAAATCAGGAATGCGGGCGGATAAACATAGGCAATGATGGCGTAAATCAGCGTCAGAATAGCCATGTTACGGGAAAGAAATTGCCAGAGCATGTGGTTTAGTCCGCTCTGGACATTACAACAAATCGGTGAGTTGGTTACGGATGGCGATGGTCGCTTCGGATTTATTCAGGGTATAGAAATGCAATCCGGGTACGCCAGCCTGT
>Ga0256829_1002991_pt1 | contig 12105 bp, 12 predicted proteins | sample 131447metaG_FD_185979 | JGI IMG/M metagenome (GOLD analysis project Ga0256829, IMG submission 185979) | Hydrothermal vent microbial communities from Lau Basin, Pacific Ocean - 131-447 | ecosystem: Environmental > Aquatic > Marine > Hydrothermal vents | place: Pacific Ocean: Lau Basin | collected... | reverse complement strand
ACAAAATCTGAAAACGGCGGTGCGCAAAAGTGGACGAAAGAGCAGATAGAAATTTCTAAGAGCAGATTTAAATGTTATTTAGCTACCGATCAAGATGGATGGTTAGTTCAAGCCGTTCATGCGGAAAATTTTTTTTTAAATAAGTTAATCCATAAAAGAGCCTCAATCAAATATTTGCTTATGCTACACAAGTTTATCAAAGAAAATAAAATTGAATTAATCGTTGCAAGTTCTGCCAATGCGGGGATATATGCGCGATTGGTTAAATTGCTCAATAAACAAACAAAAGTGATTTATGTGAGTCATGGATGGTCATCTATCTATAATGGCGGGAAATTAACTTTTTTATATACATTGATTGAAAAACAGTTATCGAAGATTACAGATTCTATTTTATGTGTTTCAAAAAAAGATTTCATTAATGCCAAAAATCGTATAAATATTGATACTAAGAAGTTACATCTAACTACCAATAAAATTCATGCTGCAAAGTGTAGTATAAAACAAAATCAGACTAAAAAAAGAAAAATTTTAACTGTAGCTCGCTTGTGTCCTCCCAAGAGAATTGATTTGTTGATAAAAGCAGTGATTGGTTTAAATGTTGAGTTGCATATTATCGGTGACGGTATTTTAAAAGCAAAGTTAGAGAAACTGTCACAAAAAAATATTGTTTTTCATGGCTTAGTTGCCAATTTTCAAAATTTTTGTGAGTATGATATATTTTGTCTGATTTCAGATAGCGAAGGGTTGCCCTTATCCGCACTGGAGGCAATGAGCGTTGGCATGCCTCTTGTTTTAAGTGATGTCGGAGGTTGTTCGGAGTTGATAGCGCAAAATGGCTGCTTGGTGCAAAATAATGTAAAAAGTATCGTAAAAGGGATAGAATTTTGTATGAAAAACTATGATATATTTGCCGCAAACTCTAAAAAACTGTTTGATAAACGGTACAATCTGCTAAAATTTCAAGATGAGTATATAAAGTATTACGATCATGTCTTAAAAGGATAAATCAAAATGGTAATTTTTGGAGAGAAGTATGATTTTACCGAGTTTGAGATACAACGGCTTCGCGGTCGGTTTAACGCTATCTTACATGTGGATGAGATGGGTGAGTTAAGACGCACTATTTCACATACAAATGTCTCATTGATTGTGTTAAATCTTGATGATGCGGTCTCCGGAAGCATTGTGCGTTATCTCTCAGATCTTAGCGTAGAGTATGGAATCGAATTTTTGACCTTTGAGCATTTTATGGAAAAATATCTATTTAAATGCTATATACCAAAAGGCTGTACCCAGCTTCATTGGCTGGATGACTTAAAGCCATATACAAAATGGCAGTATTTTCAAAAACGGTGCATAGATTTTTTTGGTGTATTTTGGCTGTTTTTTTTCTCGTGGCCTGTTATGCTTACATGTAAAAAGAAAATAAAAGAACAGTCTTTAGGACCTGTTTTTTATAAACAGATGCGCGTTGGTTATGCAAATCGTGAGTTTGAGTGCATCAAATTTAGAAGCATGAGACTAGATGCTGAAAAAGACGGAGCCAGATTTGCCAGCAAGGATGATGACAGGATATTTCCCTGGGGCAAGGTTATGAGACGCACTCGTTTTGATGAGTTGCCGCAAATGCTAAATATCTTAAAAGGAGAGATGCATCTAATAGGTCCAAGACCTGAGAGGCTTGTTTATACACGGCAATTCTGTGCAGAGATACCCTACTATAATGAAAGACATCTTGTTGCCCCCGGCATAACGGGATGGGCGCAGGTGATGTATCCTTATGGCGAAAGTGCAGAGGATGCAAGACAAAAACTAATGTATGATCTGTATTATATAAAACACTGGAGTATATGGCGTGAGTTTCAGATAGTATATTTAACAGCTAAAACAGTGATAAATAAAAAGGGAGTTTAATGTACGCAATATTTGCGTACATGTGGATATCTTATAAATCTTTTTCGTGTTTTGCAAGATACTGGGCAACACCTTCTGTATCTGCTTTCATGCCTTCATCACCTTTATGCCATCCAGCGGCACAAACCTCACCGTGCTCGTTTGTAAAAAGCATCGCATCTACCATTCTTATCATCTCATCGATATTTCTTCCAAGAGGCAAGTCGTTGATAACAGCATGTCTGACAGTTCCGTCAGCATCGATCAAAAATGACCCACGAAGTGCAACACCGCCATCAAGAAGTACATCAAATGAGCGTGATATATCTTTTGTAAGATCAGCAACCAACGGAAACTGAACCTGACCTATACCGCCTTCATTTACGGCAGTATTTTTCCATGCAAAGTGTGAAAATTGACTATCAATTGAGATGCCTATTACGTTGATACCGCGACTTTTAAACTCATCTAAACGGTGATTAAACGCTATAATCTCAGATGGACAAACAAATGTAAAATCAAGCGGATAGAAAAACACAACCGTGCCTTTTTCTCCAAAATTTTCATATAAATTAAAATCATCTACTATTGTATTGTCGCCTAAAACAGCTGTAGCTGTAAAATCCGGTGCTTTTTTTGTTACTAACATGTATATCTCCTGTTTGTATTTTAAACACTGTTATTTTATCTAATATTTATTAAATATTTTGCCCATTAAAAGATAAATCTTTTTTTTTAAATCTCCTTTAGGTATAATCACACTGATTTATGAGGCAAGACCTTATATTTCAATAAAGGAAATCGATGACAAAAGAGTATATATTTACTTCAGAGTCTGTAACAGAAGGGCATCCTGATAAGATGGCTGATCAGATCAGCGATGCAATTTTGGATTATATTATTGAACATGATACCAAAGCACGCGTTGCTTGTGAAACATTGGTATCAAATGGATTTTGTGTAATTGCAGGCGAATTGAAGACGACGGCTTATGCACCAATGCAAGAGATTGCAAGAAATGTAATACGCGAAATAGGTTATACAGATGCCACGTATGGCTTTGATTATCGTTCTTGTGCCGTTTTAAATGGTATAGGCGAGCAATCCCCAGATATCAATCAGGGCGTTGATCAGGCAAGTGGAGAGACGGGAGCGGGAGATCAGGGTCTCATGTTTGGATATGCGTGTCGTGAAACGGACGTATTGATGCCACTGCCCATATATCTTGCTCACAGACTAACCGAGCGTCTTGCAAAAGTTAGAAAAGATGGCACAATCGCCTACCTTAGACCTGACGGAAAAGCACAAATTAGCATCAAATATATTGATGATAAACCGGTAAGTGTTGATACTATCGTTATATCAACACAACATGCTCCCGAGGTATCACAAGAGAAAATTCATGATGATATCATTCGTGAAGTTATTCAAAAAGTTATACCAAAAGATATGTTAGGAGATGATGTAAAATACCACATTAATCCTACAGGCAAGTTTGTAATAGGCGGACCACAAGGAGATGCGGGACTAACCGGTCGTAAAATTATCGTCGATACTTATGGCGGCAGTTGCCCTCATGGCGGTGGAGCTTTTAGCGGAAAAGACCCAACCAAAGTTGATAGAAGCGCTGCTTATGCCGCAAGATATGTTGCTAAAAATCTTGTAGCAAGCGGTGCGTGCGATAAAGCTACCATCCAGATAGCTTATGCCATAGGCGTTGTACAGCCCGTATCTATCATGGTTGATACTGCCGGCACAAACAAAGTGCCTGAAGATGAGATAGAGAGATGTGTTAAAGAACTGTTTGACCTCTCACCTAGCGGTATCATAAAATCGCTTGACTTATTGCGTCCTATATATAAAAAAACCGCATCATATGGGCATTTTGGACGAGAAAAGAGTGGTTTTACATGGGAGATAACAGATAGAGTACAGGATATCCAAAATTTTTTAGGTCTATAATACACAAATATTGTAGTATTTAATTATAATACTTATTATTTATGGATATGGTTTTATCTATCTTTAAAATTATTTAGATATAGTTATTCAAATCAAAAAAAAGGAGAATAAATGGCAGTAATTATTACTGATACATGTATCAACTGCGGTGCTTGTATCGATGAGTGTCCGGTTGAAGCTATTGTAGATGAAGATGATAATCCAACGGGTGAGGAATTATATTATGTATATCCTGACAAATGTGTTGAATGTGTAGATCATCATGATGAGCCGGCATGTGCTACGGCATGCCCTACAGAGGGTTGTATAACATGGGATATGCCTCATACGGCAGAATACAAAGAGTTCTTTGCAGGTCCAAACTATATTGACGGCAAAAACTACGTTATGGATGACCCTGATGCAGAGCAACCCTTTAAAAGTGATATCTCAGATGAGATGCGAAAAAATCGCGAGCCTGTAGTAGAATAATTCTTTAGTGTAAGTGCATTTTTTTACGCTTACACACTTTCTTTTGTTTTTTTATCCCTAATACGATTTAAATTTATATTTTTTAGATATAATTCCATTCTAATTTTTATATATACTAGGAGAATCGATGGAGCAAACTTTATCTATAATAAAACCCGATGCGGTAGCCAAGGGTGTTATCGGAAAAATCTTTGACCGTTTTGAAAGTAACGGATTAAGAATAGCGGCAACTAAAAAACTACAACTCTCACGAATGGAAGCAAAAAGTTTTTATGCAGTTCACAAAGAGCGACCTTTTTTTAATGACCTTGTAGATTTTATGATAAGCGGACCTGTGGTTGTTAGTGTTTTAGAGGGTGAAAATGCAATACAAAAAAATAGGGATTTGATGGGTGCGACTAATCCAAAAGAAGCTAAAGCAGGTACAATTCGTGCAGATTTTGCAGAAAATATTGATGCTAATGCAGTTCATGGAAGCGATTCTCTTGAAAATGCCGCTACTGAAATAGCATTCTTTTTTGCATCAAAAGATATATCTTAGTAGATGAAAATTGATTTTAGAAAAATCAATCGTTTGCCTATACCGTTTAATACAAATAGCGGTGATATTGAATTTCAAGGAAATTTAAAGTATGATAACGATGCTTTAGTGCATTTAAGTGCGGTTATGTTTGGAGATCTTGACTTAATTTGCGATTTGTGCGGATCAGAATTTTCTTATACGGTTCAAGAGGAGATTGATTTTTTAATTAGTGACGGTGTATATACCTCACAAAACAACAATCTAGATATTGTAGAGTTAAATGACGGCATGATAGATACAGAAGATATACTTTCTTCTGAGATAGAATTAATAAAAAGCGATTATCACAAATGTGATGATTGTCAACACAACGAAAGGAATTAAAAATGGCAGTACCAAAAAGAAGAGTTTCACATTCACGTTCGGCAAAAAGACGAACACATTATAAGCTAACATTAAAACGCCCCGTAAAAGGTGAAGGCGGAACATATAAGATGCCTCATCACATTAATCCAACAACCGGTGAGTATAAATAGCAAATGGTAAAAATTGCAATTGATGCAATGGGAGGGGACTTTGGTCCTGAGCCTATTGTGCGCGGATGTATATTGGCACTGAAAAAAAGAAGATTTCAAGCCATACTTATTGGCAGGAAAAATGAAATTTTATCTCTGATACCAAAGGGATATAGAGATAAAATTTCAATAGTTGAGACTGACGATGTTATAAGCATGCATGACAATGCAACCGATGCGTTAAAACGAAAAGATAGTTCTATCTATAAAGCCATAGATATGGTCAAAAACGGCGAGGCAGATGGTGTTGTCTCAGCAGGTCACAGTGGTGCATCTATGACGCTGGCTACTTTACGGCTTGGAAGATTGAAACATGTATTAAGACCCGCTTTGATTACTTTGATGCCTACTAAAAACGGAAGAAGATCCATTTTACTCGATGTTGGAGCAAATGTTGATTCAAAACCTGAACATCTTTTACAATTTGCAGTTATGGGCGGTTGCTATGCAGAAGATCTTTTGAAAGTCGTAACCCCCAGTATAGGTCTGCTTGCTAACGGTGAAGAAAAATCTAAGGGTAATGAAGTAACAAAAGATGCGAACTTATTGTTGAAAAACTATAAAGGCTTTAAGGGAAATATAGAGGGAAATGACATCTTTAATGGTACATGTGATGTTATCGTATGTGATGGTTTTGTTGGAAATGTTGTCCTAAAAACCTCAGAAGGCGTCGCCTCTACTATTACATTCTTGATAAAAGATTATATCAGAAAATCTCCGGTCGCTATTACGGGTGCACTTTTAATGAGAAAAGTTTTCAAGCTTCTTAAAAAAGAGATAGACTACGCTGAAGTTGGCGGTGCTCCACTTATCGGCATCAAAGGATGCGTGATTGTGGGTCATGGAAAAAGTAATCCAAAAGCGATAAAAAATGCTATCTTTCAGGCTATCAATTATGTAGATACCGGAGTTAATGAGCATATTGAAAATCGTCTTGAGGCTTTAAAAGGATAAAAAATGTATGCAGCTTTTCGTTCTATCGGTGCTTATGTGCCGCCAAAAGTATTATCAAACAATGACTTAAGCAAGATGGTAGATACATCTGATGAGTGGATTACTAAACGCACAGGTATAAAAGAGCGCCATATCGCAGAAAATGAAACAACAAGCGATATGGGAGTTAAAGCTGCAACAAAAGCACTACAAAGAACAACTATAGATAAATCAGAAATAGATTTGATAGTATGTGCCACGATTTCACCGGATTATTTTTGTATGCCTTCAACGGCAACTATCATTGCCGATAAGCTAGGCTTGCCAAATGTGATGGCTTTTGATATTTCAGCTGCATGTACAGGTTTTATTTATGCACTTAGTATCGCTAAAGCGTATATTGAAGCCGGTATCAAAAAAAATGTTTTAATCATAGGTGCTGAGAGATTAAGCAAGATTATCGACTACAGTGACAGGGCAACTTGCATTCTTTTTGGTGACGGGGCAGGCGCTGCTGTAATTAGCGCTACGGACAATAAAAAGGAGGCTATTTTAGATATACATACCGGAAGTGACGGTTCTTACGCTGAGCTTTTGATGACTCCAAACGGAGGCTCAGGTTCAGCTCATGATAGCATAAGAGCTGAGTCTGCAGGTGTATTTATGCAGATGCGTGGAAATGAAACATTTAAAATAGCGGTTAAAACTTTAACTTCTGATGTGAAAGATATACTTGCCAAAAATAGTATCAAAACTAGTGAAATTAGTCATTTTGTTCCTCATCAGGCAAATTATAGAATCATAAAAGCAGTCGGAGATGTGCTTGAAATGACAGAAGATCAGATAGTGTTAACTGTTGCGAAATATGGCAATACTTCTAGTGCTTCAATACCTATGGCGATAAATGATATTTATGAAAGTAAAAAATTACAACCAAATGAGATGATGCTTCTTGATGCCTTTGGCGGAGGTCTTACATGGGGGAGTGCTCTAGTTCCATTTTCACCTAAGTAAGTCAAATGAAATGTTTAGTAAATCTCTTTTAACAAATCTTATAGCCGTTATTTTAGCGGCAATCTCTTTTTCAGTGCCACAGCCTTACGCAAAATATTTTTTATATGCGGGATTGTTTGCGCTATCAGGCGCTGTTACCAATCAGCTCGCTATTCATATGCTGTTTGAAAAAGTACCTTTTTTATATGGTTCAGGTATTATTACGCTTCATTTTGAAAAATTTAAAGAATCTATAAAAAATCTTATGATGACCCAATTTTTTACCAAAGAACAGCTGGATACTTTTTTTAAAAGTGAAGAAAGCAGACTGGACTTGGCTCCCATTGTCCAAGAGATAGATTTTTCTCCGGCTTTTGACTCATTGGTTGATGTCGTCATGGAATCTTCCATTGGTAAAATGCTCTCAATGTTTGCACCAAAAGATGCCCTAGAGAGTTTACGCCAACCTTTTAATAAAAAACTAAAATCGACAGTTGTCACAATTGTAAAATCTGATTCATTTAATAAAATTGTACAAAATCATACTGCCGGTTCATCTTTATCTGAAGATATGCTTATTAAAATAGAAGCTGTGATAGATGATAAGTTAAGTAAAATTACACCGCAAATGGTAAAAGAAATAATTTTTAACCTAATGCATGAACATTTGGATTGGCTGGTTGTATGGGGTGGTTTGTTTGGTGGAGTTATCGGAGTTCTGAGCTCGTTAGTGCTAAAATAGTTTTGAGATTGAAAAATCAATCTCAAAACTTTTAATTAAGCCTTTGTCGTACTATCTGTACCGCTTTTACCATATTTGTAAGGCTTGGCACAACCTCTTCATAATTTCTGGTTTTTAGCCCACAATCAGGATTTATCCACAGCTGCTCTTTTGGCAGTACCTCTAAAAGTTTTTCTATCTGCGTTACTATCTCTTGTACGCTTGGAATTCTAGGTGAATGGATATCATATACACCAGGACCAACTTCTTGCTTGTATCCGACTTCTTTAAAGATTTTAAGCAGTTCGTTACCGCTTCTTGCAGTTTCTATGGAGATAACATCAGCATCCATGGCTTCTATGGTTTTGATGATATCATTAAATTCGCTATAACACATATGAGTATGAATTTGTGTTTGTTCTTTTGCGCTGCTGACTGATAGCTTAAAGTTTTCAACTGCCCATTTTTCATACTCTTTAATATTTGTTTTTCTAAGTGGATAACCTTCTTTAAAAGCAGCTTCATCAACTTGAATAATTTTAATATTGGCATTTTGAAGGTCATTTACTTCATCACTTATTGCCAAAGCTATCTGTTTTGCCACTTCATCTCTTGCTTTATCATCTCTAACAAATGACCAGTTAAGTATCGTAACAGGGCCGGTAAGCATGGCTTTCATAGGTTTATTTGTTTTGCTTTGGGCATAAGTTATCCATGAAAGTGTCATAGGTTGCGGACGGCTTATATCACCATATATAAATGGAGGTTTAACGCATCTGCTTCCATAGCTTTGCACCCATCCGTTTTGGCTAAAGCCGTATCCTTTTAGCTGCTCACCAAAATATTCGACCATATCATTGCGTTCAGGCTCACCGTGAACTAGAACCTCCAGACCTATATCTTCTTGTATTTTGACACATTCATCTATATAATTTTTGATGATTTTGTTATACTCTTCTTGAGAGATTTCAGATTTTTTAAACGCTCGTCTTGCTTCTCTTAGCTGTGTTGTTTGAGGAAATGAGCCTATGGTAGTCGTTGCCAGCGGCTTATAGTTCAATATCTCTTTTTGTAGTTTAATTCTCTTTTCATATTCACCCTCTCTTTGTGTTTTGGTGAGTTTGTCAATTCTTGTTAAAACATCTTGATCGTGAATTTTTGTTGATGTTTTTCTATCAACATTTGCTTGAATATTTTGTTGATATTGTATCTGCTGCTGTTGCGTCAGACTATTTTGACCTTCGTGATAGATTTGATTAATGAGAGAAATTTCATCAAGTTTTTCTACTGCGTAACTTAACCAGTTTTTTATCTCTGTATCCATTTTATCTTCATATTTCAAGGTAAATGGTACATGTAAAAGTGAACATGATGATCCGATATACAACCTATCACTTGGTAAATCGGCACCTATTTGCTTTAATAAATCAAGTGTTTGATCGATATGATTTTTCCATATATTTCTACCGTCAACCACACCTGCAATAAGAATCTTATCGCTTTGCGCTATTGTCTTGATTGATTGCAAATTATCTTTTCCATAAACAAAATCAAGAGCAAGTGCCCATATTGGTGTATTTACCAAAATTTTTGTTGCTTCATTTGAATGTTCAAAATATGTTGCAATGATGATTTTAATATTTTTAGCCACGCTTGTTAAGTTGTCATATACGCGTTTAATTAGACTTAAAACTTTAACATCTAAATCTTTAACAAATGCAGGCTCGTCAATCTGAATATAAACCTCATCATCTAATTGTGATATTTGGTGTAGCAACTGCTCATAAATGGCAACAATTTTATTTGTAAATTCAAAAGTATCACCGCCGTCTGTGCGTTTGCTAAGAGCTAGGTACGTGATAGGTCCTATAATGTTTATTTTTGTTTTTATGCCTTGCGCTTTTGCTTCTTTGTATTCATCTAGAATCTTATTTGCATTTAACTCATAATTATCATCAACAGATAATTCAGGAACGATGTAATGATAGTTTGTATTGAACCATTTTGTCATCTCCATAGCAACGCTTTTATCATTGCCTCTAGCCATTGAGAAATAAAGTTCTTCATCTTTTAACTCTTTAAATCTCTTAGGCACGGCGCCAAGCATGATGGAAGTGTCTAGCATATTGTCATACAAGCTAAAATCATTTGAGCTGATAAAATCTATACCTGCGTCTTTTTGATATTTCCAATGTCTTGATTTGAGTTGTGATGCTATCTCTTGTACTTTGCTAAAGGGTGTTTTTTTGGCCCAAAACTCTTCTAATGCTCTTTTTAATTCTCTTTGCTCTCCGATTCTGGGAAAACCGGTTATATAATTTTTTGACATAGATATTTCCTTATAATTTGTTTATGTATTTATTGTGATATAGATTGATAATAAATAGACTTTATGCACCTTTTATGAAACCATAAACATACCATCTAATTTTCTCAAAAAGATTATACTTCTACTGTTATGATGGTTTTTTACTCATAAAGCATAAAAATCAGTTAAAAAAATGTGGGGGATGTACGCCTGTTCTGCGAAATGCAAAATATGTACAGTAAAAAGGACATCGCGGGATAAAATGATTTATAAGAAGCGATAATCTTGTTTTAAGATCAAAAAGAAAGTTGCAATAGCACGGCTTTTGGTTTACTAAAAAACATAACACTTGATCACTGATGCTGCTTTTTAACATTGCCATTCCTTTTTTTTGTTCAAATTATACCAAATTATTTAACTAAAATAGTAACGTCTGCTATTTGTATCTTGTCGCCTTTTATAATTTTTGCACGTTTTCTTAGCTCAAGGGCATCATTTTTTTTAACATAACCTTCTGAGATAAGCTGTTTGGCATCACCGCCGCTATCCACTAAATCAAGCACTTTTATAAGCTTATAAAGCTCTATATAATCATCTGTGAGTGTGTATTTTATCATCGTGTATGTTTGGACTGTTTTTCAAATCCTTTAACCTCCTCTTTTAAAATCTTTACATGTAAAAGCTTTTCAATGTGTTTCATCTGCTCTTTGTCATCATCATCTAGCAGTGTTATAGCTTCGCCTTTGTTGCCTGCGCGCCCTGTTCTGCCTATGCGGTGGATATAATCCTCTTTTAGACTTGGAAGTTCAAAATTTATAACTTGCTCTAAGCCGTTTATGTCAATACCGCGCGAGGCTATGTCTGTTGCTACTAAAACATTAATCTCTTTTGATTTGAATTTTTGAAGCGTTTTATTTCGCCTTGCTTTTGTTTTATCTCCATGTATTACATCTGCTTTTAATCCATCAAGTTTTAGCTCATCTGTTAATGTGTCGGCACTTTGTTTTGTTTTTGTAAACACTAAAACCTGATCCATATTTCTTGAGCCTATTAAAAAAGCAAGAAGAGCCGCTTTTTTTTCTTTATCTACTAGATATATTTGCTGATCAATCAGCTCTGTGGCACTGTTTTGTCTGGCTGTTTCGATAAAAATCGGCTTTTTTAGTATCAGTTTTGATAGTTTACGCACCTTCTCAGTCTGTGTTGCGCAAAACAGAAGTGTTTGATGATTTTTAGGAAGCTCTACATGTAAGAGTCTAAGATCTGTTACAAACCCCATATCAAGCATTCGATCAGCTTCATCTACGATAAATATTTCAACAGATTTTAGGTTTATGCTACCGTTTATGATATGCTCTTTCAATCGTCCCGGTGTTGCAACGGCGATATCGACGCCTTTTTTTAGATGTTTTAGCTGGGTCTGCAAACTTTTTCCGCCAACAAGTAGTACAGATGAGATATCCATATATTTTGCATAACTTAAGAGTTCTTTTTCAATTTGAACGGCAAGTTCGCGAGTTGGAGAGACGATAATTGCACGAACGGCTTTTGGCTGCAGAATTTTTTTATGCCGCAGTCTTTGCAGAGAAGGGAGCAAAAAAGCAGCTGTTTTACCTGTTCCTGTTTGTGCAGCGGCAAAAATATCTTTTTTTGCTAACACATGTGAGATTGCTCTGCTTTGTATTGTAGTTGGTTTTTTATATCCAAGCTCATGTATAGCGTC
>Ga0256829_1002990_pt1 | contig 12113 bp, 12 predicted proteins | sample 131447metaG_FD_185979 | JGI IMG/M metagenome (GOLD analysis project Ga0256829, IMG submission 185979) | Hydrothermal vent microbial communities from Lau Basin, Pacific Ocean - 131-447 | ecosystem: Environmental > Aquatic > Marine > Hydrothermal vents | place: Pacific Ocean: Lau Basin | collected... | reverse complement strand
TACAGAGTAATTACCGTGGTATGGGTTCGGGCATGACTCCGCCCGGGCTGGGATTTGTTTTACAGGATCGCGGAGAACTTTTCTCGTTGAAACCCGGGCAATTTAATACATATGCTCCGGGCAAACGGCCTTTTCATACCATTATTCCGGCTTTTGTTACCAAAGACGGAAAGCCCTGGCTTAGTTTTGGGGTTATGGGCGGAGCCATGCAACCACAGGGACAGGTTCAGATTCTTGTCAACCTGATCGATTTTGGGATGAACCTGCAGGAAGCAGGCGATGCGCCACGCATTCGCCATGATGGCTCTTCGCAGCCTACCGGAACAAAAATGAAAGACGGCGGATGGCTTAACCTGGAAAGCGGATTTAGTTATGATGTTATTAGAAAGCTTATGCAAATGGGACATCGTGTACGTTGGAGCCTCGGTGGCTATGGCGGCTACCAGGCCATTATGTGGGATGCCAAAAACAAAGTCTATTACGGTGCTTCCGAATCGAGAAAAGATGGGGAAGCGGCTGGTTATTAAAAATCTATAAAACATGTATGCAAAAAAAACAACTAAAGTTATTGAAAAAATCAGGGCAGTTATTGGAATGGAAGGCCAGCTTTCGCCCTCTCCTTTTATGAATTGGTTGAAGCCGATAGCCGTGGCAGCAAAGTACGGTTCGCTGACGTTTGAATACAAAATCAGAAAAGAGATGACCAATCCAATGGGGCATCTGCACGGAGGTGTTATTGCCGGCATCATGGATGATATCGTGGGAGCTACGGTTTATAGTCTCGACAAAAGTGATGATTTTGTAACGGTGAACCTTTCGGTGGATTATTTTGCTCCCGCCATGCTCGGCGATACGATACATGCCACAACGCGTGTGGTTAAAGAAGGGAAAACCGTGATCAATGTAGAGTGTGAGTTATGGTTTCCGGCCAAAAAACGATTGTTGGCCAAAGCTACTTCCAACCTGATGCGTGTCAAATAACCATGTCTGTTTTCCGCCTTCCTGAAGAACCTGTTTTTCCACGGCCTGATCTGGCCGATCCGAACGGATTGCTTGCCGTAGGCGGAGACCTTTCGCCCCGGCGGTTGCTGAATGCATATGCCAACGGGATTTTCCCGTGGTACATGGAAGATGGCCCTGTTTTATGGTGGTCGCCCGATCCGCGTATGGTACTCTTTCCCCGTGAATTCAAAAGGCATAAGAACCTGCGGCGACTGGTACAAAGCGGCAAGTTCTCGGTTACCATGAATACTGATTTTGAGGGTGTTATTAAAGCCTGCAGCCGTGTGGAGCGAAAAGGGGAAAAAGGTACCTGGATAACGCCTGCTATGCAGGAAGCTTATATTCGATTGTATGAGCTGGGTTTTGCGCATTCGGTGGAATGCCGACTGGATGGTAGACTGGCAGGAGGATTGTATGGTGTAGCATTGGGAAAGATTTTTTTCGGCGAATCCATGTTTCATTATGTTACCGATGCTTCTAAAGTGGCATTATGGTATTTGGTGGACTTTTCGCTGGAAAACGGTTTAAAACTTATTGATGCGCAGCAGGATACACCTCTTCTGCGCAGTCTCGGTGCGCGCATGATACCCCGGAAAGAGTTTTTGGAAATATTACAAGCGAATATCGGGTAAGTTATTTGGCTTTTATTGTTTTGTTTTTTTGTTAACCAGGTTCAGGCTGATAATTGTTATTCAATAATATTCCCCGGTTTTTTTCTTCTTCAACAGTTTGGGCATTATCTTTGTATTTTTATAAAAAAAGATGAGACAACGGTTGTGGGTCATAGTAATTACCATGCTGTTTGCGTTTCCTGCCAGGGCGATGAACAGCAGAGCACTTTCGGATACGCTTGTCAGGAAGGGTTGCGATTCCATTCCATCCATTAATTTACAGGAAATAGAGATCATTTCGCGCAGGAATAGTCTTTCTTTCTGGGCACGCTGGCGTATGAACAGGTTGATATACAACGTAGAAGTAGCTTATCCTTATGCAAAAACAGCAGGTATTTTATTAAAAATGTATGAGAAGAAATTGAAAAATGCCAAAACCGATGTACAACGGAAAAGGATCATGAAACAAGCCGAACAGGAAATAAAAGAACGTTATGGCCCGTCATTGAAAAAACTGACATTTATGCAGGGGATTATTTTAATTAAACTCATCGACCGGGAAACAGGGAATACTTCTTATGGATTACTTCAGCAACTTCGCGGGAAGTTCACCGCTTTTTTTTACCAGGCTTTTGCACGCCTTTGGGGATATAATTTAAAAACACGGTATGATCCAAAAGGTAAAGACAGGAAGATAGAAGCCATTGTCAGGTTGATTGAAGCCGGGAAATTGTAAAGTAAGCCAAGTATGAAATATTTCATTACAGATATATGTTCTCTTATTTACCCCGTCCCTGAATGACGATCAGAATGGTATAAATCATAATTTTGAAATCCATAGAAAGAGACATGTTTTCCAGATAAAGCAGGTCATATTTCAGTCGGTCCACCATCTCGTCTATGGTGGAGGCATAACCGTATTTGACCTGTCCCCAGGAAGTAATCCCCGGTTTTACTTTCAGCAACAGCCGGTAGTGGGGCGCTTTCTGCATGATCTGGTCGATATAATACTTTCGTTCCGGACGGGGGCCTACCAGTGACATTTGCCCTCTTAACACTGTGAAAAATTGTGGCATCTCATCGAGCCGGTATTTTCGGATGAAAAGGCCGAAAGGGGTGATGCGCGGGTCGTTTTTTGATGATAATTGCGGGCCGTCTTTTTCGGCATCAACATACATTGAACGAAATTTATACATGTAAAAAGGTTTTCCTTTGTAACCAATCCTTTTTTGTTTAAAAAGTATGGGCCCGGGAGAAGAAAATTTGACCCCGAGGGCAGTGAACAAATATACCGGCGAAAGAAATATCAGGACCATGGACGAGGCAAAAATATCCAAAAATCGTTTCAGGTATTGTTGCCAGGCAGGCATAACATCCGGCGAAATTTCGATGAGCGGGGTATGAAAAACATTGGAAACCTTCACCGTCCCAAATATAATGTCCTGTAGTAATGGAATGATTTTGATGAGAACATTGGCTTCTTCCAGCTCAATGATAATACGTTGTATAGTTTCTCTCTCCGAACGTTCAATGGCAACGATTACTTCCTCCACCTTTTGTTCCGCTACAATTTTGTTCAGTTCCATATAATTGCCAAGATAGGGAATGTATTTACCCATTTTGAAATCTTTGTGGTCGTGTACATTGACAAAACCTACGAATTTGTTCCCTGATGAAATTTCCTGATTTGTAATGGCCTGGTAAATGTTTTCCGCATTTCCGTTGCTGCCTATAATCAGTGTGTTAAAACCAATCTTGCCCTGATGTATTTTATGAACGGTTTGCGAAGTGAGCAGTAACCTGAAAGTATAAGTAAACCCGAATTGTAAAATGAACAAAAGAAGAAAAAATTCGTAATAATCTTTGTATCCATGTACCTGGTCGTCAAGGAGAAGAGCAAAAAACAGGATGATGGTACCTGTTAAAATCGTGAAAAAGGTCTGTCCTAATTCTTTTAAACGTGATTTCCTGTAAATGCGCCGGTACGACCCATCCATAATGTACAGGACTATCCAAAATAAAGGGACAAGAAAAATACCCAACCAAAATTTACGGTCATCATAAATTTCATTTAATTGATGAAAAACATACGGGTTTTCGTTCAGCTTCCTGAAGAAGTAAAAAAAAGCCCACGCCAGCAGTGCACTGAACCAGTCAAGAAAAAGATATTTTGAAACTTGTAAATATTTGTTCATTAATTGGTTAAATTTTTTTAATAATTGTCCATTTCATTTTTTCAAAATGCGGGAAGATAAACCGGTCTGTACATGAAGGGGTTTTTTATTAAAGGAAAAACGAAAAATATATTATCTTATTGTAAAGTACAGAAGTTTCTGTTTTTCCCGGATTCAGATTCTGGCTGTTGCCTGAAAGAAGGAAAATTATGCAAAAATTATCCTTTCGGTCAAATCAGGTTGCTGTTTTATGGCGTTAGCATTTGTACCTTTTCGTTGATAAGAAATGCGGCTTTCAGGTTTTGATAAGCCTGATCAAGGGAAACCAATGGTTTCTTGTTTTTTGTCAATACCAGTAAAAAATCGTGGAGTGACATGAGCAGCTTGTCCTTTTTGGGGGCATGCAGGTTTTTAATGAGGAAATCGTGGCCTGTATTTTCATGTTGTTGACGCAGAATTTTAATGCGGTTCTTTAGAAAATTGGCCTGTAAGCGGGTTTGAGGCTGATAAAATTTTATTCTTCGAATGTTTTTGGCAGCAATACGATTCGCTGTCAGGTTAGCCACTATGCCATTGTCGAATTCCAGATTGGCATTGACAATATCGGGAGAACCGTTGAAAACCCTTACCCCTGTTGCGTGGACGGTATTGATATTGGCTTTTACAATGCTCAGTACGATATCAATATCATGCATCATCAAATCCATAACGACAGGAATATCCTGTTGCCGGCCTTTAAAAGCAATGTGGTGCTGGGCCTCAATATACAGGGGGCGGGTAAGGTAAGGAATTGTAGCTGTATACGCCGGATTATAACGGTCAGGATAATTTACCTGAACTTTTACATCGGCTTCGTTGGATAGGTTTATCAGGTTGAGGGCCTCGCGGGGTGAAGAAATCACAGGATTGTCAAGAAATAAATGTTTCGATTTTTTTATGGCTTCTACGGCCAACGGATAATAATCCAAATAAGGTGAAGCAATATCAATGGCATCAGTGTTTTGCAACAGTTTTCCAAAATCTTCAAAAAAGGGGATCCCCAGCTTTTCGCAATTTTCCTGCGCCTGTTTCGTATAGGGATCAAAAATCCCCGTCAGGCTGTACCCGGGAAGGGACAATATGGCTTTTACGTGACTCTCGGAAACCTTGTCAAAACCAATAAGCCCTATTTTTACCATGATATTTTTTTTCAAAAATAAAGCCTGAAATGTTTAAATTCGCGCCGGGGAAAAGAAATAACCAACTTGTGAATGTTAATAAATGGAAGATTCTTACCGTCATAAGGGAATGCGCCGGAAACTGGTAAATGAAATACGTAAAAAGGGTATTCTGGACGAAAAGATTTTGGATGCGATTTACAGGGTGCCGCGTCATTTGTTCCTTGATTCCGGTTTTCTGGGCTATGCTTACGAAGACAACCCTTTTCCCATTGGTTCGGGGCAGACAATTTCGCAGCCTTATACAGTAGCTTTTCAAACGGAATTACTCAATGTGAAACCGGGGACAAAAATTCTGGAGATTGGAACCGGGTCGGGTTACCAAGCTTGTGTGCTTGCCTCTCTTGGGGCAGATGTTTATTCCATAGAACGGCAAAAAAAACTTTATGAAAAAGCCTGTGATTTACTTCCCCGGCTGGGTTTTGATATTCATTTGTTTTATGGTGACGGCTACCTCGGCCTGCCGGATTATGCTCCTTTCGATGGTATTCTTATCACGGCAGCTGCGCCTGACATACCGCAATGTTTGTTCGACCAGCTTCAAATCGGTGGGGTATTGGTATCGCCTGTAGGCAGCGGAGGTATTCAAACCATGTATCGCTTTACAAAAGAAAAAAACGGTACTATTTCAAAAGAAAAATTCGGCAGTTTCCGTTTTGTTCCGCTGCTGAAAGACAAGGCCGACGATTGACTTTTAAGGCATGTAGAATATTAATAATTAATTGTTTACATATTCTTTTTAAATTGTCTTTGCCGTAACCATTCAAACAAACTTATTCCCAGTGCATGGCTCACGTTCAATGACGAAATAATTCCCGGAATGGGGATAAAAACCTTTCTCCCGGCCAGTTTTAAGATATTTTCCGAAATACCATAGCGTTCATTCCCTACAATAAAAACAACTTTTTCCGGTAGAGGAGTATCGTAAATATTTTGTGCATCTTCAGTTGTTTCAATGGCTACTATATCATAATCTGGCGGAAGGGCATCCCGTAATTTTCCCGGTTCTATCATTTCCCAGTCTGTTTTTTCGCTGGCACCGGAGGAAGTATTTTTGATTTTGTAGGAACGGAATCCTGGATCTTTATCATAGACAAACCATACTTTGGCAGCATGGATATTGGCAGCAAGCCGCAGGACTGCGCCCATGTTCATGGGGGAGAGAATGTGGTCGGCAACAATAACAGGTTGAGCAAAAGGAGGTTCGTTGCTGTGGTACCCTTTTTCGCCAAAAAGCTTGTATGAATTATTAAATGCCATGGTCTATGTGTGAAAACCCCAAAAATAAGTGAAAAGTCTGTAAATGGTTGCATCGATTATTTGAACTTACGATTATAATATTTCCCTTGCCAGGTATTCTTTTTTTCCATCTCTTTTTCAATGGCAATGTTGATTTGGAAGTTACGGATAAGCCCCCAGTCCGGACCGGCCAGAAACCGGGGCGGAACCTCGCCGGCGAAGCGTTCGATGATAAAATCCGGGTTAAGTCTTTCGATGTAACGAATGATAAAATCGATGTATTCTTTCAGGGTAAAAAGCGGGTAGTTTTCAGGATGTGTTTTATAGTCGCGGGCCATGGCAGTACCCGTTACAATTTGTAACTGATGGAATTTGATGCTGGTCAGGGGAAGCTGCGAAACCTGTTTCACCGAATCCAACATCATTTGGCGGGTTTCTCCCGGAAGCCCGAAAATAAAATGGGCTCCTGCACGTAATCCCCTTTTAGCTGTTTCTTCAATAGCTTTTGCAGACTGTTCAAAAGTATGTTGCCGGTTAATGCGTTCCAGGGTAGTGTTAAAAATGCTTTCCACACCGTATTCCACCATGATGTAGTATTTTTCGGAAAGTTGCTGCAGGTAATCAAGTTTTTCTTCGTCCACGCAATCGGGACGGGTTCCGATCACCAACCCAATGACACCTTCCTGTTTCAATGCCTGTCCATAAAGGTCTTTCAGCTTTTCCACAGGAGCATATGTGTTTGAATAAGGCTGGAAATAGACCAAATATTTTGAAGCACGGCGGTAACGTACTTTATGAAATTCTATTCCTTCGGCAATTTGCTGTGTTATCGTTTTTCGCGGATCACAATAGGATGGGTTAAAAGCGTGGTTGTTGCAGTAAGTGCACCCACCCCGTGCCAGGGTGCCATCGCGGTTTGGACACGTAAAACCGGCATCTACTGTTATTTTTTGTACCCGTTCACCGAAAGTCCGTTTAAAATAATCGGAATAAGCATTGAAACGTCGTCCGCCACCGGAAAAAGGATTCATGGCGCAAAAATAGGAAATTTAAACAGGGCCGAAAAATGTTGGAAAATAAATACCTGCTCATGGTGTGAATTAAGGGATAATTTTATAAGTTTGTTGCATAAAATTTAATATTTTCTCTAAAAATTATTTTTATGAAAACCTTTGTAAATATGGTGCGCGTCGCTTTCTTCGTTTTTTTGACAACAGCATTGTTCTCAGGCTGCGCAAGCACTACGGTTATCCAGTCTTCACCGAGTGGTGCAAAAGTATTTTTAAATGGTAGTTATGTGGGAGTTACGCCATATACCATGAGGGATACCAAAATTGTGTGGACAAAAACACATGTTAAATTGGTGAAAAACAATTACCAGCCCTTTACCACTACGATTGTAAAAAATGAAGCAGCTGATATCGGTCCCATCATTGGGGGATTTTTTGTAACGGTTCCCTGGCTGTGGTTTATGAAATACAAACCGCAACATAATTATGTGTTGCTTCCTGAAAAATAAGCCATATTTTAAGAATTCGTTGCCCGTTCCAATAATTTCAGGATGGAAAAAATGAAAATGGCAGAGAGCAATGTTAATCCTACAAGAAGAGCAAAAAACTGCCATAATTCCCATTTGTCCCAAAACGGGCCTATGAGCCCGGCAGCAAGGTTTCCAACAGCAGTAGCCCCAAGCCAGCCACCCTGTGCCAGTCCTTTAAACTGAGGCGGTGCTACTTTTGAAACAAAGGAAATTCCGATAGGGCTCAGGAAAAGTTCGGCTACGGTCAGGGTAAAATAGGTGCTGATGAGCCAGAATGGCGAACGAAGGGTGGGGGAGACACCCCCTTGTTGTGCCAGGTCGTGCGGGCTGATCAAATGGATAGAGGCCACTACCATAATAGTAAAACCGATGGCTGTGATAACCATACCGATACCAATTTTTTTCGGTGACGAAAATTCTTTGTTGCGTTTGCGCAGATAAGCAAAATATCCTACGATAACCGGAGTCAGGAAAACAATAAAAATAGGATTGAACTGCTGGAAAATTTCCGGCGAGATGGGGTTCCCTTCCGGTTGAAGTTGTCGAATGGTGAAATAAGCTACTATTGCTGACGCTATGGCAATGATGGCCCCCAAAAGTTTTACTTTGGCAGAATTGTTTTTTCCTGCCAAAAGGACAATCCCCAGAATACCAAGCAAAACAGGCAGAAAAGTGGAAAGGTTGAAAATGATAGCCGTTGCTTTGTTCACGGCACCTACCGTATAATCCCGGGCAAAAATGGTCAGGGTAAATCCGTTTTGATGAAAAGCCATCCAAAAGAAAATTACAACAAGAAAAACAAGTCCCAATGCCATGAGGCGGTCTTTGGTTTGGGCCCGGGTGAGTTCCACCACACTTTCTTTGTTTTTTGCCTTTTGCTCTTTGTGTGTAATATCTACATGCTTATAATATTTCCTGAAGCCAAGGAAAATAACTATGGAAAGGATCATGCTAACAGCTGCTACGGCAAATCCGGCATTGTAGGATTTGCTCAGCGCATTGATATAATGATGGGAAAAATCGGTCAGGCTGGTAAAATGGCTTCCCATTTCAATATGGGCAAACCGGCTCAGCTCTTTTGTGTTTTCCAGTGTTCCGTTCAGATATTTATTGGCCAGTGATGGAATAGCTGCATCGTAACGCAGGCCCTGGAGGTTCAAAACCCAGCTGCGCATTCCGCGCGCTGCACTCGGTGCAAAAAAAGCGCCAATGTTGATACCCATGTAAAAAATATTGAAAGCGGAGTCACGCAGCTTACTGTATTTGGCTTCGTCATAGAGATTTCCAACCAGGGCCTGAAGGTTTCCTTTAAAAAGGCCTGTTCCGAGTGAGATAACGGCCAGTGCCCCGTATATAAACCATTGCCCCCTGCCAGGAACGGCCAGCATAACATAGCCAATAAACATAACAATGATACCCAGTACAATGGTCTTTCCGTAACCAAGAACATTATCGGCAATGAAACCGCCAAGCAGGGGCAGAAAATAAATACCAAAAAGAAATCCGCCATAAACATGACCTGCCTGGGTGGCCGACCATCCAAATTTAGATTGAAGGTATAAAACAAAAATGGCCAGCATGGTATAATAACCAAACCGCTCTCCCATGTTGGCAAAGAATGCCACATACAATCCCTTAGGGTGTCCTTTAAACATAAGTTTTGATATTGGTAAATAGATTGGTTTTGAAGAATAAAAGACAAAAATAACCAAAAAAACATAATGGCCAAATAACCTGTCTGTTATAGGAAGGGTTGTTGAAAGATTTCAGTGGTATTTTCATTTTCTCCTAAAAATAAAAAAACCTGTTCTTTATTGGAGAACAGGTTTTTAAACAATGAAAACAAACTTTTATTTGGCTGGTGGCGTATAAATATTTGACTTTACGCGGTAGCCGGGTTTATCCATATACCAGTCGGGATATTGGGCTCCACCCGATTCAGCCCATTGTCCAAAGTGGTTATAGGCATTGAGAATATCTACCTGTTCCACAGGATAGGCAAAAGAGACAGGCAGATCAAGTGCCCAGGGTAAATTGTTTTTTGTCTGATAGTACTTTCCTGTAGCCGGATTGGTAGCATCGGCATCTGTCCCAAAATAAGAGGTATTGACCAGGTCGGTAGGCTTTTGGCCGGCCAGGTGAATCTCTTTTCCACGTTCACCATTCACTATAAGGAAAGGATTGTAGGGGGCTGTTCCGGTTGTGTTGACAGATACCGGATGGGCATAAACAACATGCAGCTGACTGGTGTCAGGTTTAACATAAGGCACATTTTCTTTGGTGTTAATAAAAGCCGAACCTGAACTGCCAATTTCCCTGAAAGCATTGTCGAACAGAATCACTACTGTGTTGGTTTGGCCTTGTTCTGTTCCATTGGCATTGTTATGAATGTAGTTTTCGGTAAGATGTGTTCCGGAAACAGAAGCCACATTGTCCGGATTTCCTCCAATCATAAATCCGAAACCGTTTTTCAGGCTTGCGCCCACAGCACGAACAGAATAATCGGTATAAAATTCAACCAGTTGGTTAGAGGCGTTCAAGACTGATTTAAAATGATAATCCAATACAAGGTCGTTAAAGTCATAATCACCTTTTCCGGGCCATAAATCTTCAAAAGCCAGTGTTCCCCAGTCTTTCTGATTGGGATAATAAACGTTGAAAGCACGTGTGGCATCGTTGGGGTAATCGTCTTCGTTGTCGGGAACCCCGTCACCATCAGAATCTTTTACCGGTCCTGTTACTACAGCATTATCATAATATATAGAAGAGCTGTTGCCATAATCCCAATTCCAGAAAAGGGCCTGAACTTTTACTGTACCGGGAGGCATGGTCGCTGCTATGGTTTTGGTTTTCCACTTTTTAGATGGAAACTGGTATCTGACCCAGTAATAGGCTAATGCCTGATTGTTGGCATTTTTGGGAATGAGGTAAAGCCAGCTGTACAATTCATGTGTGTTTCCTACTCCTTTAATGTCGGCAGTGAATGTGATGAGGTCTCCCGGATTAGCTGCTACCGTTTGGGACGCCCCCCCGTAATAAATACCGTGCTGGCTCATGGGGGTACGGATGACATGGTTGCCCCCATCGTTGTACCATTCCATTTTTTGGTTATAATAAGTAGTAAAGTACCACTTTCCGTCTGCTTGTTGCGGAGAGCACCAGCAACGCATGGTCCCGAAATCATCTTTTTCAAAATCACCGTTTTGTACCAGGCTGTTGCTTCCTCCATAGGATTGATACTTGATGGATCTGGTATGGGAAACGCGGACTGCCTTTGTTTGAGGAGGAATTGTATCCGGAGGTGTGGTTCCGTAATTTGCGCCAAAGTTTACGGTGACACTGCCTGCTTTAACATGTTGTTTGGGTATGGTGACATACATGCTCCCTGCTATGGATTGGACATATACCGAATCCAGTGCCGTGGGAATACGGATTTCTCCTGTCCATTGTCCGTTTTGGTTAAAACTTCCGGCAGTGATCAATTTTCCCCCCTGTGAAGGAGCAGCGGTGTACAGGTTAAAACGACTTTTGTCTTTGTTGAAACTTACTGTGGAAGGCATATTGATGGTGACATTTTCTACCTGTGTGGATTCGAATTTAAATCCGTTGGGGATATTTAGATTATCCATGGGTGACCCGTTAGAGGGAACGGGGGCTTTATTACATGACTGGAACATAAATCCAGCTGTTGCCATCAATAATACAAAAAGAATAAATTTTTTTGTTTTCATTGTGATATGTTTAATGAATGAATATTTTTCAGTTTGAGACATTGCAAAGATTGCACCGATCCGGTATAATATTTTCAATGCATTGATCTTCTTATTTTTAAGTAATTTCTGTTTTTTTATATTTTCCCAAAATGGGAATTATGTTCTCATTTTGGGAAGTTGTGAAATAATTACATTATTGTTAATAAGCAAAAATAAGCTATTTTCCCTTATTTTTTAGCACATTTAAAGAGTTCCGGTTCCGGAGGGTTGGTCGTTTTTTCTACGTTTTTGTCTAAAATGTGTTAAACCGGAAAATCTTTTCGATGGTTAACAATCTCTATAAAATTTATTTTCAATTATTTATGTTTTATGGCATATATATTGTCCTTTTGGCAAAAATTTACACTTTGGCTGGTGTAATAATACTCAATGTTTTGGTTGATTCAGGTCGGGGTTAAACTTCCGGCCTGTTTTTTTGTGCCTGTATGTGAAAACATTAATTTTGTCTTGTAAAATAGATTTTAATAAAGTTTGTTCATCGTTTTTAATTGTAGAAATGTTAAAATGAAAAAAATCAATAATCCCTACAAGGAAATGGATGGGTACCAGTGTTTTGG
>Ga0256829_1002989_pt1 | contig 12116 bp, 8 predicted proteins | sample 131447metaG_FD_185979 | JGI IMG/M metagenome (GOLD analysis project Ga0256829, IMG submission 185979) | Hydrothermal vent microbial communities from Lau Basin, Pacific Ocean - 131-447 | ecosystem: Environmental > Aquatic > Marine > Hydrothermal vents | place: Pacific Ocean: Lau Basin | collected... | reverse complement strand
GTTCCGCCAGGGCACCCACGTGTCGGAAACTCTCGGCCTCGGCGACTATATGCCAGTGGCCGCCAGCGGTTCTTCACTGGCTAAAGCCAAAAATGGCCGCGTCGAGGTGTGGTTGACAAACTAGAAGAAATCGTGACAGCTGTTAGAATTTTATAAGTCTATCTACTAATTTGTGCACAATAAAATTTAAAATACCAGTCTTGTCCGGCGCCCTGCTTTAGATGAGAATGATTGGCAATTGGCTATATATCAACCCTCCGGGGCCATAACCTGGCTCATAGCCACTCCATATCATCGAATAAGGGCTCCCTATGAATACTCGTCGCCGGCTCGTCACCATCGCCATTTGCGTGGCCTTGTTTGCCGCATTCGCCGCTTACAAAACTCTGCAGATCAAATCCATGATCGAATTTGCAGAGTCCTTCCCCGAGCCCTCCGAAACTGTGGAAACCACCACCGTTGCAGAACTCAGCCTGCAGAGTCAGCTGTTCACTCTGGGTGAAGTTGTCGCACCGCAAATGGTCGAGCTGCGCAATGAGCTGGAGGGACGCGTCACTCAAGTCAACTTCCAGTCGGGCAGCAAGGTGAAGCAAGGGCAACTGTTGTTGCAGCAGGACATCGCTGAAGAACAGGCGCGACTCAAGGCCGCCCAGGCGCGCCTGAAACTGGCCAAGCTGGATCGCGAGCGGGTGCGCAAACTGCGTAAAAACCGCACCGTCAGCGAGGAGCGCCTGGATCAGGCCGAAGCCCAATACAATATCGCTCAAGCGGATATCGCCGCCCTGCAAGCCACCATCGACAAGAAAACCCTGCGTGCGCCCTTCGATGCGCACACCGGCCTGCACGAGTTCGAAATTGGCGAGCTGATTGCCGCCAACACTCTGATCACCACTCTGGTAGGTCTGAATGATTACCGCTGGGTGGACTTCACCTTGCCGCTGGGCAAAGCCGACGTCACGATCGGAACCCAGGTATCTATTTCGCAAACCAACGGCAAGCAGTTCACAGGCGAAATTATTGCCATGGATTCAGTGATGTCTGCCAACTCCCGCAATCGTCGCTTCCGGGCTAAGGTCAATACTGAAGAGCTGCCTCACAATGCCGCGGTTAATGTGCGCGTCGCCAGTGGTGACGCTCGTCAACTGCCGGTCATTCCCGCAACTGCGGTAAGACGCGACGGTATGGGTGACTACGTCTACATTCTGTTGCCTGACGAGCAGGGGCCAGCCAACGCCTACCGCGCCCAGCGCCGCTCCATTACGCTGTTGCCCGAGTACGCCAACGAGCAGGAAAACAGTGATACCAGCGCGCCACAGGTAGCGGTAATCAAGGGACTCAAAGTGGGCGAACTGATCGCAGTTAATGGTTCGTTCAAGCTTCGCGAAGGCCTGCTGACTTACGCCAAGTCGCGCCTGGTTCCCGAAACACACTGATCAGGAGCTTCCCATGTCGAGAAAATACGGCGCTCCGGCTTTTACGGATATTTTTGTCACGCGTCCGGTACTGGCCATCGTTATATCGCTGATCCTGGTACTGACCGGCATTCGCTCTGCGCTGGAATTACCCACGCTGCAATTCCCGAGAATTGAAAGTTCGTCCCTGGTGATTAACACCGCCTACGTCGGTGCCTCCGCCGATGTGGTCCAGGGCTTTATCACCGACCCCATCGAGCGGGCGGCGGCCACCGTTCCCGGCGTAGACTATGTGGACTCCAACACACTGGCGGGGCTCAGCACCGTTACCGTATGGCTCAAGCTCAATGAGAACAGTTCGGAAGCACTGGCCGAACTGACTACACGACTCAATCAGATTCGCTTTGAACTGCCCGCCGGCGCTGAAGATCCCTCCGTGGAAGTCAAACGCGCCGACCGCGAGAACGCCGTGTTCTATCTGCCGGTGCACACCGAAGGTCTGGGGCGCGCCGATGTCACCGACTATCTGATCCGACACGTCAATCCGATTTTATCGTCCATCAACGGCGTTCAGCGAATCGGCATTGAAGGCGCTCGCAACCCGGCCATGCGGGTGTGGATTGATCCATTAAAAATGACGGCTTACAACGTCAGTGCGATGGATATTCAAAGCGCACTGCGTGCCAACAACATTATCGCCACCATTGGTCAGAGCGAGAACGATCAACAGCGCATCAATCTGTTGACCGATACCACCCTGCAAAAGCCCAGCGACTTTGAACAACTGATCATCCGCAAGACCGACAGCGCGTTGGTGCGTCTCAGTGATGTCGCACGTATTGAACTGGGCGAGGAAGAAGGTGAAGTCAACGCGCGCCTGACTCAGGATGCCGCCGTATACATTTCCGTCTGGCCGCTGCCCGGCGCCAATGAAATTGCCATCGGCGACGATCTCTACATCAAGATGGACGAGATCAACAAAACCCTGCCCGATGGCATGGAAATCATGATGGGCTTCGATGGCACGTTGTATATGCGCGACGCCATCAAGGAAATTTTCACCACATTGATCGAAACCGTATTGTTGGTAGGTCTGGTGGTGCTGGCGCTGATGGGCTCAATTCGCACCGCCATCGTGCCTCTGGTGACCATCCCCATCTCCATTCTCGGCGCCACAGCCGCCATGACCATTATGGGGTTTTCGCTGAACCTGCTCACTATTCTCGCCATCGTGCTGTCGGTGGGACTGGTGGTGGATGACGCCATCGTTGTGGTAGAAAACGTGTCGCGCTATATGCGCGAGGGCATGAGCCGCACTCAGGCAGCACTGGCAAGTTCGCGGCAACTGCTGGCGCCGATTGTGGGTATGACCATCACCCTCGCTGCCGTTTATGCGCCCATCGGATTTCTGTCTGGTTTGACCGGGGTACTGTTCAAAGAGTTTGCGTTCACTCTGTCCATTGCGGTGATGATTTCCGGTGTGGTCGCGTTGACACTGTCGCCGATTATGAGCGCCTACGCCAATCCGGCCGACGGTCGCGAAGCGCCCATGACCAAGCGCGTTAATCACTACTTCGACAAGCTGCACCGCGCCTATGGTCGCTCGCTGGACAAAGCCTTTGCCTGGCAAAATCAAATTCTCGTCGGCGGTATTTTTATCGCGCTGCTGGCGGTGCCCTTTTATATGTTCTCGCAGAAAGAACTGGCGCCCATTGAAGACCAATCGTCCATCGGCATTATCGTAGAGGCCCCGGCAGATTCTTCGCTGGAATACAGTACCGACTACATGCACGACGTTGTGGATACCCTGATGGCAACACCGGGTTCTATTAAGATGTGGCAAATCGTTCGCGCCAATGCCGCGTTTGGCGGTTTGATTTTCAAGCCGTTCAACGAACGCGAGAAAAGCGTGCAGGAAACCTTGCCCGAAGTCTTTGCTGCCGCCTCCGGCATTACCGGCCTGCGCGTACTGCCGATGCTGCTTCCACCACTGCCCACCGCCGGCAACTTTGATGTAGAGCTGGTGATTCAGTCCTCGGAAAGCCACGAAGACATGAACAAGTACGCACAGCAAATGGTCGGCGCCGCCTATGCCAGTGGCAAGTTTATGTTTGCCAATACAGACCTGAAAGTGGATTTGCCACAGATTCGTTTTATTCTCGACCGCGAGCGCATTGCCGATCTGGGCATGGACCTGGCCAGCGTCAGTCAGCAACTCGGAGTTTTGCTGTCGGGTAACTACGTCAATCGCTTTGACTACAACGACAAGGCCTATCGAGTTATTCCCATGGTGGAAGGCTACGCCAAGCGCACCCCAGAGGCTCTGATGGATTTACAACTGCGCACGCCGACGGGTGACCTGATTCCCGTATCGGATATCGCCCGCCAGGAAAAAATTACGGCGCCGCGTGTGCTGGGCAAGTTTCAACAGAAAAAATCGTTCCGCGTTTTTGGCGGTCTGATTCCCGGCACCACCAAAGAGCAGGGACTTAAGGCTCTGGAAGACGCCGCAGCGGAAATACTGCCCGAGGGCTACACGCTGGATTACGCTGGCGAATCACGTCAACTTCGACAAGAAGGCAGCACACTGGTAGGCGTACTCGGCATTGCGTTGATCTTTGTGTACTTTGTACTGGCCGTGCAGTTCAACAGCTTCCGCGACCCACTGGTGGTACTGATAGGTTCCGTGCCTCTGGCACTGGCCGGCGCATTGATGTTCCCGTTCCTGGGCTGGACCACCATTAATATCTATTCACAGATTGGCTTTATTACTCTGGTGGGGCTGATCGCCAAGAACGGTATTTTGATTGTGGAATTTGCCAACCATTTACAGGCCGAAGGTTTGAAGAAATTCGACGCCATTAAGAATGCCGCCGAAACCCGCCTGCGCCCGGTATTGATGACGACCGCGGCAACGGCCCTGGGCCACTTCCCCCTGGTACTGGTTACCGGCGCCGGCGCCGAAGCGCGCAACAGTATCGGTATCATTCTGGTGGCGGGCGTGGTTATCGGCACCATCTTCACGCTGTACGTTTTGCCTTGCGTGTACCTGCTGATGGCAAAAGAGCACAGCGCTGACGAAGTGGATCCGGAACACGCAGCAGAGCAAGATTTGTCGATGAGCTATATCAGCGGGAATTAATAAGCCTGACAAAACGAGGAGCTGGTCAGGTCACCAGCTCCTGCTCAAACACACAGACATCGCCCGTGGTCTTGGCGCACTTCTTGGCCACGGCGGTCCAACTTGAAACCTGCTGCGCACACTTATCGGTGTACTCGGGAAGAATCACAGCAGTAGCAACGGTCATCAATGGGAAACTGCGGGATTGGCCATAGCGATCAAGCCCGACGATGCAATTGGCCTCACGGTGCGGCTCGTCGTAGAGATCAACCACCTGCTGTTCATAGCGGTGTTTCACTTCAGTAGCCCAGTCCACGGCATCGCCGGCCAGCACCACCACTTCAAAATCATCACCACCAATATGAAACGGCAAGTGATCACGGTCACTGCACTCACGCAGCACGTTGGCCAGCAATAAAATAGCGTCATCGCCACGGCGATGGCCGTACTGATCGTTGAACACTTTGAAGTGATCCAGATCGAAGTACACCACCGAGTAAGGCATTTCCTCACCCCGCAACTTGGCCTGCATCTCGGAAAGGGGCACCTGCCCGGGCAGGGTAGTCAACGGATTGGAATGAATAGCGCGTTTGATGCGGGCGTCGTTAATGACCTTCAACAACTTACGGGCGGTTCCCACACCCAACAGTATGCCATTTTGCACCACCATAAAATGTTGGCTCAAATACTCTGAGTCATCGTGATCGGTCATTTCGGATGCGACATCGGTCAACAGGGTCTGGTGTTCGAACTGATAAAACTCCGTATCCATAAACTGCGACACCGGTTTCTTTTCAAACAGCTCGCGCCCCAGGCGCATTCCGAAGAGCTCGTTAACGCGGGAGCGATACATCACTCCCAACGGCCGGCAATGACTGTCGACAACACCAACGATGGACTCGCTCATATCGGCAAACATTTCTCCCAGCTCCATCATATTGAGCTGTGGAGAAACCACCTTGATGGGCTCCATAATCTCCTGAACAGTACCGTCCAGCGAGTCAAACTCCATATGGGTAATAATCGACTGCGTTAGATAATCGGACACCACAAACCTCTGAACAAAAACCGTCCGTCCAGATCAGGCAATGAGGGACCCATTCAAGCTCAATTGCTGGCAACCAGATCGCGTTGCTGGCGAAGCTTAAGGATGGCTTTTGCCTCTTGATAATCCCACTGCTTGATACGTAGACGATAATAGCAGGCCTGCTTTTGCGGCCCTTTCGGCAAACGCGCGCACTCACTGCGCACGGCCTTGTAGTCGGCAACGATATTCTGCGCCATGACTTCCAGCGATTCGCTCGCTGAAACAATTCCGGAGAAAAGAGCTCCCCAAACGCAACACATCACACTCCACCGTTTGGCAACAGCCATTTTCGATACCCCGGAAAATAAACAGGGGAAGGAGTTTAGGGGTTAAAAGCTACAAAATGATGACAAATGCGCCAGAAGCGTATTGATCAAGGCTTTCGGGAAAAAGCGTGTGCTGCTCTCGAAATATCCCTTGCTTATGGCGCATAAAAAAATACCCGCATCGATTGATGCGGGTATTTTGGCTCACCTTGAGATGTTTTTACACACTCTCACTCGGCCCCATTTTTGTTTCCTCACAAGCCAAACGCTTAGAACTGATAGCGAACCTTCGCCATATACTGTCGCGGAGCAATCAACTGTTCGCCCGTGGCAGCTACGCCGAAGACGTCGGTCATGCGCGAGTTAACGCCTTCTTCGTCGAACAGATTCAGGGCCATCAGATCAAAACCCCAAGTTTCACCGGGCAGGTCAAAGGATGCCACCAGGTTCACAACTTCGTAGGAATCTACATGATCCACGTCCGGGTTGTCGAAGATACGCTGACTGAAACCACCGCGGTAGGTGTACTGCACGGTACCGCTGAATTCAGTACCAGAATCCCAAACGGTTTCGTAACGCAGGCTGATATCCGCAGTCAGATTCGGAGCCTTCGCCAACTCGTTGCCTTTAACATCCTGGCGCAGTGCGTAGCGAACAGTCTGGTCGAAACTCGCGGCAGCGGGCACGTTATCCAGCGCTTCGAACGAAGAGGTAATTTCGGTATCCAGCGCAGATACTTTCATATCCAGCGTCCAGGCTTCCGCCAGCAGCGCCAGTACTTCCAGTTCTACACCTTTAACTTCTGATTCGGGAATATTGCCAACACCGCCCTGGAAAGGCTCGGGATCGGTCGCCTGGAACTGCATGTTTTTGTAGTCGTACAAGAACGCCGCCAGGTTGGTGCGTACACGGCCATCGAGGAATTCAGCTTTAAGGCCCAGTTCGTAAGCGGTAATACGCTCGTCGGCGTACGCAGGACTGGCCAGCGCTGGAGTACCATCGGTATCGTCACCGTAGGTCAGGTTGCTGCCACCGGGTTTAAAACCGCGAGTCCAGGATGCGTATACCATGGCGTCTTCGGCAATATCGTGTTCAACGGCAATACGACCGGTAACTTCTTCCGTTGAGGTTTTAATAATGTCCGGCGTGGTGACAAAGAAGTTGCGCACTTCACTGTCCACTTCATCGTGGGTATAACGGGCACCGGTAATAAATCGAGTTTCGTCCGAGAAGTGATAGGTCGTTTGACCGTAAATGGACAGGGACTCACGGTTATTCAGTGAATCGGTGACAAAGCCAACGTCACCGCCGAACACGGCCGGGAAACTGGCTGGGTAGCCGTCGAGAACACCATTGCCATTGCGATCAAGCCCCTCGCGAATCAGACCTTTAATCTCGGTATCCAGATAAAAGGCACCGACGATCCAGTCCAGATTACCAAACAGCGGCTCATTGGAAATAAGGTTCAGCTCGAAGGTTTTGGTTTTTGGGGAGCTGATTTCCGGGTCGTACTCACTGACTGTTACCGCCGGATTAAGCGCGTAAGAATGCCGATCGTTATCACGTCGAATATAGATATCGTCTTTCTGCCAGCTGGCCAGAGTCTTCAGCGTGGCGAATTCCAGATCAGTTTCAAGAATGGCGCCGTATACTTGTGACTCCAGTTCATAGCGACCTTCGGTATCCTGGGCCAACTTGCGATCACTATGTGTCGGATCGTAGATACCCTTAATGGCAGCACCGTTTGAATCTTCTTTAAAGTACTGTCCGAAGATGCGCAGGCTTGAGGTATCACTCAGTTCGAACAACCAGTCAGTGCGGGCACTGAAGTTGTCGGCCTGATCCAGGTCCTGACCGGTGAGAATGTTTTCAGAAAAACCATCGCGCTCGTAGTTGGTGATTGAGGTGCGCATGGCAACGCTGTCGGAAATGGGCACATTGATGGACGCACGCACTTTGCGCTGATTGTAGCTGCCTACAGTAACATCCGCCTTGCCGTAAACCTCATCGAAAGTAGGCGCTTTGGTAATAACGTTGATGGCGCCGCCAGTGGAGTTCTGACCGAACAAAGTGCCTTGAGGTCCACGCAGAGCTTCGATGCGATCTACGTCGATAAAATCAGCCTGCAACGCAAAGGGCGAAGCCACGTAGATGCCATCCATATGGAAAGATACGGAGGGGTTGGCTACAGCGTTTTGGTTGGCTTCGTTACCAATACCGCGAATTGCGATTACGGTTTTAAAACCTTCGTTTTTGGTGATGGTGACGCCGGGTGCTACGCCACTCAGATCCACAAAGGAATTGATGTTTTTGTTATCCAGATCGTCGCCAGTCAATGCGGTCACGGCCTGGGAAATATCCTGCAGGCTTTCACTGCGCTTTTCTGCCATTACCAGAACTTCTTCCAGTTGGTAGTCGGCGGCGCTGGCATTACCAGCAATCAACGAAGCCACTGCCGCGCTCAACAGGGTTCTGCCATTAGGGTTGAAATTCATGGGGTGTCCTTCTGCTCTAAGATTGAAATTCTGTCTCTTTTTTCAGGTCTAGTGCCTGCTATTTTTTTAACTTGACCAGCTTGTCGACAATTTCTGCCAGCTCAGGTTTGTGCTCGCGAATTTCATCGGGGGTTAGGCCATGCAACTCGTGCGGAAATACCAACCACTCATTGGTTTCGTGGATGTAGTAGTCCGGTGTTTTATCGGTCTGATTGTTTTTGGGTTTGAAATACGGAGTCGCGATACGAATCTCGGGCGCGTTCTTTTTACAGGCATCTTTCAGATCCAACACGGTTTGTTGAATACTCAAACCGGAATCGTAGACATCGTCGACAATCAACAGCGAGTCTTCAGACTCCAGGCGCTTGATCAAATAAGTCAGGCCGTGCACCTTCACATGACGACTGCGCTCGCCGATCCCCGTGTAGGAAGAGGTGCGAATGGCTATGTGATCGGACTCCACCCCCATTACGTCCAACAGCTCCTGAACCGCGATACCGACAGGGGCTCCACCACGCCAAACACCGACAATGTAGTTGGGGCGATAACCGCTTTCGTAGACCTGCAACGCCAGTTTGAAAGAATCCTCCAGCAACGTCTGGGAACTGATATACACCTTTTCCAAAATAAACTCCGCGATAAAAACACACAAAAAAATGCATCGCACAGAAATCCGTGCAATGGGCACCGAGTAGTTCGGTATCTAACTTTTATTTAACTTTAACTGCCCGAGGAACCGCGAAATCGCCTGCCGGGAATTCCCTGTCAGGGGCCAAAACAGGTTTAAAAAACAAAAACCGGTTTGATTGTTAATCGGTGAATAGTTGCCCCAAAATATGGGTGGCAGCTACGGCGCGATCATCCCCAAGAATACTGAATACAAACAGTCGCTCTCGAATGTCGCGACACTGCTGCATTCGCAACTGTAACAATGGTGTAGCATTATAATCGAGAACGATAAAATCTGCCTCTTTTCCAACCTGAAAGTTGCCAATTTGTGCATCCAAATCCAGTGCACGAGCGCCACCCAAGGTGGCCATGTAAAAAGATTTTTCCGCGACTAGCTGGTCACCCCGAAGTTGCTGCACTTTATAGGCGTCGCTCATGGTTTGCAGTAGCGACAAACTGGTGCCGGCACCGACGTCGGTCCCCAACCCCACTTCAAAACCAAAACGCTGCGCTTGGGGTAAATCAAAAAGACCACTACCAAGAAACAGATTAGACGAAGGACAGAAAGCCACCGACGATTGCGTGTCCGCCAAACGCTGGCACTCACTGTCGCACAAATGAATACCGTGAGCAAAGACGCTGCGCTTACCCAGCAGACCATACTGCTCGTAGACGTGAAGGTAGTGATCGGAATCGGGAAACAGCTCCTGCACCCAAACCACTTCGTGTTCGCTTTCCGACAGATGCGTCTGCATATAGACATCGGGGAACTCGCGCAGCAAGCGGCCGGCACTTTGCAATTGGGCATCGCTGCAAGAGGCGGCAAAGCGCGGCGTCACCGCGTACTGCAAACGACCGCGTCCGTGCCAGCGTTCGATCAGTGCGCGGCTTTGCTGGCAACCGGACTCCGCGGTATCGCGCAGGCTTTCGGGCACGTGTCGATCCATCAACACCTTGCCGCAGATCATGCGCAGATTTCTGCGCTCGGCCTCAGTGAAAAACGCCTCTACCGATTGTGGGTGTACCGAGCCAAACACCATAGCCGTGGTGGTACCGCTACGCAGTAACTGCGTGAGGAAAAACTCCGCCATGCGTTCGGCGTGCCTGACATCAGCAAATTTTTCTTCGGCGGGAAACGCATACTGTTGCAGCCAATCCAGCAGCTGTTCGCCACCGGAGGCAATCATTTCTACCTGAGGGAAGTGCACATGGGTATCGACAAAGCCGGGCACTATCAGAGCATCACGGTAGTGGGTCAGCGGCACATCTTCGGATAGGTTGGGGAGTAACTCGGCGGCATCACCGGCAGCGGCAATGTGACCATCTTCTACCAGCAACAGGCCATCGGCCCAGTACTGCCAAGCCTGGTCACCAGCTACAGCGGGATCATCGAGAAAGTGCAATATCTCGCCGCGAAAGGCCTGAAGCTGCCCTGCAGCCGCTGACGACTTCACCACTTGGTTTGCAACTCCGCTATCAACAAAATCCTGAATTCAGAATCAAAGGAACACAAACTTGGCCACAAACACCGCAGCCAGTACGTAGACACTCAGAGTGACTTCGCGGTAGCGACCACTGAGCACCTTAATAACAGCGTAGCTGATAAAACCCAAAGCAATGCCGTTAGCGATGGAAAACGACAGCGGCATCATAACCGCGGCAATAATCGCCGGCGCCGATTCGGTAATGTCGTCCCAATCGATTGCGGACAAACCCGACGTCATCAGTACCGCCACATACAGCAGTGCACCTGCGGTAGCATAGCCGGGCACCATGCCCGCCAGAGGCGACAAAAAGATACACACCAAAAACAGCCCGGCACAAACAACCGCCGTAAGTCCGGTGCGACCACCGGCGGCAACCCCGGCGCTGCTTTCAATAAAGCTGGTAGTAGTGGACGAGCCGATCAGAGAACCAAACATACTAGCGGAGCTGTCCGCCATCAGTGCCTTGCCCATCTGCGGCAGGTTGCCGTCTTTGTCGAGCAACTTGGCGCGGTCCGCAACCCCCATCAGGGTGCCAGCGGTGTCGAACAGGTCCACAAACAGAAACGCGAAGATCACACTGATCATTCCCACTTCCAATGCACCGGCGATATCCAACTGCATAAACGTCGGCGCCATGCTCGGCGGTGCCGAGATCACACCCTTGAATTCCACCAGCCCCAGCAACAGACTGATCAGAGTAATTGCCAGAATACCCAACATCACCGCGCCGGTAACCTGGCGATAGGCCAGAGCCACAATCAGGAAAAAGCCCAGAGCAGTGAGAATCGGTGCCGGTTCGGTCAAATCACCCAGGGTAACGAGGGTCGCCTGACTGTCCACCACAATACCCGCCGTTTTGAGAGCAATAATGGCCAGAAACAAACCCACCCCGGCCGCCAGCGACTGGCGCAAGGTCATGGGGATGCTGTTGATGATCCACTCACGAATTCTGAAAACACTTAATAGAAAAAAGACCACACCGGAGACAAAGACCGCTCCCAACGCCACCTGCCAGCTGTAGCCCAGCTCGCCCACCACCACAAAACTGAAGAAGGCATTGAGCCCCATCCCCGGTGCCAGGGCGATGGGATAGTTGGCGTAGACCCCCATAATCAGGCAGCCCATGGCCGCTGCCAGACAAGTGGCCACGAATACCGCGCCGTGGTCCATGCCCGCCGCCCCGAGAATATTGGGGTTGAGGAAAATGATGTAGGCCATGGTGAGAAAAGTGGTCAGGCCGGCAATGACTTCGGTCTTGACGCTACTGCCGCGCTCCTGGATCGCGAAGCAACGCTCCAGCCAGGGCGCGTGTGCCAGCTTGCCGCTACTGCTTTCGGGCTCCGGGCTCGCGGATTTCGCCATTGTCTTGCTCCACCTATGTTCTCGTTTGATTCGCGCGGCATTCTACTACAGCTGAGCTACCTGCGCTGTCGCTTCTGTTACCAGACGTAAAAAAGCAGCAGACTAGGGCCTGTTAACACTAATTCTGATGCTTCTGTTGCGTCTCAAATCGCGCCAATCTAGGCGCGAGAAGTGAGTTTAGTGGTTCTAAACGAGCGACGAGCAACAACGAGTGGCG
>Ga0256829_1002988_pt1 | contig 12116 bp, 6 predicted proteins | sample 131447metaG_FD_185979 | JGI IMG/M metagenome (GOLD analysis project Ga0256829, IMG submission 185979) | Hydrothermal vent microbial communities from Lau Basin, Pacific Ocean - 131-447 | ecosystem: Environmental > Aquatic > Marine > Hydrothermal vents | place: Pacific Ocean: Lau Basin | collected... | reverse complement strand
CAAATTTCTGTTTCAGGGAATCGATAATCGGCTGCCGTTTGCGGCCAAACATCCACATCAGCAGACCCAATGTCCACATATTCTTGCAGCGCAGGCTGTCCTTTTTGCCAAGGCCGTATTCCTTCACCGCCTCAACCGTCATTTTGGTGATATCCATCCGCCGGACATCAAATTTTGACAGGCTGTCATCCTCCAGCGGGTTAGTCTCATACCCGGCTTTTTTGATGTTTTTACTGTTAAACGCCCCTTCGTCAAGAATGATCAGACCACCATTGCGCAGATTTGAAATATTAACCTTCAGGGCCGCAGGATTCATGATCACCAGAACATCCGGCTCATCCCCCGCAGTTGACACCTCGACAGAGCCAAAATTAATCTGAAACGCCGACACGCCGAATGTTGTGCCGACCGGCGCCCTGATTTCCGCCGGGAAGTCAGGGAAAGTGGACAGGTCACTGCCCTCAAGGGCCGTTGCCACCGAAAACTGTGTACCGGTAAGCTGCATCCCGTCGCCGGAATCCCCGGCAAAACGGACAACCACTGAATCCAGTTTCTGAATACCGTTACCATTCTCTTTCGGCGAAGCCTGCCCAGTCATCATTATGTCCTTGATTCTACAAAAATACATACAGGCGACAATTCAGCCTGTTTTCTGTTATTATGTTTTTTTTACCCGTCATTGCAAGATAATATGACGATGTTTAACAAAAATCCAATCGCCTGGCAGCAAGAAATTTAATGTTTTAAATAATGACTGCTGTAATATGATCCCATGACAGACAAACCCCTCTCGCGCCAGATGTGGCACATTGCCCTGCCCGCCATCGTAACCAATATCTCCGTTCCGATGCTTGGCCTGGTGGACAGCTTCATTATGGGGCATCTGCCGGACCCGCGTTATCTCGGCGCCATTGCCCTCGGGGCGATGATGATCAGCCTGCTGTATAACAGTGTCAATTTCCTGCGGATGGCGACCACGGGCTTCACCGCCCAGGCATATGGAGGCCTCTCTCAAGGCACTGAAGAAGGTGACATTACAAAAATATATCTGCGTGCGAGCCTGCTGGCCATGGTCATAGGTCTGAGCTTTATAGCGATACAGATTCCGGTGGCCGATATAACCTTTTTCCTGACCAGTGCCGATGAGGGGGTGGAAAAGCTTGCCCGGCGCTATTTCCTGATCCGTATCTGGGGCGCGCCCTTTGCCTGCCTGAATTTTGTCGCCGTTGGCTGGCTGCTCGGCCTGCACAAGGCGCGGGCGGCATTGTGGATTCAGCTGGTGATGAATATCAGCAATATTCTGCTGAATTTCCTGTTTGTCTACGGTCTTGGCATGGATGTTGACGGGGTGGCGCTCGGTACGGTTCTGGCCGAAGGACTGGCGGCCATTCTGGCCTTTCGCCTTGTCCTGTGCCATAACAGGGCATTCTCCGGTCTTGCCCTGTGGAGCAGAGAGGCCCGGCATGACCTGTTCAATCGCCGGGAATTCGCCAGATTATTCGCCCTCAACCGGGATATATTCATCCGCACCGCCTGCCTGACCGGCTCCATGGCAGCCTTCACCATACTGGGCGCCAATATGGGCACGACATTATTGGCCGCCAATGCCATCTTAATGAATCTACAGATGGTGACCTCTTACGGCCTTGACGGCTTTGCCCAGGCCGCAGAAGTGATGGTCGGTAAACAGATTGGCCGCCGGTCGGCAGCAGGGCTGCGAAAAGCGGTACTCCTGTCCGGCAAATGGGCGTTGATTACCGCCATTCTGTTCAGTCTGATCTATTGGCTGTTCGGGGAGATATTTATAGATGCCCTGACCAATATACCGGTGGTCCGAACCACTGCGGAACATTATATTATCTGGGTGATTGTCCTGCCGCTTGTATCCGTCTGGAGCTTTCATCTGGACGGCATATTTATTGGCGCAACTGCGGGAAAATACATGCGTAGCGGCATGATTATCTCGACCATTATTTATGCTGCCTCACTGGTGGTTTCCCTGCCCCTGTGGCATAATCACGGTCTGTGGCTAAGCTATTCAATCTTTATGGCGACACGGGCGCTAACCCTCGCCCGCGCCTATCCGGATATTTATCCCCGGCCCTAAAGCTGCCATTTACGCAGATATTTTGGCTTGTCAAGCTTGCGCCACATTGCCTTGACATCGGCAATCAGCCCGCCTGTTTCCAGCAGCCGTTCAAACTCCGCCCCGGTCATTGTGGTATATTCCGTATGGGGAACCACACCGATAACGGCAGCATAATCATGATCATTCAGCTCGGCGAGCGTTGGCACCAGATCAATATTGTAAAAACGTTTGGCCTCATCCGGGTCCGCCGCCGCATCATGGACATCGACCCGGAACCCACGCCGCCGCAGTCCCTGAATAAGGTCGATGACCTTGGTGTTACGCAGGTCGGGACAGTTTTCCTTGAATGTCAGGCCAAGAACCAGAATTTTTCCAGCCCCCGATAACTGGGCGCATACCCGTTCGGCAACAAAATCAGCCATGCTGTCATTGATCGCCCGGCCCGACAGAATAATGCGCGGATCATGATTGATCTGTCGCGCCCGCTCCGCCAGATAAAAAGGATCAACCCCGATACAATGACCGCCAACCAGTCCCGGCGAGAATTTCAGAAAATTCCATTTGGTCCCGGCGGCTTCCAGTACATCATAAACGGAAATGCCAAGCTTCTGAAAGATCATGGTAATCTCGTTGACAAAGGCAATATTGATATCGCGCTGGGAATTTTCGATAACCTTTGCTGCCTCTGCGGCCCGGATGCTGGCGGCGGCAAATGTTCCGCCCGACGTCACCGCCCCGTAAAGATCGGCAAGAATATCTGTCACCGCGCTATTCTGCCCGGCGATGACCTTGGTGATTTTATCAACCGTATGTTCCCGGTCACCGGGATTAATCCTTTCCGGTGAATAGCCGAGGAAGAAATCCTCGCCACAGACCAGCCCCGAGGCTTCCTCAAGGGCGGGACCACAGATTTCCTCGGTCACGCCGGGATAAACCGTGCTTTCAAACACCACAATCGCCCCTTTGGCAAGCAACGGCCCCAGAAGTTCGCAGGCCGATATAACCGGCCCGAGATCCGGGCTGTTATCGTCATGCACCGGGGTCGGCACGGTGACGATGTAAACAGCGGCCCCCTTGATAGCTGCAGGATCACAACTGAGGGTGATACTGCTGGCTTTCAGCCTTTCTGTATCGACCTCATCGGTTCTGTCAAAACCTTCCTTCAGTTCCCTGACCCGGTCTTCATTTATGTCAAAACCGGTCACGTTAAATTTTCCGGCCATAGCCACCGCAAGTGGCAGGCCGACATATCCCAGACCCACCACGACAATGTGGCTATCAGATGTAAAAGCAATTTCGGTCATATTTTCCCCGAATCCTGTCAGTTGTTAAATCTATCCCTACGCTATACAGCATTACTATCGGCAGAAAATTAAAAAAACACTACTCTTTATCAATAAAATATCTATTTCAGGATTTCCCGCCATTGATGATCCAGTCTGTTTTCGGTGCCCGTCGACAGCAGATCATACAGGCTTTCTCCCTTGTCGAGCATTTGGCCGCCATTTTTACCCAGGCTTCTGAAGTTAAAGCGCATCTTCTGCCGGCTGGGTCTTCCGGCAAATATTTCCAGCGGCATGGTGATATATATCCCCTTGTCAAAACTGCCGGTACCAAAATCCCTTGACGACATATCGGTGACTGTTGCCCAGGCCCCGATACGAACCCCGTTCAGAAATCTTCGGGAAATATCAAATGTTGCACCGTAATCCCCCGCCAGATAACGTCCGACACTAAGCTTGCTGGTAATATTATAATCCCTGTCCTGGTGGTAGAATGTCGCCTGTCCGGTCACTATGTCATATTTCCTGAAGGAGAATAGCTGATTGAACCCCCGCTGCCGGACCCAGTTTATATCAAGGCCAAAGGCAAAAGCACGACGATAGGGACGGTACAGGATTTCCGCCCCGACGCCACCATACATGCTTTCCAGAAGTCCGCCGGTGAGCCGCGCATAAAAATTACGTCCCACCCGCATATTATAATCAATTTTCAACCGCTCTATTGCGGTCCGGCCCTCTTTTGCATAGCGGGCAATGTCACTCCGCACCTTTGGAATGCCGGGGCGCATATCCAGCGGAATTTTATCAATATCCCCGATAATATATTGCTTCAGTTCCGCCGATAATTTTACCTGACGGGCGATGTTCACACTGCCATATAATTTTGCGTAGAGGTCCGCCCGGAAACGTCCCTCGCCATTGCCGCCAAAATGGGTAAGAAGTTCCGGCGTGAAACCCCAGTCAAATTTTAGCCCCTGCGAAGGTTGATATATGTCATCACGGGGGGTATCTGCTTGCCCGGGGGAGCCGCTGCCGGGGGGACGGATTTTACTGTTAACCCGGATCTCCTCCGGACTGCCCTGATAGCTCGCCGCTTTTTCCAGATCACGCCTGAGCAGGGAAACCCGTGAAATCTCAAGACCGTCTTTTTCAGAAATAATAGTGAATTCTTCAACCTTGTCAGGCATTTTTCCGGTCAGAACCCGCGCCGTCCGGCCAATATTCTTCACGTCGGCAAAATAGGGGCCGGTCTCTTTTCTGACCTCGGCCCGCTGGCCATCTATCCTGATCGAAACCGGCGACAATTTACGTTTTTTCAAAGCCTTATAAGCGGTGCGGGCCGCATTATCCGGTGAGGTCTGTTCTTTTCCCCGGACCTGTATCGGCGCCGGTTTGCGGCCACGGAACCAGCGGGGAAATTCAAGCTTGTGAAGATTTTGCCTGAGCGTCAGACGAATGCTGACCCGGTTTCCCTGATCAAAGCCCAGCGCCACATCCGCCCAGGAGGTCGCCCGGTAATTCAGCCCGAAATTAAACGACCTGCTGCGTTTCAGCCGGGCAAATGCCGCGAGCTTTGTTGTATCAACGCCGCTATATTCCGCCTTGACCGTCAGGCCCTTTATCGGGGTGTGATATTCCGCGCCGGCAAAGAAAGACATATCCTGCCCGGCAAAATAACTGCCGGTGCGAAGGGCGCCACTTGATGTTGTGAGCGAGCGTCGATCAAAACTGTTGCCGAACAGCCGGAACATATTGCCAATACCACCCCGGGAGCCAAGATAGCCCCAGGCCAGCCCCATGGTGAAATCAACATCATAATATCGCTTGCTGGCAACAAGATATTCGCCGTCAAAGCGCCCCGACCCCAGGGCATCCTGAATGCCGATGGCGAGTTCCGGCAGATAGTTGCCCTCCCGCATAAGCCGTATCTTCATATCAAGCGAACGGTCCAGCCCGAGGTTGCCTGACCGGTCATTGGTGTAGCTCAACGTTGTTTCAAGCCATGGTGTCGCCTGCCAGGTTGAAAAATAGCGCGTTTCCCGGCTGCTGTGATGAACGCCCATGGCAATCGTGCCATCAGGGGCAAAGCGGGCTGTACGCATCTCAATCAGGCCAATACCGCCAAAATCATTGAAAGAATATGAAAATTCCTTTGCCGATGCTTTACTACTCACTGACAATAAAAAAACAGTCACGAGAATCAGGCTATGGACAGACCAGCGTTTTTTTTCAAACCACATCAGTCACGATTACCGACGACGGACAAGGACAGCGATGGAGGCTGCTGATACGGCCAGATTCTGGAAAATACCGCCAATTTCCTTCACCAGTGACAGCGAATCAAACGAGCTAAGGTCAGTTGGTACCACGATGGCAGTTCCGGGCGGAATACCCATATCCCGATCCCCGCCCCATGATGACAGGCTGACCGGACGGGCAACGCCATTGGGATAGACGATATAAACCCGGCCCTCATCCGCCGAGCGGGTATAGCTGCCGACCTCGTTAATATAATCCGAAATACCCTTGCCCGGAACAAATTGTAATGCTCCCGGATTGAGGACATCGCCCATGGCAATGACAAAATTCGGCCTTTTGGGCATAAAGATCGCATCTCCGGCCTGTAAAACCGTATCCAGAGACGGGTCAAGGGACAGTTTCAGCGGGTCGGCCTCAATAACCACCCGGCCAATAATTTTTGCATTGACCAGACGGTCCGTCAACATCTGGGCGGCGGCCAGAGAATCAGCCTCGATATTTTTCTTGACCGATGCCGAAATCATGGCGGATTGAAGATGTCTTGCTGTCTTTCGCAGTTCCTCGCGCTGAATTTCCTTCACCCTGTCGCGGGTAAAAATAGCCCCGTAGGCATAGGCCTGATCCGTCAGCCCGCCGGCCCGCATAATCAGATCGGAAAGTTTTTCACCCTTTCTGATGGTGTAAACCCCCGGCTGCCTGAACTCCCCGGATAAAAGGACAGCGCCTGCCTCAAAATTCGAGAATTTTGATCCAATGCGAATTCCGGCACCGGGATTAATTCTGACCGTATCAAGGTCAGTCTTGGTATTATCAATATAATCCCACTTCATATTCACATCGCCGGAAATAGCATTATTTACCGGATTGGCAATTTCAATATGAGTCATATTTGCATCATTTGACGCGCCCCCGCTGACAGACAGAAGGGAAGCAACAGAAGCGCCATGAGTTATCGGATAAACCCCGGGAAATCTGACCGCCCCATCCACCGAAACGATATATTCAAGAATAAACGGCAACAGGCCATTTACCTGATTATAAATAGCGGGACAGAAAAAATTACCCTCCCTTTTCCCTTTCATCACATCTGCAAAATCAATTTGGCTGTTTTTATCGCCCCCCAGAGCCTTCAGTTTAAGATTTTTATTTTTGTCCATTTTAACCGCTTCGGATTCTTTTCTGACAAAAACGGCGCGGGTGGCGGTGGCAAAACGGTTTGACTGGGTATCACTGATAATACGGGACAGGTCCTTCAGGGGCCGGCAAAATTTCGGATTTACCTTGCCGTCCGGCAACTTCTCCCTGACCGCATATTTACCGGAAACAATCACCTGACGAACCGTATCAGAAATCAGAAAAGCAATATCGGGGCGGCCCAGAAAGATAACCCGGTCCATATTCCTCAAGGAAATATCCTTCCCCCCGGACAACAGCTTTTCCGGACTGAAAGCCTGCAGGAATCTTGTCTGGGTTTTGGGTTCCACCCGCTCAATCAGGCCAAACAGCAAATAAGGATCTTTTTTCAGGTTGAAGCGATTTCCCAACAGGTCGCGAATGGTCCCCGCACTGGACAAGGCCCTGAATCCCGGTGTTTTCACATAACCCGCAAGTTCCACCCTGCCGGTCTGGGAATTTTCAATCAGATGGGCAATAATCGCCTCACCACTGTGAATATCCTCTCCGGCAGACATTTTGTGAAATGTCTGTTTACCCTGATCATCCATTCTGATCTGCGACATCTCGTACCCCGAAGGCCGCAGGGTGCCGCCGGACAGGGCCATCGCCGCCGTGAAAGAAATATGTTCAACACCCGCCGGCAATTCATAAATACCGGGTCTGACCACTTCACCGTCAAGGGCGATTGTTGCCCCGATGGTCGGCACGACAATCCGGTCGCCATCCCCCAGGGCCATAAACCCGGATGCCTTGCCATCGAGCAGGGCATAAATATCCAGAATTGATTTTTTGCCGTTATGATAGATTGAAATATTCCGCAAGGACCCGGTCTTCCTGACCCCGCCGGCATTCATCAGAATTTCCAGCGGCGTCGCCAGACTGGAGGTCCGCACGACACCGGGGGTGCCAACTTCGCCGACAACCAATACAGAAATACTTCTTACAGACGCCAGCGAGACATAAACCTCGGTGCCGATAATGCTTTCCTCAACCCGTTTTTTCAACAGTGCCTTGAAATCACCGTAACTCATTCCGCTGACAGATATCGGCTTGAGTTCAGGGATAATCACCCGGCCCTCAAGGTCAACCTTTACCTTGTAGCTTTCAGACTTCGACCCTTGAAAGGTAACAATCAGTTCATCACCGATACCCAATGTGTAGCTGTCCGATACACTTCCCGTCATCACACTGCCATCCGAGGGAAGATTATCAAAAATTGAATAGCCATACTGGCTGATCTTTGATCGCAACCGGTCCTGAAAATCCTTTTCAAGTCGCGACCTTGTCGCAATATTTTTTTTCCGCTGCTGAAGAAGTTCACTCTGACGCTTTGCATATTCCTGCTGACGCGCCTGATCAAGCGGAGAGACAACGGCTGTTGTTCCGCCCTTGCCGGCAGCAGCCCGATTTTTAAGGGCTTCCAGTGTCGCCGGATCAATCACCTGCGCGAATAGCGACTGATGTAGCATAAACACCCCGGCCAAAGCAATAAAGACAAGTTCTTTCAAGAGGTTACCCTTCCCCGTCATTTTCTTTTTTTCCTCGCATATGCTGGTGGTAAAATTATTGCGCCTCATATTTTCTGGGAATGTAGCATATATGATAATATCCGCAAGGATTTTAGCAAATCCGGACAGATTGACCCCACCAGCGGGGAAAATTACGGGTGATGTTTCTGGCTGCCCGGTCCGCCATTGCCTTATCGGGGAAAAGGCCGAAACAGGTTGCCCCGCTACCCGACATGGCGGCATATAGGCAATGGTCCGCCCGACTGACCTCCGTCAGGGCGTTGCTGATTTCCGGGACGGCCCGGCAGGCATCAAATTGCAGATCATTGCCGCTGGAAGCAAGAATATCCCTCAACTGATGCAGACTGGTAATGTGATCCGGTAAAATCCGCGATGATGAAAAGGGGGCATTACGCTGCGCCCGGGCGCGAAAAATTTCTTTTGTCGAAACGGTAACATCCGGGTTAACCAACAGCATATACAAGGGGAAATCTATTGTTACCGGACGCAGTTTTTCGCCTGTTCCGGTCATCTGCGTTGTTTCGCTGGCCATACATACCGGCAAATCGGCCCCGAGGGATTTGGCCAGATCATCATTTCCGAGGGATTTGCCAGAAATATTCCACAATTCTCCCAGCGCGCGAAGGGTTGCCGCCGCATCCGCTGACCCGCCGCCGATACCGGAGGACACCGGCAGGGCCTTGACCAGATTGATTTCCGCTCCCGCCCGGATATCACACCTGTTTTGCAGCAATTTTGCGGCTTTGAGAATACTGTTATCCTGTTCCCCGATCAGGTCACCCGCAAAGGGGCCAGTGATCCCGAGGGAAAGTTTATCAGATGGGCGCGCAGATATCCTGTCACCATAGTCAGCAAATACAACCAGACTGTCCAGCAGGTGATACCCGTCATCCCGTCTGCCGCAGACGAGCAGGTCAAGATTGATTTTAGCCCTGGCCAGACAGGAGATATTATTTTCTGGCATCCTTGGTCCTGATCTTGATTTTGGCCTTGATTTTGGCCTTGATTGCCGCAACACGCTTCTGGTCCGGCTTCAGTGAAAGGGCATGGCGCCACTGGAATCTGGCCTCGTATTTCCGCCCGACCGCCCAATAGGCATCACCCAGATGATCATTAATTGCCCAGTCATTGGTCTGTAGCAATACGGCCTTTTCAAGATATTCAACTGCCTTTGGCATATCACCAATCCGGTAAAGCGCCCAGCCGAGACTGTCAATGATATAGCCGTCATAAGGCCTCAGTTCCACAGCCCGTTCGAGCATTTTTCTGGCTTTTTCAATATTTATCCCCTGGTCAACCCAGCTATAGGCCAGATAATTCAGAACCTGTGGCTGGTCCGGGCGTAATTCCAGCGCCTTGAGGAAATCCGCCTCGGCAAGCTTCCACTTTTTGGCCTGTTCATAGGCAATGCCCCGGGTATAATATATGCTCCAGTATTTTTCTTCGGGGCTGGTAATCCCGTCAATATATCTTGTATAGGCCTTGCCCGCAGCGTCAAAGCGGCCATGCATGCGGTTTACATCACCAAGGGCAACCAGTATTTCCCTGTTATGCGGGAATTTGGCGGAAAGCTTTTCCATAGCGGCAATGGCCTCATCCACCCGGCCCATTTTCTCAAATATCCAGGCCATCTGTAACTGTGCGCTGAAATACAGGGGATTTTTTTTTACAATCCGGCCAAATCTTTCCCGTGCCCCGGCATAATATTTGTTTTTCTCGAAAATCTGCCCCAGAAGATAGTTGGCAACGTAAAAATTCTTTTTCATATATTCGGCATAGCGCAAATATATGGTCGCGGGCATACGGATATTATCCTGCATAAGAAAGATGGACGCCGTATAAAAGATCTCCGCCAGACCATCATTTTCCGATGTTATCAGGGCATCTGCGCGTTTATTATGATCAAGATTTGATAATTCCCGCTGTAACTGCACATTATCCGGGGCCTTCTCAAGATAATTGACATAAAGCTGTCTGGCGTCTTTCTTCCGGTCCAAACGCCTGAGCAATGACCCATAGGCCTCTACGGTCCTCAGCGACATCACACCGGGGGTCACAAGGGCTTCAGCATACATTTTTTCCGCCAGCTGTGTCTTGCCGATAAAATCATAAAACAGACCGGCATGGAATTTTTTAAAATCCATAAAGTTCTTGTTTTTCAGCAATTTCTGCATATTGGCCTCAGCGTCATCTGTTTTTCCCCGGGCCAGCAAAATCCAGGACCGAAACAAAGGTTTAAACAGGCCGTAAACCCCGGCATCGCCAAGATTATCGAGATTGGCAAGGGCAGCGTCATACTCTTTAGCCCTGAATTTATCCAGAAACAGAAACATCTGAACCATACTGTCCGAAACATTCAATCGGGTAAGTTTCCGGGCGACCTGCCGGGCCGCATCATATCTGCCATCGCCGATAAATAAGGTAAAAGATCTCCTCATGATCGTCCGGTTTTCCGGGTCAAGAACCAGAGCCTTTTGATAAAAATCCGCTGCGGCATGAAGGTCATTATGAATTGCCGCATGCATACCAGCCAGATAGTCACCATATGGCTGTTCTGAAATCTCCTTGACAGCCTGCGCGCCATTGCTCGCCACCGCAAGCGGGGATAAGGCCAGCACACAGATGATGGCCATTTTCAGAATAGCGGCTATCCGCGTTATCTTGCTTTTCAGCATCAATTCTCTCTCCGGCTATTCCAGAATATCGGACCTACATATTCGGATAATTCGGACCACCGCCCCCTTCGGGCACGGTCCAGTTTATATTTTGGGTCGGGTCCTTGATATCACAAGTCTTGCAATGCACACAATTTTGTGAATTGATCTGCAGCGCCGGATTTTCACCATTGGCATCGACAATAAATTCATAGACCCCGGCGGGACAAAAACGCACCTCCGGCCCGGCATAGACAGTATAATTGATCGTGACCGGCACCGCATCATCTTTTAATTTTAAATGGCAGGGCTGATTTTCCTCATGATTGGTATTGGACAGGAATACAGAGGATAATTTGTCAAATGTCACCACCCCGTCCGGCTTGGGATAGTCAACCGGCGTCGATTCACTGGCCGGTTTCAGGCAGGCATAATCCTCGTCATGACTGAATGTCCAGGGCATCAGGAACCCCAACCCGAGATTATTGACCCACAGATCAATCCCGGAATAAATCGTGCCCCAGAAAGCACCGAATTTATGAATTGACGGCTTGGCATTGCGCACCCGGTACAGCTCCTTATAGACCCGGCTTTTCTCGAAAGCCTCCGGATATGCCGTTAATTCATCGTGACCCTCGCTGCCTTGTGAAATGGCATCATAGGCGGCCTCCGCAGCCATCATGCCGGTTTTCATGGCGTTATGTGACCCCTTGATACGCGGCACATTGACAAATCCGGCGCTACAGCCAATCAGCGCCCCGCCCGGGAAGGTCAGCTTCGGAATCGACTGGAACCCGCCCTCGTTAATCGCCCGGGCGCCGTAGGATATGCGCCGTCCGCCTTCGAGCAGCGGGCGGATTGCCGGATGATTTTTAAAGCGCTGCATCTCGTCAAACGGTGACAGATAGGGATTTGAGTAATCCAGCCCGACCACAAAACCGATCGCCACCTGATTATCCTCCAGATGATAGATAAAGCCGCCGCCAACGGTTTCCTTGTCCAGCGGCCAGCCCTGGGTATGGATCACCGTGCCCTGATGATGCTTGTCCGGCTCTACTTCCCATAATTCCTTGATGCCGATGCCATATGTTTGCGGCTGTTTGCCCTCCCGCAGGTTGAAATTGGC
>Ga0256829_1002987_pt1 | contig 12120 bp, 10 predicted proteins | sample 131447metaG_FD_185979 | JGI IMG/M metagenome (GOLD analysis project Ga0256829, IMG submission 185979) | Hydrothermal vent microbial communities from Lau Basin, Pacific Ocean - 131-447 | ecosystem: Environmental > Aquatic > Marine > Hydrothermal vents | place: Pacific Ocean: Lau Basin | collected... | reverse complement strand
TGATGAAGTATGGCCGACGGAACTGAAAGTGCGCCTGCTGGCGGCCTACCCGGGCGAGGCTCCGCATGAGGCGTTTCGGGTGGTGGCGCGCAACTACAAGCCGCCGCGCACCTGCCGCCTGTGCCACCGCCCGGCAGCGTGGCTGTTGACCAACGCCTGGCCGCTGGAACCGTACTGCGATGCTCACGCCCGCGCCCACCCCGCCTGGGAACAGCCCGATGCCTTTTTGCCTTATGTGAACTCGCCGCGCGTGGGGCTGTGTGTTTATCGCGGCCCGCAAAAGGCGGCGCTGCGTTTTGAAACCTGCCCGCCTGAGCATGACCTCCCTAACCCTTCCAGCGAGTGACGCCATGCTCCCTGCCGAAGCCTTGCACGCCTTTCTTCGTTCCCGCCGCAGCGTGCGGCGCTTTTTGCCTGAACCGGTGCCCGAAGCGGTCATCCGCCGCATTTTGGAAACCGCCGTTTACGCGCCGTCGGCGCATAATTCGCAGCCGTGGCAGGTTGCCCTGCTGCGGGAAGAAGCGCCCAAACGCCGTTTGGCCGAGGCCCTCACGGCGCAAATGGAAGCCGACATGCGCGCCGGCGGCGCCGACGAAAAAGCCATTGCCGCGCGGGTTGCCCGCTCCCGCCGCAGAATTGACGAAGCCCCCCTCATTGTCATGCTCAACCTGGATGCCGGCCTTTGCCCCGACGCCGACGACCCCCGCGAACACCACATGGCGGTGCAATCGGTGGCGATGGTGGGCTTGCAGATCTTGCTGGCTGCCCATGCGGAAGGCCTGGGAGGCGTGTGGGTTTGCTGGCCGCTTTATGCTCCGGAAGCCACGCGCCGCGCGCTGGGCCTGCCGCCCACCTGGCAGCCGCAGGGCATGTTGTTTTTGGGCTACCCCGCCGAAGCCCCTCTCCCGCCGCCGCGCCGTACCCTTGCGGTAGATGAAGCCTGGGTGGTGCCCTGATGACCGGCGTGGTGGTGCTGGCAGGCGGCGTAGGCGGGGCAAAATTCGCCGCCGGGGTGCAAAGCGCCCTCCCCGACCCCGCCGCCCTCACCGCGGTGGTTAACATCGGCGACGACTTCACCCACTTCGGCCTCAAAATCTGCCCCGATTTGGACACCGTGTGTTACACCCTCGCCGGGCTGGAAAACCCGGCCACGGGCTGGGGGCGGCGCGGCGAATCGTGGCGGGTGATGGAAGCCGCTGCGGCGCTGGGCGCTCCCGACTGGTTCCGCCTCGGCGACCTGGACCTGGCAACCCACCTGGAACGCACCCGCCGCCTGCGGGCCGGGCAGCCCCTCCACGAAATCGTCGCCGCGTTCTGTGCCGCGTGGGGCGTGAAGGCGCGTGTCTTGCCTGTGACCGACAGCGCCGTGCCTACCATCGTGCTCACCGATGAGGGCGAACTGGCGTTTCAGGAATACTTCGTCCGCCGCCGGTGGCAGCCGCGTGCCGTCGGCTTCCGCTTTGCGGGGGCGGAAAACGCCCGCCCTGCCCCCGGGGTGCTGGAAGCCCTGCACACCGCCGAGGCCGTGCTGATTGCGCCCTCCAACCCCTTCGTGAGCATTGACCCGATTTTAGCCATCCCCGGCGTGCGGGAGGCCCTCGCAGGCAAACCCATTGCGGCGGTTTCCCCCATTGTGGGCGGTGAAGCCGTCAAAGGCCCTGCCGCCAAGATGTTTCGCGAATTGGGCGTGGCGCCTTCCGCCCTCGCCGTGGCCGAGCATTACCGGGGGGTGATTTCCCACTTTGTGCTTGACAAAACCGATGCCCTCCAGGCCGAAGCCGTGCGCCGCGTGGTGCCCCGCGTGCTTGTGGCCGATACCATGATGACTTCCGCCGAGAAACGGCGCGCTTTGGCCGCCGGGGTGCTGGCGTGGGTGCGCGGCGCGCGTGATACAATTTAATGGCCTGGGGCACACACTGCCCGGCAGGCAAAGCCTGCGGGCATTCAAGGAGTGAGCATTGACCACCGTAGCCGTGGTTCCCGTCAAGCCGCTGCGGCGGGGAAAATCCCGCCTGGCGGATGTGCTCAGCGTGCAGGAGCGTACCCAACTCAACCGTTACCTCTTTACACATACGCTGGAAGTGCTGCAGCAGGTGCCCGAAATTGAGCGCACCCTGGTGGTGAGCCGCGATAGCGCGGCGCTGGCGCTGGCGCGCGAGTACGGCGCCCATACCCTGCAAGAGCAGGGCAATTCGCAACTCAACCTGGCCCTCAAGCGGGCCACGATGCTGCTGCGTTCCTCGGCGGTGGCGACCATTTTGGTGCTGCCTGCCGACCTGCCGTTGCTGACGGCAGAGGATGTGCGCGCTTTGCTCGCAAGCCGCCCCCGCCCGCGGGGGGTGGCGCTGGCGCCCAGCGAAAACGGCCAGGGCACCAACGGGCTGGCGCTGAGCCCCCTCGGGGCGATGGAATACGCCTACGGGCCGCATTCCTTCCCCCGGCATCTGGCGCTGGCCCGGGAGGCCGGGCTTCCTGTGGCCGTGGTGACGCGGGAAGGCCTGGCGCGCGACCTGGATTGGCCGCAGGATTTGAGCCTGGTGGCGACGGCTTTCCCCGAATTTTCCGCTCGCGGGGCTTTGCACACGGCTTCCGCGGCCGCCACGCGGCTTCCCGCCGATGCGCCCGAGGCGCCCGGGCTGCCTGCACCATACCCTTCCCGGGAGGGCCTATGAAACCGCCTTTCACTGCCTCCAACGGCACACCCGCCGGCCCGATGATGCGCCCCGAACTGCGTTCCATCCTCCAGCCGAATTCCCTCCACTGCTTCGTCTGCGGGCTGAACAACCCTTACGGCTTGAAGGCCTGCTTTTACCAGACCGGCGAAAACGAAGTAACCGCCTGGTACACCATTCCCGAGCAGTATCAGAGTTACCCCGGCATGGCGCACGGCGGCATTGTGGCTTCCCTGCTTGATGAGGCGGTGGGGCGCTCGGTGATGGGCATTGACCCCGCGACGGCGCGCCTGCTCTTTACCGCCCGCCTGACGGTCAAATATCGCCAGCATGTGCCGGTGGGCGTGCCGCTGCGCTTTGTGGGGCGGGCGCTCAAGGACCGCGGGCGCGTGGTGACGGCCTGGGGCGGCGTTTTCCTGGCCGAGGAAGACCCTGCCACAGCCCAGCCTCTTGCCGAGGCCGAGAGCATGTTGCTGGCCGTGCCCGAAGAAGAACTCGCCGAGATGGATGCCGGCGCGCTCGGCTGGAAAGTTTACCCCCATTGTGATCCTGAGGAGTGAGCCATGCACCTGGAATACCACCGTCCCCAAACCCTTGACGAAGCCCTGACCTTGCTGGCGCGCGAAGCACCGTTCACCGTGCCGCTGGCGGGCGGGGCTTTTTTGAACGCCCGGCAGCGCCCCGCAGCGCTGCCGCAGGAAGATGTGGCCGTGGTGGACTTGCAAGACCTGGGGTTGGAAGGCATCACCCCCCGCGGCAATTTCACCGACCTCGGCGCAACCACACCGTTGCAGGCATTGGTGGATGCTGACTTGCCTCAGGCCCTCAAGGAAGCCGCCTATCTGGAAACGACCTATGCCCGCCGTTTCCTGCAGACGGTGGCAGGCACCCTCGTGGCTGCCGACGGCGTTTCGCTTTTTGCCGCCGCGATGATGGCGTTAGACGCCCGCCTGACCCTTGCCCCCGATGATGAAGTGCTGCCCCTGGGCGAACTTTATCCCGACCGCTGGCGCCACCTGCGGGGCAAACTGATGACCAAAGTGACCATCCCCGCCAATGCCAAATTGGTGCTGGAAACGGTGGCCCCTTCACGGCTTTCCCGCCCGCTGCTGGTGGTTGCCGTGGCGCAGTGGCCCTCGGGGCGGACGCGCATGGTGCTGGGCGGCTGGGGCGAGGCTCCCCACCTGGCCATGGACGGCCCGGAGCCGACCGGCGCCGAGCAGGCGGCGCGCAACGCCGCTTACGAAGCCGCCGACCACCGCGCCAGCGCCGAATACCGGCGCGAAGTGGCCGTGGTGCTTGCCCGCCGCGCGTTAGCCTCGCTGGAATAAGAAACCACAGATTGCACAGATTGGCACAGATTGCACCGAAGTGCAAAAAAATCTGTGTCCTCTGTAGGTTTCTGTGTCCTCTGTGGTTCCCATCGTAGATTACGTAATTCGTCAGGAGTTTGTGTTATGGAAATCACCCTCAATGTCAACGGAAAACAACACGCCGTAGAAGTCTCGGCTGATACCTCCCTGCTCGATGCCCTGCGCGATCTGGGCTATTCCAGCGTCAAGCGCGGCTGCAACGACGGCACCTGCGGCGCATGCACCGTGCTTTTGGATGGCAAACCGGTGTATTCCTGCTCGGTGCTCGCTGCCCAGGCGGCCGGCCATGCCATCCAAACCGTAGATTCCCTCGGTGGGCAACAGACCGGCTGGGATTTCACCCTTGACCTCCATCCCTTGCAGGAAGCCTTTGTGGAAGTCGGCGCCATCCAGTGCGGTTTCTGCACCCCCGCCATGGTCCTGACGGCCAAACACCTGCTGGACAAAAACCCCGACCCCACCGAACAGGAAGTGCGCGATGCCCTCTCGGGCGTGATCTGCCGCTGCACCGGCTACGAAAAGCCCGTCAAGGCGGTGCTGCTGGCCGCGGCACGGATGCGCGGCGACGAAGAAAAAGCCCGCCGGTTCGCCGCCGAGGCGATGCCCGAAGTGTATGCCGTGCCCCAGGTGGAAGGCTACCACCGCGTGGGTCAACCCGACCGCAAAGTGGATGCCCTCAAACTGGTGCAGGGCAAGCCGGCCTTCGCCGAAGACTTTGAGATGCCCGGCATGTTGATTGCCAAAGTGCTGCGCTCGCCTGTGGCGCACGCCCGCATCAAGCGCATTGACACCTCCAAAGCCAAAGCCTTGCCCGGCGTCCATGCCGTGCTCACGTGGAAGGACATCCCGCGGGTGGTCTATTCCACCGCCGGGCAGTCTGACCCCATCCCCGGCCCCTTAGACACCTTCTCGCTGGATAACAAAGTGCGCTTTGTGGGCGACCGGGTTGCCTTCGTAGCCGCCGAAACCGAGGAAATCGCTGAACAGGCGCTCCAATTGATCGAGGTGGAATACGAGGAACTGCCGGTGATCATTGACCCCGAAGACGCGCTCAAGGAAGGCGCGCCCATCATCCACGACGAGCCGGAATACGTAGACTTCGGCGAATCCGACGCCGGCAAGAACATCGCCGCCCGCATCCGCATTGACATCGGCGATGTGGAAAAGGGCTTTGCCGAGGCGGACTACATTTTTGAAGGCGAATACGAAGTGCCGCGGGTGCATCAGGCGTATTCCGAGCCGCACGTGGCCATCACCTACTGGGACGAAAACGACCGCCTCGTGGTGCGTACCAGCACGCAGGTGCCTTTCCACACGCGGCGGCAACTCGCGCCGGTGCTCAACCTGCCCATCAAAAAAATCCGCGTGGTCAAGCCGCGCATCGGCGGCGGCTTTGGCGGCAAGCAGGAAGTGCTGATGGAAGACATCCCCGCCCATCTCACCATTGCTACCGGACGGCCGGTGAAATATGTGTACACCGATGAAGAAGAATTTACCGCTGCCCGCCCGCGCCACCACATGAAAATCCGCCTCAAAACCGGCGTGAAAAAGGACGGCACCATCACCGCCAACGAAATGTACGCGCTTTCCGACACCGGCGCTTATGGCGGGCACGCGCTCACCGTGGTCGGCAACACCGGCCACAAGGCGATGGCGCTCTACGTCGGCGACGGCGAATACCGCAAGCATCCCAACATCCGCTTCTACGCCGATACGGTTTACACCAACACCGTGCCTACCGGCGCTTACCGCGGCTACGGCGCCACGCAGGGGGTGTTTTCTGTGGAACGCCACATGGATAAAATTGCCCGTGCGCTGGGCATGGACCCCATCGCTTTCCGCCTGAAGAATGCCCTTCGGCCGGGCGAATATCACCCCTTCAGCCTCGCGTGGAACGAAGGCCGCGAACCCAGCCCCGAGACCATTGATACCAACGCCTTACGGGAAGCCGCGGCCAAAGCCAAAGAGGCCGTCAAATGGGATGAAAAATACAACAACCCCGAATGGCACAAAGTGCCGGGCAAACCGCACCTGCGCCGCGGCATCGGCGTTGCCATGATGATGCAGGGTACCTCCATTGCCAAACTGGATATGGGCGGCGCTTTCATCAAAATGAACGAAGACGGTTCGTTCAACATGATGGTGGGCGCAGCCGACCTGGGCACCGGCTCCGACACGGTGCTGGCGCAAATGGCCGCCGAAGTGCTCGGCGTGCCGCTGGAAGACATCATTGTGGTGTCTGGCGATACCGACTTTACGCCCTTTGACAAAGGGGCTTATGCTTCCAGCACCACCTATGTCAGCGGCGCAGCGGCCACCCGGGCCGCGGAGCAGGTCGCCGAGCGCATCCGCATCCGCGCCGCAGCCATGCTCAACGCCCGCGGCGACGGCGATGAGGTTTCCCCCGCCGATATCGTACTCGCCGACCGCAAGGCCACGGCTCCCGATGGCCGCTTTGTTACCCTGCGGGAAATCGGCTTCAACAGCATCCACCACGAAAACCAGGAGCAGATCATGGGCGCCGCGTCGTTCCTTTCGCAGGCTTCCCCGCCGCCGTTTGGCGTGCAAATTGCCGAAGTGACGGTGGATGTGGAAACCGGCCAGGTGTGGGTAGACGCCCTCACCACGGTTGCCGACGCGGGGGTGGTCATCAACCCCCTTACGGCTTCCGGCCAGGTGGAAGGCGGCGTCAACCAGGGCCTGGGCTACGGCACGACCGAAGAAATGCCCTACACCCCCGACGGCCAGCCTCTGGTGCGTTCGTTCCGCGATTACCACGTGCCGTTAGCGCCCGAAATGCCGCGCCTGAAAACCATTTTTGTGGAAACCTTTGAGCCTTCACACCCCTTTGGGGTGAAATCGGTGGCGGAATATCCGCTCAACGGCGTTGCGCCGGCCGTGGCCAACGCGGTGTACAACGCCCTCGGCGCCTCGGTAGATAGCGGCCCGGTAACGCCTGAAAAGGTGTGGCGGGCAAGCAAAGCCAAAAAGTAACGCCGGAGTAACGCAAAGATGCAAAGAAGGTAACTGTTCAGCCCACCTGCGATGAGAACGTCAAGGCACACAGGAGACCCAAAGGTTACAACGGCGTAACGCCAAGGCCGCCAAGATGACGTCAAGGCCGCCAAGAAAATGGAAGGGAGCGATGTGCTTTTTAGCGTTTTTCGCTTAATCGGCGCTCATCTGTGCTCATCTGTGAAATCGGTGGATGTTTTTCTGCGGCGTCTGGGGCTTCTCTGTGCGTAGGCTGAGCAATGACGCCCTGTGAACCTCTGATGACCAACCTGTCGGGTTTGCCAGACCTGACAGGTTTTTCTTTTTGTGTGCCTCCCGTGGTAGAATTTCTGTACCTGCCGCCACCTGCTACCTGCTATCTGCTATCTGCCAACCGCCATCCGCTACCCGCCATCCGCTACCCGCCACTCGCATCCTTTTCATTCGCGGCTTGCCCCCTTCCCCCCGATGAGGTGACATGATGAGCAAGGGCACAGTGTATGTGGTCGGCCATGTCAACCCCGACACCGACTCCATCGCATCGGCGGTGGGCTACGCGTGGCTGTTGAGTGAGCGTGACGGGCTGAATGCCGTGGCGGCGCGCGCCGGCTCTCTGAACCCCCAGACGACCTGGGCGTTGGAGCGCCTGGGGCTCAAACCGCCCAAGCGGCTGACCGATGCTTCGCCGCGCTTTGCTGCCGTTTCGCGCCGCATGGATACGGTGGCGCCCACCCAGCCCCTGCGCGACGCGTGGGCCATTGCCAACCGCACCGGCGGCGTGGCGCCTGTGCTTAACGAAGATGGCACGCCCTATGGCCTGATTACCGGGCTGAGCCTGTTTGATTTCCTCGGGCGTCTGGCCGGCCCCACCCCTGAAGGCAGCGGCCGCCAGATTTACGATTTTCTCTCCCGCCCGGCGGCCGAAGCCTGTGACACCAGTGTGCCCCGTTTCCACGCCGAAACCCACATCCGCGATGCGCTCAACCGCATTTTGCGCGAAGAGCACAACTTCTTCCTGGTGGTGGACGACAAAGGACGCTATCACGGCGTGTGCCGCCAGCGCGATCTGCTCAACCCACCGCGCCTGCGCATTGTGCTGGTGGATCACAACGAACCCTCGCAGGCCATTGGCGCGCTGGAGGAAGCCGAATTGCTGGAGGTGCTTGACCACCACCGCCTCGGCAATCCGCCCACGAAAGCCCCTATCCGCTTTACCGTGGATGTCGTGGGCAGCACCAGCACGTTGGTTTCCGAACGCATTGCCGAAGCCGGGCTGAGCGCACCGCCGGAAATCGCCGGGCTGCTGCTCGCCGGGCTGCTTTCCGATACGCTGATTTTGACCTCGCCCACCGTCACCGAGCGCGACCGTCAGGCCGCCGAGCGGCTGGCGCGCTGGGCGTTCATCATTGGCAGCCCGCTGGAAGGCGAAACCGTGCAACGCTTTGGTGAGGCGCTGCTTTCTGCCGGCGCCGGGCTGACCAGCCGGAAACCCGACGACGTGGTTTCCTCGGATATGAAACTTTATGAGGCCGGCGGATTCCATTTTGCCATTGCCCAGGCCGAAGTGACCAACCTGGTGCAACTGGATGAGCATCTGGAAGCCATTCGCGAAGCACTGGAGCGGCTGCGCACTTCCCGCGGGCTGGATTTTGCCATCCTGATGGTGACGGACGTTGTGCGCGGCTCCAGCCGCGTGGTGCTGGCCAATGCCCCGGAAGTCCTCAACGACCTGCCTTACCCGCGCCTTGCCGACGGCACCCGTTTGGCCGAAGGCGTGGTTTCGCGCAAAAAGCAATTGCTGCCGGTGGTGCTGGGGTTGCTGGAGTAGTGCCCCGGGGGCCTCGCACGGAAGCCCCTGACGCCGGAGCACCTGAAACCGACGCCCCCGTCACCGGCTCACCTGACACGGAGTTGCTCCCATGTGGAAAACTTACATCCTTGCCGCCAATCTGGATGACGCCCTGCAAGCCCTTGCCGAGTATGGCGAACGGGCGCGCATTGTGGCCGGGGCGACCGACTTGATGCTGGAACTGCAGCGCAATGTGCGCCCCGGCGTAGAGGTGTTGATTGATGTGACCCGCATTCCCGGGCTGGATGACATAACTTTGAAAGACGGCTGGGTGCATCTCGGCCCCGGCGTGCTGCACAGCCAGGCCGAGGTTTCGCCCGTCCTGCGGCAATACGGCTTCCCGCTGGCGCAGGCCAGTTGGGGGGTGGGTTCGCCGCAAATCCGCAACCGCGGCACCATTGCGGGCAACCTGGTGACGGCTTCCCCGGCCAACGACACCATCGTGCCGCTGATGGCGCTGGGCGCGCAGGTGACGCTGCGTTCTGCCGCCGGGGAACGCACTCTGCCCCTGAGCGAGTTTTACACCGGCGTGCGCCGCACCGTGATGCAGCCCGACGAAATGCTCACCGAGATTGCCTTCCCTGCGATGCAGCCCGACCAGCGCGGCGTGTTTCTCAAAATGGGCTTGCGGAAGGCGCAGGTCATTTCGGTGGTCAGCGTGGCGGTTGTGCTCACCCTGAAAGACGGGGTGGTGCAGGAAGCCCGCATTGCCCTCGGCGCGGTGGCGCCCACCATCATCCGTGCGCCGGAAGCCGAGGCTTATTTGAAGGGGCGGCGGCTGGATGAGGCGGCGATTGCCGAGGCCGGGCGGCTGGCCGCGGAAGCCGCCCGCCCGATTGACGACCTGCGCGCGTCGGCCGAATACCGCCGCCGCATGGTGGGCGTGCTGGTCAGGCGGGCGCTCCTTCGCATCGCCGAGGGGCGGGAGGCCGAAGATTTCCCCGAGAAGCCGCCGCTGCTGTGGGGCAAAACCCGCCCCCAGCCCCGACCGCTGCCGGAAACCGTCGTGCTCACCGAAAACACCCCCATTCGCTTTCGGGTGAACGGACGCGAGGTCAGCGTGAAGGGCGGTTTCCGCAAAAGCCTCTTGCGGATGCTGCGCGAGGAAGCCGGTTTCAGCGGCCCCAAAGAGGCGTGCGCCGAGGGTGAGTGCGGCGCATGTGAGGTGTTTATGGACGGCGTCGCCGTGTTGAGCTGCATGGTGCCCGCACCGCGGGCGTATGACACCGACATTGTGACGGTGGAAGGGCTGGCGCAGGACGGCAAACTCCATGCGGTGCAGCAGGCGTTTGTGGAGGCAGGCGCGGTGCAGTGCGGCTTCTGTACGCCGGGCTTTGTGATGACCGCCGTGAAATTGCTGGAAGAACACCCTCACCCCGACCGAGAAACCATTCAGGAAGCCCTCAGCGGCAACCTGTGCCGCTGCACCGGCTATTACAAAATTGTGCGCGCGGTGGAAAAAGCCGCGCAAGCAACGCCGCCCACAGAGCCGGAATAGGCCAAAGGCGCCTGTTCAGCACACCCAAAACGCTCAAGCTGCCGGGAAGGAGCAACGCAGAGGGCGCCAAGAGCGCAAAGAGATTGCTGTGTTTTTTGGGCTCATCGGGTAATTGCCTGCCCAAATCGTAGCGCTGGCAATGCGAGGCGTGTTTTCACACCGCGTTTTCCTTTGGCGCCGCCGCCGTTGCGTTACCCCCCTATCCCCTCCCCGCATGCGGCGAGGGGAGCAAGGGGAGGGGTATGGCAAAGGCACAGCGCATCAAGACGCATGGAGGGCACCCCAGCGTAGGCAGTTACCTCATCGGTGAAATCTGTGGTTCCCCCGCCGGGGTTGAACGGTTGCGGCAAGAGCCCCTGGTGGGCTTTGCCTGCACCCCCAGGAGGTTGGCATGGGCATGTACCGCCCCTCGGGCGATCGTCCGGAACTCCCTTCGTTTTCCCACCGCACGCGCGGCCCTGCGGCGTGGGGGGGCATTGGCTGTGTGATGGCCGTGTTGCTGCCGGTGTTGGCTTATTTTGCGGCCTTGCTCACGCTGGAATACAACGCCCGGGCCCATTGGTTTGCCGTGCCCCCGGTGCTTGCCGCGCGCCCGTATGGTTTGCCGGTGTCGGTGGCCATTCTCGCGCTCACGGTGGGCTATGGCGTGCTGTTTTATGCCCTCTATGCCGCGCTGTATGCCCTGCTGTATCGCGCGGCAGGCATTACACCCTATACCGCGCTGGATATTGACCGGCCGCCGCGCCGGCGCAAGCGGATTTCTCAGCAGCAGTTGAGCGCCCTGGGCGGCACGGTGGCCTTTCTGGCAGCCCTGGTGGGCGGCATTGCGCTGGTGCAAATGGATCTGACCCACGGCTGGGTGCCGATTCCGGCTTCCTGGCGGGTGCCCGGCCCGCTGCCCTATGCCGGAGTGGATGTGTTTGCCGTGCTGGCGCTTTGGGCTGTCACATGGTCGCTTTGGGGCGCGGTGCAGGGACTGATTTCCTGGTGGATGGATGCCCGCAGCCGCCGTGATGAGGAGCAATAGCCGATGGAACGCACGGTGCCGCGCACGGCTTCCGAGGAAATAGAACTCTATTCGCGCACCTATTACTCGCTGCTGCGCAGCACCGACGAGGTGCCGGTGCGCGCCCTGGAAGAAGTCCATCAGCGTACCGATTCTTTGCTGCACCCTCACGCCGGCGCACCCACGCCCGACCTGAACGCCTTTATCTACGGCATTCTGCGGCTGCCGGCCTGCATTGTGCGGGCGCGGCGGGTGCTGTTGGGGCAAAGCCGGCAGGTGTTCCTGCGCCACGGCATAGGCGATGTGGAAACCTGGCAGACGGTGGCGGCGCGGGCCCGGCGACGGCGCTGCTTTTGGAACGGCGAAGAGACGCTGGCCTGCTACATCGCCAGCCGCTCGGATATTGACGATGTGGTGCCCATGCTCACGGCTTACCAGATTGAGTGGAATAAACTCCACGCGCTTTTGCAGGAAGCCCCCCCTGCCTTGCTGGAAGGCCAAACCCAAGATAAGGCGCTGGCCGCGGCGCTGCGGATGAGCGTGGACGACTTGCGGCGTTTGAGGCAGGTGTGGGGCGATGCTTTTTTGCCCAACCTGCGGTTGGCGCGCCAGCACAAGCGCCGCTTTTTTGTGCATCTGCTGAGCGGCTCGCTGAGCGAATACCGCCGCGCCACCTATGCCTGGTGGCACCGGGTAGAGGCCCATGCCCCCCGTGTGCTTGCGCGGCC